>Ga0116215_1000266_pt1 | contig 42073 bp, 41 predicted proteins | sample Sb_taG_7_FD_89698 | JGI IMG/M metagenome (GOLD analysis project Ga0116215, IMG submission 89698) | Peat soil microbial communities from Weissenstadt, Germany - Sb_50d_2_FS metaG | ecosystem: Environmental > Terrestrial > Soil > Wetlands > Peat | place: Germany: Weissenstadt | collected 2010-09-21
CGAGGTCGTCGACGCCATCGTCACCCACGCCGCGACCGGCAAGATCGGAGACGGCAAGGTCTGGGTGGTGCCGGTCGACGCCGTCGTGCGAGTGCGCACCGGCGAGCGCGGGAGCGACGCCATCTAGGAGGACACTGGGGCACCGACCGGACGTGTCGGGAGATCTGCAATCATCCGGGATCCCCGACACGCCGGTCCGCTCCCTGGGCCGTCACGCGTCGAGTCGAATGAAGGGTGGCCTCGTCTGCGACGGGCAGAGTCGATGAGGGGCTTGCGTCTGTGGCTGCTCAGCCGGCTTGGCGCGCTACCGCCGCGGCCGCCTCTGCCACGGCGGCGGGATCTCCGAGGAACCGGTCCTCTTCGACCTCGAGCTTCTCGTTCATCTTGAACACCCAGGGCACACCTGTAGGTACCTCGAGGTCGACGATGTCGTCGTCGGATATCGCCTTCAGCTGCTTCACCAGAGCGCGGATCGAGTTGCCGTGGGCCACGACGAGCACCGCACCGAGCGAGTGGAGGTCCGCCACGATGGCGTCGTACCAGTAGGGCAGCATTCGCTCTACGACGTCCGCCAGGCACTCGGCTGCCGGGAGGGCGCTCACGGGCAGCTCCCGGTAACGCAGGTCGTGGACCGGGTGGCGCTCGTCCTCCAAGGTGAGGGCAGGAGGAGGGGTGGCGTAGCTGCGGCGCCACAGCTTCACCTTCTCGAGGCCGAACTCGTCGGCCGTCTCCTTCTTGTTCTTGCCCTGCAGGGCGCCGTAGTGGCGCTCGTTCAACCGCCAGTGACGGCGGACGGGCAGCCAGGCACGGCCGAGCTCGTCGAGGGTCAGGTTCGCCGTGCGGATCGACCGGATGAGCACCGAGGTGTGCACGACTCGCAGATCGAGGCCCCGGGTTTGTTCGGCTGCTAGGAGCCGTCCGGCCTCGGCGGCCTCGGCCTCCCCTTTGGCGCTGAGGTCGACGTCGGTCCAGCCGGTGAAGAGGTTCTCGGCATTCCAGGTCGACTCCCCGTGGCGGAGGAGCACCAACTCGGGCACGAAGCGATCCTATCCGACTCCCAGGATTATGCCACTGAGCAGGGGTTTCGACCGCTTTCCGATTATTTCCCAAAACCTGATGCAAGTCCACTCAACTTCGCTATAATGACTCAAGTCAAGTTATACGAGCGAGTGTTTCCCCGGTGGGAGAGCCGGGGTGAGCCACAGAGAGCTGGAGGACGAGAACAATGCCCAAGCCCGTCGGAATCGACCTCGGGACCACGAACTCGGTGGTGAGCGTGCTCGAGGCCGGGGAACCGGTCGTGATCCCAAACGCGGAGGGGGCCCGTACGACGCCGTCCGTAGTCGGGTTCTCCAAGTCCGGTGAGGTCCTCGTGGGAGAGGTGGCCAAGCGTCAGGCGATCACGAACCCCGAACGCACCATCCGCTCGGTCAAACGCGAGATGGGCACCTCCTGGAGCATCGACATCGACGGGAAGAAGTACACAGCCCAGGAGATCTCGGCGCGAATCCTGCAGAAGCTGAAGAGAGACGCCGAGTCGTACCTCGGCGAGAACGTCACCCAGGCCGTGATCACGGTTCCCGCCTACTTCGACGACTCCCAGCGCACCGCCACGAAGGAGGCCGGTCAGATCGCGGGCCTCGAGGTGCTGCGCATCATCAACGAGCCCACCGCAGCAGCCCTCGCGTACGGCCTCGACAAGGAGGGCAAGGAGCAGACGGTCCTCGTCTTCGACCTCGGAGGTGGGACCTTCGACGTATCGGTCCTCGAGATCGGAGAGGGCGTGTTCGAGGTCAAGTCGACCTCAGGCAACACCCACCTCGGTGGAGACGACTGGGATCAGCGCGTCATCGACTGGCTCGTGACCGAGTTCAAGAACACCGAGGGTGTCGACCTCTCCGCCGACAAGATGGCGCTTCAACGCCTGAAGGAAGCGGCGGAGAAGGCGAAGATCGAGCTCTCCTCGGTGCAGGAGACGAACATCAACCTGCCGTTCATCACCGCCACCTCCGAGGGCCCGAAGCACCTCGACATGAAGCTCACGCGCGCGAAGTTCAACGAGCTGACCCACGACTTGGTGGAGGCATGCCGCGGGCCGTTCGAGCAGGCTGTCGGAGACGCGAAGTCCGACATCGATCACGTGGTGCTGGTGGGTGGTTCGACCCGGATGCCCGCCATCCAGGACTTGGTGCACGGCCTTTCGGGCAAGGAGCCCCACAAGGGGGTCAACCCCGACGAGGTCGTGGCAGTCGGTGCAGCCATCCAGGCAGGCGTGCTCAAGGGAGACGTCAAGGACGTCCTGCTGCTCGACGTCACTCCGCTCAGCCTCGGGATCGAGACGAAGGGTGCCGTCATGCACCGTCTGATCGAGCGGAACACCACCATCCCGACCAAGCGCTCAGAGATCTTCACCACCGCAGAGGACAACCAGCCGTCAGTGGAGATCCACGTCCTGCAAGGTGAGCGAGAGATGGCGATGTACAACAAGACGCTGGGCAAGTTCCAGCTCGTGGACCTGCCCCCCGCACCGCGAGGGGTTCCCCAGATCGAGGTCACCTTCGACATCGACGCCAACGGGATCGTGCACGTCTCGGCGCGTGACATCGCCACTGGCAAGGAGCAGTCCATGACGATCACCGGACAGTCCTCGCTTCCCAAGGACGAGATCGATCGCATGGTCCGCGACGCAGAGGCCCACGCCGACGACGACAAGCGGCGCCGCGAGGAGGCCGAGATACGCAACAACGCGGACACGCTCGTCTACCAGACCGAGAAGCTGCTGCGCGATCAGGGCGAGAAGTTCGAGGGCGACGAGAAGGACAAGGTGCAGTCGGCTCTGTCCACGCTGAAAGAGGCGCTCGGCGGCAGTGACGTCGAGAAGATCAAGGATGCCACCGAAGCGCTCATGAACGCGAGCCACGGCTTCACCCAGCGCCTCTACGAGGAGGCGGCGAAGACGTCGCAGGGAGCGGCGGCATCCTCGGGCGGAGGCTCCGACGAGCCCTCCGAGGACGAGGTTGTCGACGCCGAGATCGTCGACGAGCCGGGGGCATGAGCCCTCGGCCGGAGACCTCCGGCGGGTCTCGTTCGCACGGGCGTCCCGGTGCAAGGGAAGCTCCGGTGCCTGAGCGCCACGATGTGCAAGTGGGGCACGAGCAGCCGGACGAGGCCGAGCCGAACGTCGGTGAGTCGCCGCCGGAGGTGTCGACGACGGAACCGGCCGAGCGCGCAGGAGCGTCAGTGTCGGCGGAGGCCGTCGAAGAGGATCTCGAAGCGGCGCTCGCGAGCAGTAAGAGCGAGCGTGACGAGTACCTCGACATGCTCCGGCGCGTCCAGGCCGACTTCGAGAACTACAAGAAGCGCATGATCCGCCAGCAGACCGACCTCCTCGAGCGCGCGGCCGAAGGGCTCGTGGTGAGCCTTCTGCCCGCTCTCGACGCGTTCGACCTCGCACGCGAGCACCTCGGGGACAACGACGACCTTTCGCAGGAGGGAAAGGCGCTTCTGCAGGCGTCCGCGTTGTTGTTCGGCACGCTCGAGAAAGAAGGCCTCGAGCGGATGGAGGACCTGGGTCAGCCCTTCGACCCGACGCGTCACGAGGCGGTGGACCACGAGCCCGCAGAGCCTGTCGCGCCCGATGCCGGCGAAGCAGATGCCGGCTCCTCCACAGACGAGAGCGGCCCGGTGGTCTCCGGCGTCTTGCGAACCGGATATCGCTGGAAGGGGAAGGTGATCCGTCCGGCGATGGTGCGCGTCCGGGGATGAGCAGAGCAGAGGACTGAGCCGTGCCCGCCCAACGTGAGTGGTTGGAGAAGGACTACTACGAGACACTCGGAGTCTCGCAGTCGGCGACGGACAAGGAGATCACGCGCGCCTATCGCAAGCTCGCCAAGCAGTACCACCCTGACGCCAACCCCGGGTCCGAGGACCGCTTCAAGGAGATATCGACCGCCTACGACGTGCTCAGCGACGCGACCAAGCGCAAGGAGTACGACGAGGTGCGTCGTCTCGGAGCATCGGGCCTCGGCGGGTTCGGGGGCGGCTTCGGCGGCCCCGGCGGCACGACCTTCAGGGTCGAGGACCTCGGAGATCTCGGCGACCTCTTCGGAGGCCTCGGCGGTGTGTTCGGCGGCGGGCGCAGGGGACGTCCCGGCGGGCCGCGCCGTGGAGCGGACGTGGAGGCGGAGCTGCACCTTTCGTTCGAGGACGCAGTCCGCGGGGTCACGACGACCGTCCACGTGGCAGGCGAGGCGCGATGCGAGACGTGCGGAGGATCCGGGGCGGCGCCGGGCACTTCCCCGGTCACCTGCCCCACGTGCCACGGCACCGGGGCGCTGGCGGACAACCAGGGTCTGTTCTCGCTGAGCCGGATCTGCCCGCAGTGCTCGGGCCGGGGAACGATCGTCGAGACGCCGTGTCCCACCTGCAAGGGCAGTGGGGTCACGCGCCGCACCCGCGACGTGAAGGTGCGGGTTCCGTCCGGGGTCGAGGACGGCCAGCGCATCAGGGTGAAGGGCCGCGGCGCGCCCGGGCGTGCCAACGGGCCCGCGGGCGACCTCTACGTCGTCGTGCACGTCGGGACTCACGCGATCTTCGGCCGCAGAGGGAAGAACCTCACGCTGAACGTGCCGGTCACCTTCGCCGAAGCAGCACTCGGCACGACCATCACCGTTCCGACCCTCGACGATCCGGTCACCTTGCGGATCCCCCCCGGGACCGCCTCGGGACAGACCTTCAGGGTCAAGGGCCGCGGTGTCCCCGGGTCCGCACGGCGCGCTGGGGACCTGCTCGTAAGCGTCGAGGTGACGGTGCCGAAGAAGCTCAACCAGGCACAGCGCGCAGCGGTGGAGGCGTTCGCCCGGGTATCGGACGAGGCGCCGCGTGAGCATCTGGGAGTCGAAAAGACATGAGCGAGCTGAACGAGGAGACCCGAGCCGTCTACGTGATATCGGTGGCCGCCGAGCTCGCGGGAGTTCACCCGCAGACCCTGCGCATCTACGAGCGCAGAGGTCTCGTGGGGCCCTCGCGGACAGGGGGAGGAAGCCGCAGGTACTCCGAAGCCGACATCGAGCGGTTGCGGCACATCGGCGACCTGACCGCCGCGGGTGTGAACATCGAAGGCACGAGGCGCATCCTCGAGCTCGAGGCGCAGCTCGAGTTGCTCCGGTCAGAGCTGGAGCGAGTGCGCGCCGAGGCGGCCGAGGCAGTCGAGCGCACACATCGCGAGTACCGGCGAGACCTCGTGCCGTTTCGCGAGGCGAGCTTGGTTCTGCGGAGGTCAGCCAGGCCGAGCCGCGGATGAAGCCGCGAGTCGTCGGACCTCGCAGCCCGCAACCCTCAGGAAGACCTAGAGACCTGAACAACCGAAAGCAAGAGCTATGGCAGTAGACCCGAACAGATGGACCCTGAAGACCCAGGAGGCCTTTTCCTCCGCGCTCGAGGACGCGCGCTCCCACAACCACCCCGAGGTGACGCCGGATCACCTGCTCGCGGCGCTCCTCGGGGACCCCGAAGGCCTGGCTCTGCCGCTCCTCTCGCGTGCAGGAGTCGAGCCGGCAACCATCGCGAGCCGCCTTCGCGATCAGATTGGCTCGTTGCCGAAGGCCTACGGCACCTCGGATCCCAAGCTATCTCGCGAGACGCGTGACACGATCGAGGCCGCAGACACGCTTCGCCGGGACATGGGCGACGACTACGTCTCTGTCGAGCACCTCCTGCTCGCCATGGCCGACCGCATCGGCGCCTCGCGAGACCAGCTGCTCGCGGCGCTCCGGCAGGTGCGGGGGAGCCACCGCGTGACGTCCCAGACGCCCGAGGAGCAGTACCGGGCCCTCGAGCAGTACGGCAGGGACCTGACCGAGCTGGCGCACGCCGGGAAGCTAGACCCTGTGATCGGCCGCGACGAGGAGATCCGCCGTGTCATCCAGGTGCTATCGCGCCGCACGAAGAACAATCCCGTGCTGATCGGAGAGCCCGGTGTCGGCAAGACCGCCATAGTCGAAGGCCTGGCGAACCGGATCGTCGAAGGGGATGTGCCCGAAGGGTTGCGCGACAAGCGCGTGGTCGCGCTCGACCTGTCGGCGATGGTCGCCGGCGCCAAGTACCGCGGCGAGTTCGAGGAGCGCTTGAAGGCGGTGTTGAAGGAGATCAGCGATGCCGAGGGTGAGGTCGTCACCTTCATCGACGAGCTCCACACGATCGTGGGGGCAGGCGGCGCCGAAGGCGCGATGGACGCCGGGAACATGATCAAGCCGATGCTTGCGCGCGGCGAGCTGCGGATGATCGGAGCGACGACCCTCGACGAGTACCGCCGCCACATAGAGAAGGACGCGGCGCTCGAGCGGCGCTTCCAGCCCGTGTACGTCGGCCAACCCTCGGTGGGCGACACGATCGCCATCCTGCGGGGCTTGAAGGAGCGTTACGAGGTCCACCACGGGGTGAGGATCCAGGACGCAGCGCTGGTGGCGGCGGCGGTGCTGTCCGACCGTTATGTGACCGGGCGCTTCCTCCCGGACAAGGCGATCGACCTGATGGACGAGGCGGCGAGCCGACTTCGCATCGAGATCGACTCCATGCCCACCGAGATCGACGTGGTCACGCGGCGGATGCGCCAGCTCGAGATCGAACGCGTCGCTCTCGCAAAGGAGACGGACACGGCCTCCAAGGAGCGTCAAGCGCGCTTGGAGGAGGAGCTCGCCAACCTGAAGGAACAGGCGGACGCCATGACGGCGAGGTGGCAGGCCGAGAAGGACGCGATCACGAAGATCCGCTCGTTGAAGGAGGAGCTCGAGGTGCGGAAGGGAGAGGCCGAGCGCCACGCGCGCGACGGCGACCTGACGCGCGCCTCTGAGGTCCGCTATGGCGTGGTCCCCGACCTCGAGCGCAGGATCGAGGAGGCGACGAAGGCGCTGTCGGAGCTCCAGAGGGAGGGGGCGATGCTCAAGGAGGAGGTGGACGCCGAGGACGTCGCGGAGGTCGTGAGCCGCTGGACCGGGATACCGGTCACCCGCCTCATGGAGTCGGAGCTGCAGAAGCTCGTCCACATGGAGGACGCGCTGCACGCGCGCGTCGTCGGCCAGGACGAGGCGGTGACCGCCGTGGCCAATGCGATCAGGCGAAGCCGCGCCGGCCTGTCCGACCCGAACCGGCCGATCGGCTCGTTCCTCTTCCTCGGGCCCACCGGCGTGGGCAAGACGGAGCTCGCCCGTGCGCTCGCGGAGTATCTGTTCGACGACGACCGTGCGATGGTCCGCATCGACATGGGCGAGTACCAGGAGAAGCACACGGTCTCGAGGCTCGTCGGTGCACCTCCGGGTTACGTCGGCTACGAGGAAGGCGGCCAGTTGACCGAGGCCGTCCGTCGCAGGCCGTACGCGGTGGTTCTCCTCGACGAGATCGAGAAGGCGCATTCCGATGTCTTCAACGTGCTGCTCCAGGTGCTCGAAGACGGGCGTCTGACAGACGGACAGGGCCGCACCGTCGACTTCACCAACGTCGTCCTGATCATGACCTCCAACCTGCCGGTTGATCCGCGCGACTTCTTCAAGCCCGAGTTCTTCAACCGGATAGACGAGGTCGTGCGGTTCCGCCACCTCGACAAGGACGACCTGCGGCGCATCGTCGACATCCAGCTGCAGCGGCTGCGGGACCGGCTGGCAGAGCGCCGACTCGAGCTGAAGGTCACCGACTCGGCGCGTGACTGGCTGGCGGAAACGGGGTACGACCCCGACCTCGGGGCCCGCCCCCTGCGCCGTGCGCTCCAGCGGGGAATCGAGGACACGCTCGCGCTGGCGCTGCTCGAGGGCCGCTACGCCGAGGGGGACACCGTGACGGTCGACGCCCAGCCGGGCGCCACGGCGCTGGAGCTCGGCTAGCCGGCGCAGTGCGGAGGGCGACCAGGCCCCTGGGTAGTATTGGCGCAGTCCGGAGTTAGCGAGTCCAGGAGCGCGCGTGCCCGCAACCGTTGTCGTCGGGACCCAATGGGGCGACGAGGGTAAGGGCAAGCTCACAGACCTCCTCGCGAGGGAGATGCAGATGGTCGTCCGCTACCAGGGCGGCCACAACGCTGGGCACACGGTCGTGGTGGACGGCAAGACCTACGCGCTCCAGCTGGTGCCGAGCGGCATCCTCTACCCGCACATCACCCCTGTGATCGGAAACGGCGTTGTCGTGGACCCCGGCGTGCTGCTCGACGAGCTCGACAAGCTCGCGGCGGACGGGGTGGACACCTCGAAGATGATGGTGAGCGGCAACGCGCACCTGATAATGCCCTATCACCAGGAGCTCGACCGGGTGACCGAGCGATATCTGGGGAAGAACGCCCTGGGCACCACTCGAAGGGGTATCGGCCCCGCCTATTCGGACAAGGCGGCCCGGGTGGGACTTCGGGTGCAGGACCTCCTCGACGCAAAGATCTTCCGTCAGAAGCTCGAGGTGGTGCTCAAGGAGAAGAACGCGGTGCTCGCCAAGGTGTACAACCGCCTCCCCATCGACGCCGAGACCATTTGCGAGCGCTATCTCGGCGAGTACGCCCCGCGCATCGAGCCGATGGTGGGTGACACGGTGGCGGTCGTCCACGACGCTCTTGCCCGAGGCGAGCACGTCCTGCTCGAGGGAGCGCAGGCCACGTTCTTGGACCTCGACCACGGCACGTACCCCTTCGTCACCTCCTCGAACCCCGTCGCAGGCGGTGCGTGCACAGGGTCGGGTGTCGGGCCGCGACAGATCGACAGGGTGATCGGCATCGCGAAGGCCTATGTGACGCGCGTCGGCGCGGGTCCGTTCCCCACCGAATGCCTCGACGAGGTGGGTGACGCCCTCGTGGAGCGCGGCCACGAGTTCGGCACGAACACCGGCCGGCGCAGGCGAACGGGATGGTTCGACGCCGTGATGGGACGCCAGGCCGTGCGTCTCAACTCGCTCTCCGAGGTGGCGATAACCAAGCTCGACGTCCTCGACGCTTTCGACACGGTGAAGGTGTGCACCGCATACAGGGCCGACGGAGTTCTCTACGACTACCCCCCGTACCACCAGTCGACCCTGCACCAGGTGGAGCCCGTCTACGAGGAGCTCGCGGGATGGGGGACCGATCTTTCAGGCGCGACCGGACTGGGTGACCTTCCACCGGCCGTATGCGACTACGTGAGCTTTCTCTCCGAGCAGATCGGGGTGCCCATAAACCTCGTCGGGGTCGGGCCGGGGCGAGAGCAATTCGTCAGGTTCGCGGCATGATCCTCGCCGAGCGCGCATGAAGGTCTGCGTCGTCGGCTCCGGCGGGAGAGAGCACGCGCTCGCGCTTGCGATCGCACGCACCGCCGACGTCGTGGTGACCCCCGGAAATCCCGGGATGCCGAGGGTCACGCCACAAGGGCTTCGCATATCGGTCACCGACGCGCCGCCCGAAGCGGTAGAGGCGGACCTGTTCGTCGTGGGCCCCGAGCAGCCGCTGGTGGAGGGGTTGGCCGACAAGCTGCGTGCGATGGGCCGGGCAGTGTTCGGCCCGGGAGCCGACGGTGCCCGCCTCGAGGGATCGAAGGCCTTCATGAAGGATCTCCTCACAAAGGCGCGGGTCCCGACCGCGAGGTACGGCGTGTTCGACGAGATCGGCGAGGCCAGGGCCTTCCTGCGCGACCTCCCGGGCCCTTGGGTCGTGAAGACCGACGGCCTTGCAGCAGGGAAGGGTGTGCTCGTCACCGACTCGATCGCCGAGGCCGAGGCCGACGTGGAGGCGAAGCTCTCGGGATCGAGCTTCGGCGACGCCGGGCGAAAGGTCGTCGTGGAAGAGGGGCTCGTCGGGCCCGAGTGCTCGCTGCTCGCGCTCTGTGACGGAAAGCGAATCGCTCCGCTTGCGCCCGCCCAGGACTCCAAGCGCGTCGCCGACGGCGACGAAGGTCCGAACACCGGCGGCATGGGCGCGTACTCGCCCGTCCCCGTGGCGGGCGACCGGCTCGTGGACCGCGTGATCGACGAGGCGGTGGAGCCGCTTCTCGGCGCGCTGCGCCGCCAGGGGATCGACTACCGCGGCGTTCTTTACGCGGGGCTGATCCTCACCGACGAGGGCCCCAAGGTGCTCGAGTACAACGTGCGGTTCGGTGACCCCGAGACCCAGGTCGTTCTCCCGCGACTGGACGAGGACCTCACGGCGATGCTGAGCGAGGCGGCGAGCGGCAGGCTTCGCACCGAGCCGCGCACGACGCCGGGCTCCTGTGTTTGCGTGGTGCTGGCGTCCGAGGGATACCCGATCTCCACCCGGACCGGCGACGTGATCGAGGGGCTGGACGAAGCGGCCCTTCACGACGGGGTGGAGGTGCTGCACGCCGGGACCCGCGAGGACGAAGACGGCAGGATCGTCACAGCCGGCGGCAGGGTCATCGACGTCACGGCCACCGGGCGCAGCCTCTCCGAGGCTAGGGACCTCGCCTACCTCGCGGTGAAGCACATCAGCTGGCCCGGCATGCACAACCGAAGCGACATAGCCGCGGCTGCAGCCTCCTACGAAGCCGCGACGGCGAATGAGGCAACCGAAGGGGGGGCGTCGTGATCGAGCGCTACTCGCTGCCGGAGATGGCGGCGCTGTTCACCGACGAAGCGCGCATCGGACGATGGCTCGAGGTGGAGCTCCTCGCCGTCGAAGCCTGGTCGGCCATCGGCGTGATCCCCACCGCCGACGCCGAGGCGGTGCGCGCCCGCGCGCCCAAGGTGTCCCCCGAGCTCGTCTCGGCGGTCGCCGAGCGCGAGAAGGTCACCGACCACGACCTCGCAGCTTTCGTGGACGTCGTCCAGGAGGCGGTCGGTCCGCCCGAAGGATCGTGGGTGCACTACGGGCTCACCTCCTCCGACGTCGTGGACACCGCGATGTGCGCCACCCTCGTGGACGCTGCCGACCTGCTCCTCGCTGCGTCGGACTCCCTCGTGTCGGTGCTCAAGCGCCGCGCCGAGGAGCTAATCGGCGTGGCGATGGTGGGACGCACTCACGGCATGCACGCCGAGCCGTTCAGCTTCGGCGCCAAGTTGGCTTTGTGGTGCCTCCAGGCCGACCGCGACCGTGAGCGACTGCGCGCAGCTCGTTCCCGCATAGCCGTAGGGAAGCTGTCGGGAGCCGTGGGCACGTACTCGAACATCGACCCGCGGGTGGAGGAGTTCGTCTGCCGCGCATTGGGGCTGACCCCCGTGCCCGCCACACAGGTGATCGCACGGGACCGCCACGCGGAGCTGATATGGGCCTGCGCGGCGTCCGGCGCGACGGTCGAGGCCATTGCCACCGAGATCAGGCTGCTGGCTCGCACGGAGGTCGGGGAGGTCGAAGAGCCCTTCGCACCCGGCCAGAAAGGGTCCTCGGCGATGCCGCACAAGCGGAACCCGGTCCTCTCCGAGCGGCTGTGCGGTCTCGCCCGCCTGCTTCGCGGATACCTCGGGGCCGGCCTCGAGGACGTGGCACTCTGGCACGAGCGCGACATCTCGCACAGCTCGGTCGAGCGGGTGGCCCTTCCGGACACGTGCCTCCTGACGCACTACGTGCTCCGCCGCTGCTCCTCGTTGGTGGACGGTCTGGTCGTCCACTCCGATCGCATGCGCCGCAACCTCGAGGAGGGATCTCGCGGTCTCGTCTTCAGTCAGGCGGTGCTCCTCGCGCTCGTCGCCGGCGGCATGGAGCGCGACGCCGCGTACAGGATCGTCCAGCGTGACGCCCGGCGTGCGATCGAAGAAGACCGGCACCTGCGCTCGGTGCTCGAGGACGACGGAGAGGTCACCCTCGACGCGCGGTCTCTGGACACGGCGTTCGACCTGGGACGCTCGCTTTCGAACGTGCACAGGTTCCTCGACGCCATCGAGCACGTGGAAGGAATGGAAGACAGATGACGATGACGCTTCTTCATTCGGGCAAGGTGCGCGAGCTCTACGACGCCGGCGACGACCTCATGGTGATGGTGGCCTCGGACCGCATATCGGCCTTCGACGTCGTGATGGCAGAGCCGATCCCCGAGAAGGGAAGGGTCCTCACCGCCATGACCGTCCACTGGCTAGGTGAGCTCGAGGACCTGGCCCCGAGTCACCTGGTCTCGGCGGACCCCGCGGACTTCCCACCGTCTGCCGGCGAGATCGGCGGCGATGCGGGGATGTCGGCCCTGGCAGGACGCGCCCTTCTCGTGCGCCGCGCGCAGATGCTCCCGCTCGAGTGCATCGTGCGTGGCTATCTCGCCGGCTCGGGTTGGAAGGAGTACAAGGAGTCGGGCACGCTGCACGGCACGGCCCTTCCGCCCGGGATGAAGCAGGCCGAGAAGCTGCCGGAGCCGCTCTTCACCCCCTCGACGAAGGAGGTCGAGGGACACGACAGGAACATCGACTTCAGCGAAGCGGTGGACCTCGTCGGAAAGGAGATGGCCGAGGCGGCGCGCGACCTGTGCGTCGAGGCTTACCGTCGTGCCGCAGAGGCGGGCGAGCGCCAAGGTCTGCTCGTCGCCGACACGAAGTTCGAGCTCGGCATCATCGACGGGAAGCTCGCGCTCTGCGACGAGGTGCTCACTCCCGACTCGTCGCGCTTCTGGCCAGCCGGCGAATGGGAGCCGGGCACGAACCCGCCCGCGTTCGACAAGCAGCCGCTGCGGGACTGGCTCGAGGAGACCGGCTGGGACAAGACCCCGCCACCTCCGAGCCTCCCCCCAGAAGTCGTCGCGGAGACCTCCGAGCGGTACATCACCGCGTACGAGCGGATGAGCGGCAGAAAGATCGCCGACTGGTACGGTTCGAAGGCGTGAGGCGCTCGTGAGGTTCGAGGCGCTGGTGGAGGTCCGGCTCAGGCAGGGGATCTCCGATCCCGAAGGTGCGACCATCGAGAGGGCGCTCCCGGCTCTGGGGTTCGAAGGCGTCTCCGACGTACGTGTCGGGAAGTCGTTTCGCTTCGCGCTCGAGGCCCCCGACGAAAAGACCGCGCGCGAGCTGTCCCAGGCGATGACGGACCGGCTTCTCGCCAATCCGGTGATCGAGGAGGCGGAGGTGCGCGTAACGTGAGCACGCGCGTCGGCGTCGTCGTGTTCCCGGGGACCAACTGCGAGCACGACGTGGTGAAGGCGATCGAGACCGTGGCGTCGTCGGTCCCGGTGCCGGGCGCGAGTGTCGAGCTCGTATGGCACGGCGAGAGCTCGCTCGACCATCTAGACGCTGTGGTGCTGCCCGGCGGATTCGCCCACGGCGACTACCTGCGCCCAGGCGCGATCGCCCGGTTCTCCAAGGCCGTGGAGGCGCTCGCCCGGTTCGCAGCAAGCGGCGGTCCCGTGGTCGGGATCTGCAACGGCTTCCAGGTGCTGACCGAGGCCGGGCTCCTGCCCGGAGCCCTTCAAAAGAACCGTGGACTTCGCTTCTTGTGCACCGACGTGGAAGTCCGAATCTGCACGACGCGGAGCGTCCTGACAGGGTCGCTAGTCGAAGGTGAGAAGCTCCGGCTTCCCGTCAATCACTTCGAGGGCAATTACACCTGTGACGCCGCCACTCTCGAGAGGCTTCGGGCCGAGGACTGCGTCGTGATGCGTTACGCGAGCAACCCGAACGGGTCCGTCGACGACATCGCCGGCGTCTGCAATCCCGAAGGAAACGTGGTCGGACTCATGCCCCACCCCGAACGAGCGTGCGATGCGCTCACAGGAGCGCTCGACGGAGTCGGACTGCTCGAGTCGCTTCTCGTCGCAGCGGACAGGCGCGCCTCGCTTCCGGTCTGAGCCTCAGCGGCGGCCGCGACTCCCGCCCCGGATCACTCCCGCTCGCTGGAGCACCACAGGGCTCACCCCCGCAGCGCGCCAGACGCTGTAGGTGATGCCTTTGCGTTGACCGTAGGACCTCGCCACCTTCACGAATTCCCGCTCCAGAGCGCCCAGGTCGTCCCCGGCTCGCACCCGGTCCAGCTCTGCCTCGAGGTCACCCTTCTCCTTCAGCAAGTGCAGCCGCGACAAAACGTCGGCAGAGGCGAGCTGATCTTCGATCGCGGACAGCCGGCGCGATATCGAGTCAGGAGTGCGACGCCTGCCACGGCGCGGGCGGTGCCGCTCCACTGCCTCCAGATAGCTCCGGACCGCCCGGCCCTCTGCCCGCCCCGACGCCAAGGCGGCCTTGTGCTCGGTGGACATGCCGGTGCGCTTCCTCGCCTTGGCGGCAGAGGTGCGCGCGCCGGCAGATCGGGATGCCGACGCGGTCTTGCCGGCGGACTTTGCACCGGCGCTTCCGCCTCTGGTGGATCTCGTGCTGCTAGTTCTGCCAGTCGGCACGAGAGCCATTGTTGCACTACCTCGCGCTCTATTTGCAAACCGACAGCCCAGTCCATGCAAGGGAATACAGTCGGGCCCTTTTTGTGAATTCCCTCCTGGTCATTTGCCTCGTGCTCGAGTCCGGTTCGCTCCGTGCAAGTGTCGACGGGGCCGGGCGCCGGGGCGGGTACGGTGACGACCGATGGACGTGGCCGAAGAGTCGATCCACCGCGCCCTCGGCCTGACCGACGACGAAGCCGAGAAGATCGAGCGGATCCTCGGACGCCGGCCCAACCATCTCGAGCTTGCCATGTACGCCGTGATGTGGAGCGAGCATTGCTCCTACAAGTCGTCTCGCCTTCACCTGCGGCGCCTGCCGACCGAGGGCGAGGGCGTGCTCGTCGGCCCCGGGGAGAACGCCGGAGTGGTGGACGTCGGTGACGGAATAGCGGCGGCCATCCGCATCGAGAGCCACAACCACCCGTCTGCGGTCGAGCCCTACCAGGGGGCGGCTACCGGTGTCGGGGGGATCCTGCGCGACATCTTCACCATGGGAGCTCGCCCCATCGCACTCATGGACCCACTTTTCTTCGGGCCGCTCGACGACGCGCGAAACCGCTGGATCTTCGAAGGGGTGGTGTCGGGCATCTCGGGCTACGGCAACGCGGTGGGTGTCCCCACCGTGGGAGGCGAGCTCACATTCGCGCCCTGCTACAGCCGCAATCCGCTCGTGAACGTCATGTGCCTGGGCCTCATGCCCAAAGAGCGCTTGGTGCTCGCGCGGGCGAGCGGCGAAGGGAACCTCGCCGTGCTGCTCGGAGCGACGACCGGACGAGACGGCATCGGTGGGGTGAGCGTGCTCGCGTCCGCAGGTTTCTCCGAGCACGACGTCGACGCAGCAAAACGACCGAGCGTGCAGGTCGGGGACCCGTTCGAGGAGAAGCGCCTAATAGAGGCGTGCCTCGAGCTGCTCGACCGGGGGCTCGTGGTCGGCATCCAGGACCTAGGCGGCGGAGGCCTCACGTGCGCGACCTCCGAGACCGCCGCTCGTGGCGGGATGGGCATGGACGTGGACGTACGAAGCGTCGCGCTGCGAGAGCCCGCCATGGAGGCGTTCGAGGTGATGACCTCGGAGAGCCAGGAGAGGATGCTCGCCATCGTCACCCCGCAGGATCTCGGCGCGCTCGAAGAGGTCTGCATGCGCTGGGAGGTGCGCGCCCGAGTGGTGGGCACGGTGACCGCTCCGGAGGCTTCCGACGTGCCGGCGCAGGGCGCTGGCACCTTCACCGATCCTGCGACCACCGGCGAGGTCGGCAAAGAAGGGCGGCTTCGGATAGTGGACTCCTCCACGGGGGACGTGCTCGCAGACGTGCCCGCCGCATCTCTCTCCGAGGACGCCCCCGTCTACGACCGTCCGATGGCCCGGCCCGACCGCATGGACGAGCTGGCGGCGCAGGACCCGGCCGCCCTGGAGGCACCCGCTGACTGCGGGGCGGACGTGCTCGCGATGCTCGCCGACACCTCGTGGGTCTACAGCCAGTACGACCACCAGCTGTTCCTGAACACCGTCGCCGGACCCGGTGGCGACGCGACCGTGCTCCGGCTGGCGGGTCCGGGGATACCACCGAGCGAGCGGGCACTGGCGATCTCGACCGACTCGAACCCGCGCTGGTGCGCGCTCGACCCGCGACTGGGCACGACCCTGACGGTCGCAGAGTCCGCGCTCAACGTCGCGTGCGCCGGTGCGAGACCCGTCGCGCTCGTCAATTGCCTGAACTTCGGGAACCCCGAGCACCCCGAGGTCATGTGGCAGCTCTCGGAGTCGATCGACGGGATGTCCGAGGCGTGCGTAGCCCTTCGCATCCCGGTGATCGGCGGCAACGTGAGCCTCTACAACGAGAGCGCCGGGTCCGACATCGACCCGACGCCGGTCGTGGCCACGTTGGGGGTGATCGAGAGCCTCGAGCGTCCCCCGCCTGGGGCCGGCCTCGCAGAGGAGGCTTCGCTGCTGCTCCTGGGTGAGGCGTCGTCCGCCCTCGGCGGTTCGCGCTGGGCGGTCGAGCTGCGTTCCCATCTCGGCGGCCGGCTGCCGGGCATCGACCTCGGCCTGCAAGGCGCTCTGCTCGCCCTGGTCGCGCAGCTCGTGCGCGCCGGCGGGCTCGTCGACGCCGTCCACGACGTGTCGGCCGGGGGTCTCGGGGTCGCACTCGCCGAGTGCGTGCTCTCCTCGGGGGTGGGATGCGAGGTGGCGGGGGTGAACGGGCACGGCGAGTTGTTCAGCGAGTCGCCGGGACGCGTCGTCGTCTGCAGCAAGCGCCCCGACGAGGTGCGCGCTCGCGCAGAGGAGATCGGCGTGCAGGCAGCCGTCATAGGAGAGACAGGTGGGGCCCGCCTCGTGGTCGAAGGTCTCGTGGACCTCTCGGTCGGTCAGGTCGCAGAGGCCTGGCGCGACGCTCTGCCCTCGGCTCTCGGCGAGTCCGCCTAGAGGTTCGCTCGGTTCAGGGCCGACGGGCCTCGAGGTGCTCGAGGACCTCGTCGGGCACCTTCAGGTCCCCCGTCCCGGTGCCGACCTCGAGGTCGGGCTTGAAGCTCCCGTGGTAGTCCGATCCTCCCGTCGCGACGAGGCCCGTGCGCCGGGCGATCGCGGTGAGCTGCTTTCGCTCGTCAGGCGAGTATCGCCCGTAGATCGCCTCGATCCCGCCGAGGCCGGCCTCCGCCAGCTCGGAGACGATCTGCTCGAGCGGCCGAGGTTCGAGGCCGAGGCTTAGCGGATGAGCGAGGACAGCGACCCCGCCCGAGGCCCTGGCGAGCTCCGCCACGTGCTGCGCGGTGATCCTCGCCTTCGGGACGTAGGCGGCCCTCCCGTCTGCGAGGTAGCGGTCGAAGGCGTCCTGGACGTCCTCGGCTGCTCCCGCACGCACGAGGGCCCTCGCGAAGTGGGGTCGTCCGAGCCCCTTCTCGCTTCCGGCCTCTTCGACCATCGCTTCGTAGTCGATCGAGATGCCGAGGTCGGCGAGCCTTTCCACGAGCTTTCGGTTGCGCTCGGCGCGGTCGTTGCGAAGCGCGGTGAGCTCGGTTCTGAGCGGGCTGTCCTCGTCCTCGACGAAATACACGAGGACGTGGACCGATCCGCTGAGCGGCGCGCTCCCTGAAGGCGGAGCCGGCTTCACGCAGGACACCTCACAGCCTGCGACCAACCGGATACCGACGCGCTCGGCAGCCCGGCGTGCGCGTTCGAGACCCTCGAGGCTGTCGTGATCGGTGAGAGCGACCGCCGAGCACCCGGCCGCCGCCGCCATCTCCGGGATCCTCTCGGGCGCCTCGGATCCGTCCGAGACCTTCGAGTGGGTGTGCAGATCGATCACCGGACCCGCAGGCTATCGGTGCGTGTGGCTCGGCGGCCCTGGGCAGGGCCCGGGTTTGCCGGCCTCGCCGGGTTGGCCTCGCCGGGTTGGCGTCGCCGGGTTGGCGTCGCCGGGTTGGCCTCGGCGGGGTGGAGGCCCGATAGGCTCGTCTGCGCGGCGAGAGGGATGCGCTTCGCGGATCGGAGCGCTACGAGGGCAGCGAATTAATGAGTTCCCTTTGAGGGAGTCCTGCGGCGTCTTCGGCGTCTACGCCCCGGGCCGGGGCGTGGCTCAGCTCACCTTCGATGGCCTCTTCGCCCTCCAGCACAGGGGCCAGGAGTCCGCCGGCATGGCCGTGAGCGACGGTGACGCGATAACCGTCGTGAAAGAGATGGGCCTCGTCACGACCGTGTTCGACGAGCGCACGCTCTTGTGCCTTCCGGGTGATCTCGCGATGGGACACACGCGCTACTCCACGACCGGAGACTCCAACTGGCGCAACGCCCAGCCCGTGTACCGCTCGGTCGGCGGTGCCGGGTTCGCCCTCGGCCACAACGGCAACCTGACCAACACGGCTGCTCTCGCCGCCGAAGCAGGGATGCTCCCCGGGGTCGTCGCCTCGGACAGCGACCTCGTGGCCGAGCTGCTCGCGATGAGTTGTCCCGAGGGGGGGGAGGGATCGCTCGAGCTGGCGCTGCAGCGGGTCCTGCCGAAGGTCGAAGGAGCGTTCTCCTTCGTGCTCCTCGACGCGACGCACGTGATCGGCGTGCGCGACCCCAACGGTCTGCGCCCACTGTGCCTCGGGTGGCTGGCGCCGACGCAGCATCCCGAGGGTGCGGGCAACCCAGAGGGGTGGGTCCTCGCTTCCGAATCTCCCGCTCTCGACGTGGTGGGCGCCACCTTCGTGCGTGAGCTCGAGCCCGGGGAAGCCGTGGTCATCGACTCCTCGGGCGTGCGCTCGGTGCGTCTCTTCGACGACGCGCGCGTCGACCCGAAGCTCTGCATCTTCGAGTTCGTCTACTTCGCGCGGCCCGACTCGCGCCTGTACGGGCGCGAGGTCCACGGCGCGCGTAGGCGAATGGGGGAGATGCTCGCAGCGCAGGCCCCCGTAGACGCCGACCTCGTGATGGGGGTCCCCGAATCCGGAGTTCCTGCCGCAGAGGGATTCGCCCGCGCGAGTGGGATCCCGGCCGGACAGGGGCTCGTGAAGAACCGCTACATCGGCCGCACCTTCATCACCCCCGGGCAGGACGCGCGCATGGCGGGGGTGCGCCGGAAGCTCAACCCCCTTCGCGAGAACATCGCCGGCAAGCGCCTCGTCGTCGTCGACGACTCGATCGTGCGCGGCACCACACAGCGGGCGGTCGCGAAGATGCTTCGCGAGGCCGGCGCGTCGGAGGTGCACCTTCGCATCTCGTCTCCGCCTCTGGTATGGCCGTGCTTCTACGGGATCGACATCCCCGACCGTGAGCAGCTCGTCGCAGCCAACAGCTCGATCTCCGAGCTAGAGGAGTACCTCGATGTGGACTCGCTCGCGTACCTCTCCCTCGAGAACCTCATCCAGGCAATCGACGCGCCCGGCGCCGGGTTCTGCACGGCGTGCCTCACCGGTGAGTACCCCGTGCCGGTGCCCGTCGACGTCTCGCGCACGCGAGCCAAAGAAGCCCACGCAGCTCCCGCCAGGGCTTAGGGCCTGACCCCGTGTCGGAGAGCGACGCCGGCGCCCAACGCCCGCCGGCACCGGCCACGTACGCCGCTTCGGGTGTCGACATCGCAGCCGGCGACGAGGCGGTGCGGCGCATCAAGGTGGCGGTCGCCTCGACGTCGCGCCCCGAGGTGCTCGGCGGCATAGGCGGCTTCGGCGGTGCTTTCTCTTTCGACCCGACCAGGTACGAGAACCCCGTGCTCGTCTCCTCGACCGACGGCGTGGGCACCAAGGCTTCGGTAGCGCATGCGGCTGCGAGATACGACACGATCGGGATCGACCTCGTGGCGATGTGCGTCGACGACATCGTCTGCGTCGGCGCGGAACCACTCTTCCTCCTCGACTACGTGGTCACGGGCAAGCTCGTGCCCGAGCAGATGGAGGCTCTCGTCTCGGGAGTGGCCGAGGGTTGCCGGCAGGCGGGGTGCGCGCTGCTCGGCGGGGAGATGGCCGAGCACGCAGGATCGATGGGTCCGGGTGCGTTCGACCTCGCGGGCTTCGCGGTCGGCGCCGTCGACCGCGCATCGATGCTCGGGCCCGAGAGAGTGGTCGCGGGGGACGCGCTCGTGGCTCTGTTCTCCCCCGGGCTGCGCTCGAACGGCTACACGTTGGCGCGCCACGTGCTCTTGGAGCGCGCAGGACTTTCTCTGGACGACCCGGCGTACGAGGGCGCGGGTCACTCGCTCGCAGACGAGTTGCTCAGGCCGTCTGTGATCTATGCCCCGGCCGTGCTCACGGCAGCGAAGGTCGCGGAGGTCCACGCGGCCGCCCACGTCACGGGGGGTGGGCTCTTGCAGAACCTCACCCGGGTGCTGCCCCCGGACTGCGACGCGGTGGTCGATCGATCCGGGATCGAGGTGCCGCCGATCTTCTCCGAGGTCCAGCGGCTCGGCGACGTGGACCCGTCCGAGATGGAGCGGGTGTTCAACCTGGGGATAGGCATGATGCTGGTCGTCGAACCCGGATCTGTGCCGGAGGCAATTGCCGCTCTGGAGTCGGCCGGGTGCCTTGCGGCCCAGGCCGGGCGCGTCACCGAGGGCAGCGGCCGCGCGCACCTCGGGGACCGTTAGCTCTTAGGGTGGCGGGCATGAGGTTGCCCGGCCCGGGGTAGTAATGAAGGTGACGACCCACCCCTGCCCCTCTGTTGCAGTCGCGCCCGCAGTGCAGGCACGGCCAAGATCCACGGGAGACGGTGATGGCAACTGCAGCTTCCACCCCTGCCGGGGGATCCGGCGCGCGCGGAGCTGACACGATGACGAGTCGACCAGCGCCCGGCATGCGCAGCGCGCCTTCCATGCCGCGTGCGAGAGTCCCCGAGACACTCGGTCAGCGCTACCGGCTCGTGCGCATGCTCACCGAGTCCCTCGCGGAGCCACTCTCCCCCGAGGACCAGACGGTTCAGTCGATGCCCGACGTGAGCCCCACGAAGTGGCACCGCGCGCACGTCTCATGGTTCTTCGAGACGTTCATACTGCGCGGTGGGCTGTCCGGTTACCGCGCCTTTCACCCGGTATACGAGTACCTGTTCAACTCCTACTACGAAGGAGTCGGGGACCGGTACCCCCGCCCCCGGCGCGGCGTGGTCTCGCGCCCCGGGGTGACGGAGGTGGCCGCCTACCGTTCGCACGTGGACGAGGCGATGGACCGGCTGCTCGCCGGCGCTCTCGACGCCCCCACCGATGCGCTCGTCGAGCTGGGACTGCACCACGAGCAGCAGCACCAGGAGCTGATCCTGATGGACATCAAGCACGTGCTCTCGTGCAATCCCATCCAACCGGCGTACACGACGCTCAAGGCGGTCGAGCCCTCCGTCGCTCCACCTGCCTCGCTCTACGAGAGCGACGGCGGGATGGTGGAGGTCGGGCACTCGAGCGCGGACTTCGCGTTCGACAACGAGTCGCCGCGCCACACCGTCTTCCTCGAGCCGTACGCCATAGAAGCGCGACCTGTCACCTGCGGCGAGTGGATGGCCTTCATCGATGACGCCGGTTACCGGCGCCCCGAGCTATGGCTCTCCGACGGCTGGGCGGCCGTGTGCGAAGAGGGGTGGGAGGCACCGCTGTACTGGTCGTGGACCGATGACCGGTGGTGGTCGTTCACCCTCGGAGGCCCCAAGCACGTGGATCCCGCAGAGCCGGTCTGCCACGTGAGCTACTACGAGGCCGACGCCTTCGCCCGTTGGGCCGGGAGCCGCCTTCCGACGGAGGCCGAGTGGGAGGCGGTGTCCAAGGTCTCGGACCCGTCGAGCGGCGCCTACCTAGACCTCGCAGTGCTTCACCCGCGGCCGGTCGAGGCCGGCTCCTCGATGTTCGGCGACGTCTGGCAGTGGACGTCGAGCTCGTACGGTCCTTACCCCGGCTTCCACCCTGCTGCGGGAGCGGTCGGCGAGTACAACGGCAAGTTCATGGTGAACCAGTACGTGCTGCGCGGCGGGTGCTGCGTCACCCCTCAGGGCCACGTGCGAGCCACCTACAGGAATTTCTTCCCTCCTGGGGCGCGTTGGGCCTTCTCGGGCCTTCGGCTGGCCCACGATTCGTAACCCTCCTGCTGATTCTCGAAACCCCTACCGATAGAGGAGAACCGATCTCGATGACGGCCGGCACCTTGACGATCGACGTCCATCTGACGACCGACGACCTGCGAAGCTCGTTGGAGGAGGACGTCCGAAACGGCCTCGGAGGCCAGCACAAGTGGCTCTCGCCGGTGTGGTTCTACGACGACCGCGGCAGCGGGCTCTTCGACGCGATCACGCGCCTGCCCGAGTACTACCTGACGCGATCGGAGAGACGGCTGCTCGAGGCGAACGCCCACGACATCGCGACCATCGCCGCGGCCGGCACCCTCGTCGAGCTCGGAGCGGGCACCTGTGAGAAGTCGAGGGTGCTCCTGGGGGCCATGCGGGAGTGCGGGACGTTGCGACGCTACGTGCCGCTCGACGTGAGCGAGAGCACCCTGTGGGAGGCGGCCAACTCGCTCGCGCACGAGTACCCGGGCCTGACGGTGAACGCAGTGGTCGGCGACTTCCTCCGCCACGTCGACCGCGTCCCCGGGGACGGGAGGCGGATGGTCGCCTTCTTGGGGAGCACGATCGGGAACCTCGCTCCCGAAGAGCGGGCAAGGTTCCTCTCCGACCTCGGATCGACGATGGAGAGCGGCGACATGCTTCTCGTCGGCACCGATCTCGTGAAGGACGCCGAGCGCCTGCTGCTCGCCTACGACGACACCGCCGGTCTCACGGCAGCGTTCAACCGCAACGTCCTGCTCGTCCTCAACCACGAGCTCGGGGCGACCTTCGACCCGATGAGCTTCAACCACGTCGCGGTCTGGGATCCGGAGGAGGCGTGGATCGAGATGCGCCTTCAGTCCACCGAGGACCAGGAGGTCGAGATCGCAGATCTCGCGATGACCGTGAGCTTCAGCGCCGGCGAGGAGATCCGAACCGAGATCAGCGCCAAGTTCACACGCGAGACGGTGGAGAAGGAGCTCTCGGGTGCGGGATTCGAGGTCGTGTCCATGTGGGAGGACCCAGAAGGCTTCCTGCTCACGCTCGCCTCCCGCTAGGAGCGGGCCACCGGGGACCTTGGACCGCCACCGACCGCCTAGGACCACAACGTGAGAGCCGCCGCATACGAGGAGCTCGGCCCCGCCGACGTCATCAAGGTGAAGGAGCTTCCCGACCCCGACCCCGGCCCAGGCGAAGTGCGGGTGAGGGTGCACGTGTCGGGGGTGAACCCGACGGACTGGAAGACGCGCTCGGCGGGCCCGGGGAAGCAGATGCAGTTCGACTACGTGGTGCCCAACCAGGACGGGGCCGGTGTGATCGACGCTGTCGGGGAGGGCGTGGACACCGGTCGTGTCGGTGAACGCGTGTGGCTGTTCCTGGCCCAGCGCGGGCGCAAGCACGGCACCGCCGCGCAGTGGACCTGCGTGCCCTCGCGCCAGGCGGTGCGGCTCCCCGACTCGGCGAGCTTCGAGCTCGGCGCGAGCCTCGGGGTGCCGGCGCTCACGGCCTCATACGCGCTCGGGTGCGACGGGCCGGTCGAGAGTTCCACCGTGCTCGTCTCCGGCGGCGCCGGCGCGGTGGCTCACTACGCGATCGAGCTCGCACGCCGCGCGGGCGCAAGAGTCATCACGACCGTGAGCAGCGCCGAGAAGGCGAAGCTCGCAGAGGCTGCGGGCGCGCACGTTGTGGTGAACTACACCGAGGGCGACGTCGCAGCGGCCATCCGCGCTGCCGCGCCCGACGGCGTCGAGCGCGTGATCGAGGTGGCGCCGTCCAACCTCTCTATCGACTCACGTGTGCTCGCTCCGCACGGTGTGATCGTGCTGTACGCCTCAACGGACGAGGATCCGTCTCTCCCGGTGCGAGCCTTCATGAACCTCGACGCACGGCTGCACACCATTCTTCTCTACATGGTGAGGCAGGGCGAGCTCGATGTGGCGGTGTCCGAGGTCTCGGCCGCTCTCGCCGAGGGAGCGCTCAGCCCTCTTCCCTTCCATCGTTTCTCGCTGGATCAGACAGGCCAGGCTCACCGTGCCGTGGAGGACGGAGCCGTAGGAAAGGTGATCGTCGAGATCGACTGACCGCTCAACCGATCCTTGCCGCGACCTTGGCCGCCAGGGTGGTCGCATCGGCCTGTAGCTGGGCGGGTGTCCTTCCGCTCTCCTGGACCTTGAGCTGAAAGACGACCGAGCCCTTACGGGCGAAAAGGGTGTCTCCGGAGACGAGCCAGTACGCGCTGTCGCCAACGCCGGAGACTGCCACTGGTGTGCCGTTTCCGGCAGAGGGGTCGGTGGAGTTCGTGTAGTTCTGCTGACCGGCCGAGCTCGTGTCGAAGAAGTCGAGATAGACGAGATCGTTCGTGTCACCGAGGTCGTAGTAGCAGTCTTGAACTTGAACAGCGGACTCGTGATTGAAGATCGGCCGGCCGGCAAGGGTCTTCCCGATGGCAGAGAAGTCGCTCGAAGTCAGGTACCTGCAGGATCCTTCCGAGGGGCCTGACCCAGCCCCAGCTCCCGGGCCACGAGAAGCTTGCGTACCCGAAGGGCTTCCGCAAGCGGTCCCGACGAGAGCGACGATCGTGAGGTTCGCGACCATCACTGTGAGGAGAATAGGCCTTCTCATGTCAGGCCTCGAGGTGGGTGATGTCGGGACGGCCACAGTCTTTGCCTGGCCGTCACAGTTGTCAAGGACGAAGGTGTCCAGACGATCAGGCGATGCCGCGCTCGCAATCACCTGTCTACGATGGCCGGCACTCGCGTGTATCGAATCGACGCGTAGAGAAGGGGGCTCGAGTGGACAAGGTACGGATCGCGATCCTCGGGGTCGGAAACGTCAGCCAGCTCAACGTCCCCGGTTACCTCGAGCACCCGAACTGCGAGGTCGTGGCTATATGCGACTCCCGGCTCGACCACGCGCACAGCCTTGCCGCCAAGTGGGGGGTGCCGAAGGTGTACGGGGCGCTCGAAGACCTGCTCGCCGACGACGCGGTCGACGCGCTCGAGGTCCTCACTCCGACGTACCTGCACACCGAGCACGTTGTCGCAGCTGCAAAGGCGGGAAAGCACGTGTCGTGCCAGAAGCCGATCGCCAATTCCGTCGACGACGCGAGGCGGATGATCAAGGCGTGCGCGGACGCCAACGTCATGTTCCGGGTGACCGAGAACTGCTGCTACTACCCACCCCTTCAGCGAGCGAAGCAGCTGATCGGCGAAGGCGCCATCGGGACACCGACCGTAATCAGGATCAAGACCGTGGTCGGTGAGACCGAGTCGGAGTTCCAGGCGACCCAGAACCCGGAGGGCTACATCTGGCGCTTCGACGCCAGGAGCCCCGGAGGACATCTATTCGACGACGTGATGCACAAGTATGCGATGGCGCTTTGGCTCGTCGACGAAGACGTCACGAGCGTGCAGGCCATCGTGCGAAAGGGCCGCCTCTTCTTCGAAGCTCCCATGGTGGCGCTGTTCGAGTACGCGCGCGACGACCTGCTCGGGATGATGGAAGTGTCTCACGCACCCGGGATGTTCATCGATAGCGACTGGTACGGGGCAGACGAGTTCTTCGAGATCCAGGGGACCTCAGGGTTCATCTGGGTGACCCGCCTCTCCGGACGCCTTCACGACCTACCCCCGCTCGTGGTCACGAGCGGCAAGACCCGCACGGTGATCAGGGACATCGACGACCGCTACGAGGTGAGCTTCAAGCGCGCCGCGGCCGGGTTCGTGGACGGCCTCATCTCGGGGACCCAGGCCGAGCTCGCGCCTGCGCAGGCGCTCGAGACCCTTCAACTCGCTTTCGCGGTCTACCAGTCCTCCAACGAGCGCCGGCCGGTCGACCCGGCGCGGATCGAGGGGTCGGTGTCGCCGCCGTGGTGGCCGAAGAGCGCAGCCGAACTGATCGACGACGTGGTGACCCTGGGGCTCATGCCCGAAGGCATGGAGGTGCCCGAGTCCGAGGCCTTCCTCGAGACGAAGAGCGAGCCCGAGAGCGGCTAGAGCTTCGTCAACGGCGCCCGAAGGGCTCGGCGAGCTGCCCGGCGAGCAGTCCCAAGTGGCGGCGCGAGCGCGGATCCTGCTCGGTCATGAGCGGCCTGTCGGGGAGGCCCGTCGGACAGGGTGAGCTTCCCTTCACCGGCATGCACGCCCGGCTGGCGACGACGTCCCAAACCGTGAGCACCACCCCGAGGTTGATCCCCCTCGACCCCTCGTAGGAGTGGTGGATGCGGTGGTAGGCGGGGCTCACGAAGACCTTTCACAGCACTCCGAAGGACCAGTCGACGTTGGTGTGGGGAAGGGTGCCGAGACACACGTAGGCGGTGATGACAGCGGGCGCCATCGGGCGGTGACCCATCAGGACCACGACTGGAACCGTGCCGAGGAAGAACCCTGCAAGGTGGCTGAGCGGGTGGGCCCGGAAGGTGGTGAGGACGCTCAGCTCCTCCTGTGAGTGGTGGACGGCGTGGAATCGCCACAGCGCGCCGATGCGGTGGTCTGCGAAGTGGGCGAGCCAATTCCCCGCATCCATGAGGATGATCGTGACGGCGAGGACCGACCAAGTCGGCCACGCCGCCGTCCACGCGACCGCCATCCAGCCCGCGTGACCGACGAGCAGCTCCGCGAACGCAACGCCAAGCAGCGTCATCAAGGGAACGACCGCGACGACGTGAAGCACGAGGAAGAGAGCGTCGTGCAGGTGGCCCTTCGACAACAGAGGTCGTCGCTCCGCCGGCCAGATGTGCTCGCAGACGAGCGCAGTCGCGACGAGGACGACGACAGCTGGGGCTACGAGCTCGGCCCGACCGGCTGAAAGGACCTTGCCGAGACTTCCGGCTCGACCGAGGGTGTCGACTGCGACCGAGACGAGCCACGCCGTCGTGGCTGCCACGAGAAGCGCAGGAAGATAGAGCTTCCGGCTGTGCGTTCGGGCCGGAGACTCGAGCGCCGGCGCGGTGATCGTCATCTAGCCCGGCACACTATCGATGCGTCGGCCATGTTCGACGTCCCGATATGGCTCAGTACCCGTACCCGCCGGGCATCGTCGTGGGAGTGGTGGTCGGCGGGGGCGGAGGACTGGTCGTAGGCGGTGTCGTGGGGGGAGTGGTGGGCGGCGTGGTCGGAGCCGGGGTCGGTGTCGGGCTCGGGGTGGGCGACGAAGGCGTCGGTGACGGAGTCGCGTTCGACCCCGTCGAGCCTGAGCCTGACGCACCAGAGGACGAACCGGGTGTGGCTCCCGCGCTCGCGGGAGCCGTCGTGGTCGTGCCCGGAGAAGCAGGTGATGTCGCTCCGCTCGCAGGCACCACGAACCAGGTGTTCAGCTCGCCTTGGCCGTTGGTCTGTCCGGGCGCCTTGTCTCCTGAGAAGACGTAGAGGGGCGATCCGTCGAAGGTCACCTGATGCGACCCGTCCTGGCGCACGATCGTCCCAAGTGTCCCGGTTACACCTGCGCCTGCGGTGGGAGTGGTGCCCGCGGGGACGGTGAGCGGAGGCCAGGCCGTCGAACAACCTGCGTTGCACGCGCTGTTGCCGCCTGAGTCCTGGGTGAAGCGGTACAGCGTCATGCCCTGGCTGTTCGAGAGGATGGCGCCGAACTGGCTGTTGGCAGACGCGAGGACGGTCGCAGGAGCAGAGGTGCGCGCAGACGCAGACTTCGACGCCTTCGTCGCTGCCGGCGTCGAAGAGCTGGTGCAGGCGGCCGCGAACAGCGCCAACGCACCGACCGCAATGACGGGCAATGCCCGCGCCCTCGTGCGGGGGCGCGTCGTGCGGCCTGTCTCGGAAGTGCGTGTCCGCCAAGGCGTCAGATCAAGCATCGTCGTGAGCTCCCATCGATCTCGGGCCGCGCAGTGCGGTTGTCGGGTTGGATACGGCGCATGCCGCCAAGGTGTTCAAGCCGTCCTCGGATTGCCGCTCAGTTTTGTGACGGTTGACTATTCGGTGATGGCCGCGAGAAATCGGCTCATATCGTGAACGTTTCGACCGACCGACACGTAACCCGCGAGAACACTTGACTCCGTGTCGAAACAGACGGCTGCACGGACACTCGAAAGGATGCGACATTCGATGAGCAGGATCGGATCAAAGGTCACCCCGAAGCATCTGCCCTTCGGAATCGGCGTCTTGGCCGTAGGTGTGGCGCTCACGCTGTCCGCGTGCGGGTCCTCTTCGACCGACAACCACGGTCCATCGGGGAAGAACGCCGCCTCCTCTTCCTCGTCCTCCTCTTCTTCGCCGGCCACGACGTTCAGCACCGCCAATGTCTCGGGGCTCGGCACCGTGGTGGTCGACGGACGGGGCCGGACCGTCTACGTGCTCACTGCTGACGGTCACACGAACGCGCCCTGCACTGATGCGAGCGGGTGCACCAAGGTGTGGCCAGATCTACCGCTTCCCGACGGAACATCGTCAGCGAAGGCGGGAACCGGGATCCAGGCGTCGTTGCTCGGAACGATGAAGCTGAGCGACGGAGAGACCTATCCGACCTACAACGGCTGGCTCATGTACGAGTACGTGGGCGACTCTGCATCCGGCCAGGGGACCGGACAAGGGATCACGAGCTTCGGCGGGACCTGGTACGCCCTGAGCGCCTCAGGTACTCCCGTGAACGCCGCGGCGGGCATGTAGCGCCGAGCAGCGAAGAGTTCAGGAGGAGATCGCGATCACGTAGCCGACGATCATCCCCAAGCCAGTGAGAAGGTGCAGGAGAATGTTCGCCTGCATGGCCGGAATGAGCGCGTATGGCTCGCGGTAGTGGTCCCGGAGCCCTCGCCAGGACCTGAGGGCCATCGGCGCCGCCAACAACGCCAAGAGCGTCCACCAGGGGGTCACGCCCGTGGCAGCGAGCACCAAGATCCCGCAGAACGCGGCGGCGACCGAACAGACGTACATCGATCGCACCACGTGGGGAGTCCAGCGGACGACGAGAGTCCGCTTCCCGGCTGCTGCGTCACCTTCGCGGTCGGGCACCTGGTTGACGTAGAGGACAAGCGCTATGAGCACGGCCACAGGCAACGACGCGAGCACGGCTTGCCAGCTCCAACGGCCCGCGCACGCGTAGTAGGTGCCCACCGCCATAACAGGACCGAACCCGAGCGCGGTGACCGGTTCCCCGAGCCCCCGGTGGACGAGCCTCAGTGGAGGAGCTGCGTAGGCCAGGCTGAGGAATACCCCGACGGCTCCGATCGCGAGAAGGCCCCAGCCTCTCTCTGCAGCCAGGTACACGCCGATGCCAAGGGAAAGCGCGTAGAAAGAGATGCATCCGCCTACCATCGCCCGTCTGCTCACCAGGCCGTACTGGATGACCCTCGAACCTCCCGAGAAAGGTGTCGGGGTCACGTTTGCCTCGTCGGCGCCGCTCGCGTCGTCGAAGAGGTCGTTCGCCATGTTGAGACCGAGATGAACCGACATGGCCGCGACGAGCGCGAGCACGAACCAAAGTGTGTGGAAGGCACCCTGGCGGGCGGCGACCACCCCTCCCAGGCCCACGGGTATGAGGGTGGCGGTGAGGAACGGAAGCCGGGTGGCCAAGAAGAAGGTCCACCAACCAGACAGCCGCGGCCTGGCGCCGAGATCGGAGATGTACTCGCGGCCTCTTGGGACGCTTCTTTCGGCGTACTCCAAGAACGGTGTTTCCTGTTCGTCCCATCCGGTCGCGCTGTCGACGCTCACGTGCAACTTCGCGCCGACGGAAGTACTAGAGCCCCATAGGTTCACATATCGGCGCTCGTCGTAGCCCACTCCCGGCTGCGGGCGGATGTGGCTGAAGGTGAGCTCGACCCGTTGGCTTGCCGGGGGCATCACGTCGACCGAAAGCGGCCCGATCTCCAGCGACCCCGACGCGACCTCGAATTCTGCAGCCACGTTCAACGGGTATCCATCCCGGTCGACGTAGCTGAGAACGGCGTGGTCGTAGCCCCGGGCCCTCTCGAGCGCGTCGGTCACCGACAGGCGTCCCATCAGCCGGCTCCGTTCAGTTCGCGCACCTGAGGGGGTCGGTCGGTCCTTCCGTCCTCCCACCACAGCACTCGTCTCGGGGTGATCTCGATGACCGACCGCTCGAAGAAGAGTGGTATCCCGAACCGACGCTTGAGGAAGAAGTCGATCGCCGGTTCCTTCGCGCGCCAAAGCGGTAGAAGCCGCTCCCATCCCGAGTGAAGGTCGTCCTCGACGACCACGGCGTCCCCCTGGATCGTCACTCGGTGGAATGGCTTGGCTGGGACGGCGTTCGGATCGGTGAGAGAAAAACACACTTTGGGGTTCGCCTTGATGTGTTCGAGCTTGCGTGAGAACAGGATCGAAGACGTCAAGTAGACGAGGGTTTCGTCGCAAAGGGGGATCAGAGGATAGGTGACCGGCCGGCCTTCCGCGTCGATGACCGTTAGCTCTCCGACGAGAGCCAAGTCCAACAGAGCTTTGACCTCCGCGGGCAGCTTGCTCTGAGTCGCGAGCACGATCCCGACCATACGGGCGGCGTAGCGAGTGTGCAAAGGCTGGAGGCGGACCGTCACAGCCTCCGGGCCGATCGCGGATGACGAGGGACGGGCCGGGTCGGAACAACCGAGCTCTATTTCGTGGTCGGGACCGGCGTCGATCCGGTGACCTCACGCTTTTCAGGCGCGCGCTCTGCCAACTGAGCTACCCGACCGCATTCGTTCCCCGCAAGAGCGGGGCGGGCGGTCCTGACGGGATTTGAACCCGCGACCTCCGGCTTGACAGGCCGGCGTGCACTCCAAACTGCACCACAGGACCGGGCAAGCGTCACCCCACCTGCTCGTCTGGGGATACGAGACCCGTTCGGACCCGCTCCGACCATGATCGTGCGCGGGCCTCGGCTCCGCGAGAGCGTAGCAGGCGGGCTGTCGCCAGAGCCCGGGGTCAGAGGTGGATGGGATGGGCCGAAACAGGATCGCTAAGCCGGCTCAGCCGGCTTAGCGCACCTGCTCGGTGGGTCGCACTAGGAGCTCGTTGATAGCGACGTGGCGAGGCTGGGTCACGGCGAAGACGACGGTACGGGCTATGTCTTCGGACCGCATGAGCTCGGTTCCTTCGAAGTTGCGGGCTTGCTCCTCGAGTATCTCGGGACGCAGATGGGTGGCGAGCTCGGTCATGACGGCTCCTGGCTCGACGATCGTGACGCGCACGTGGCGAGCGGTCACCTCCTGGCGGAGCGATTCACTGAAAGCCACGACCCCCCACTTGGTGGCGTTGTAGACGCCGCTACCGAGCCGAGCGACGCGTCCGGCGACCGAGCTCACGTTGACGATGTCCGCGACGTTGCGCGGTCCGCGTTCGGCCGCTTCCAACAGGTGGGGGAGCGCGGCATGGGTGCAGTAGAGGAGGCCGAGGAGGTTCAGGTGCACCATGCGCCTCCACTCCTCGGTCGGTGCATCGACGATCGGTCCTAGCAGCATCACCCCGGCGTTGTTCACCAGCGTGTCCAGCCGGCCGAGCTCGCGGACGGTCTGCTCGACCATCGATCGAGCCTGTGCCTCGTCGGTGACGTCGGCCTCAATGACGTGTGCCCGGCCTCCGATGCTCGAGATGCGTTGTGCGAGGGAGTCCAGCCGGTCCTTACGGCGTGCCGCGATCGACACGGTGGCGCCCTGCTCGGCGAGAGCGATGGCTGTCGCCTCGCCGATCCCGCTCGATGCTCCTGTCACGAGGGCCACGGTCTCTTCCAGCGAATGTTCCAACAGATCCTCCAAGTGCTCGGCGTCAGCCAATCGTCGTCCCGAGACGCGGATCGAGCAAGCAGGAATCAGGAGGCTTCGGCGCCGGCTCCGCCCAGGGCGTCCGAGGTGATCGCGGCCGCGGGGTTGCAAAGGGGACATGTCTCGAACACAGCGCGGCAGGGAACGAAAGAAGAATGATCTCTCATCGCCCTCTCGATGATGCCCGCCACTTGGCAGTCCGCGTCGGTGCAAGTGGTGCTCCCGTCCAGATGGACGATGATGATCCCGCTGCAACGAGCGCCGCGATTACCGAACATCTGCCGGGCTCGCGATCTCTCCATGACCTGCAGTGGCAGTTTTCTGGGCCACCCGTCGCGCTCCCTCCGCCCCAGGGACTCTCCGGATCACCTGGACCAATCCCCATCGTTGCGCGGTAATCGCCTCCGCACAAGCCTGAGAGGCGATTTGCCGCAGGTTTCGAAGAACGTTCTTGGGTCGACCTTGAAACGCTCGACCACGGATACGGTCGCGCGGTGCTTGCCCTGGTGCTCGTGGCGTTGTCCGTTGGACTGGACAACTTCGGAGCGGCGACGGCGATCGGTGTCTCGGGTGTCGGCGGAGCCGAGCGCGTCCGCATAGCAGCGGTCTTCGGGCTCTTCGAAGGTGCGATGCCGCTACTCGGTCTCCTTGTGGGCCACTCGATCTCGCGTTCCCTGGGCAGCAGAGCGCCGCTGATAGGCGGTCTCCTCTTGATCTGCACCGGGGTGTACTCGATCCTCCACGAGCTGACGGGTGAGAGAGCAGCTGCAGCCCAAGCGGAGGAGCCGGAGCGACAGCTCGGAGTTCGGCGCTTGCTCGTCCTCGGACTCGCCCTCAGCATCGACAACCTTGTCGTCGGGTTTGCCTTAGGCACCTATCACGTGAGCATTGTGGTCGCCCTCGTACTGATCGTCCTGGTCAGCGTGGGACTATCGCTGTTGGGGCTCGAGATCGGGAAACGGCTGGGTCCGCGCCTCGGAGGGCGAAGCGAGCTCTTCGGTGGGGCGATATTGGTCTTCATCGGGATCGCGATCGCGACGCGTCTGCTGTAGTCGGCAGCCCGGTCGCGGATGCTCGGCCAAGAGGTTCCACAGGCTCCCATCGGGTCTACTCCGGTCTACAGCTCACGCACGATTCTCGCTGGGTTCCCGACTGCGAGGACATTGCCGGGCAAGTCCCTCGTGACCACGGCCCCGGCGCCCACGACCGTGTCCTCTCCGATCGTCACACCGGGAAGGACGATCACCCCGCCGCCGAGCCACGCGTTGGAGCGGATCGCAATGGGCTGCGCAGCTTCCCATTTGGCTCGTCGGGTCTCGGCGTCGACCGGGTGGGTCGGGGTCAGCAGCTGGACGTTGGGCCCGATCTGGACATCGTCGCCGATTTCGATGGCGCCGACGTCGAGAGCAACGAGTCCGAAGTTGACGAATGTACGCGCGCCGATTCGGATCTGATATCCGTAGTCGCAGTAGAAAGGTGGTCGGATCTCGCTTGCGTCACCGAACTCTCCCAGTAGCTCTTCGAGGATTCGCCGCCGTTCGTCGGTCTGCTCGGCCGTGGTGCGATTGAACGCGTCCTGGAGATGTCGAGCCCGAAGCGACTGCGCCTGGAGCTCGGGGTCGTCTGCCAGATAGGGATCGCCAGCGAGCATCCGCTCCCGCTGAGACCTTCGGTCTTCGTGCGGTTCACCCCGGAAAGCCCCGCTGCTACCTGCGCCTGGCACGATCAAAGATTGCCCTAGTGAGACCAAAGAGGGCGATTTCGACGATTCCGAGTGGATCAGCCCCACTCGAGCCTCTTTCGGTGCCACTATTGACCGCTTGCCCGACCGTGAAACGGATTGCGGGACCAGGTCCGGCACCTCAACTGACTCGGAGGGAGTCCTCGAAATGCACAAGCTCGCCGTCTCAAGCCTGACCGTCGTTCTCCTGGGTCTGACTGTCGGGATCGCCGGATGCAGCAGCTCGTCGAACTCCTCGAATCCCCCGGGATCACAAGCCCAGAAGTCGGCGTTCTGTGGCGGGAACATAACAATCGACAAAGCAAGCGCCAACACCACGTCCGAGAGTGGGTTCCTGGCGATCTTGAAGGCCAACCAGGCTGCCCTCACCGCGATGAAGGACAATTTGCCGAGCGGTTCACTCGGCACGGAGGCGAGCGGCCTCGTAAACGCAGCTGAGCAAGCGATTTCTCAGAACAGCACGAATCCTCTGAACAACGCGCCTTCGACCGCCGGCGCTGACATCGATACCTACTGTGGCGTGGACGGCTCCGGGAGCCCGCTGCCCTCGTACTTCGCGAGCGGCAAGAACAGCACGTTCTGCACCACCTTCGCTCCGATATACAGCGACGTCTCCAACGCCAGCGACGTGAACGGGGTCCTCCAGGCGCTCACCGCGGACAAGGCCCAGGTCGACCAGCTCTCAACCCTGGTCTCCGGGCTCCCGAGCTCGATCCAGTCTGACGCGAGCAACATGGTCAGCCAGGCTCAGACGGCCATCTCTTCCAACAGCACGTCGTCGCTGCAGACGGGACAGGGTTACTTCATGGACGTGTCCCTGTACTGCGGGCAGAACAGCTAGCCGTTCGGTCCCACCCTGCGCGCTAGCGGTCGAGGCTTCGAGAGCGGAGGCCGTGGATGACCGATGAGAACGTGATCCGCGCCTTGGTTGCGGGTCTCCCCGAGGGCACGGTCGTGACCGAGCCCGAGATCGTCGAGAGCTATCGCTACGACCGCGCCATGACGGTCCGTCCGGGGCGGCCGCTCGCAGTCGTTCGTGCGACCTGTACTTCCGACGTCCAGGCCGTCTTGCGCGTCGCGTCCCGGTTCGGCATTCCGATTGTCACCAGGGGCGCCGGCACGGGGCTTTCCGGTGGCTCGGCTGCCCTCGAGGGGTGCATCACGCTGTCGACCGAGCGGATGCGCGACATCACCGTCGACGCGGCTGCGATGACCGCCACAGTGCAACCGGGCCTTCTCAACGCGGAGGTCAAGGCCGAGGCGCGACGTCACGGGTTGTGGTACCCGCCGGACCCGTCATCCTTCGAGATCTGCTCCATCGGTGGGAACCTTGCTACCAACGCCGGCGGGTTGTGCTGCGTCAAGTACGGCGTCACGACCGACTACGTGCTCGGGCTCGAGATCGTCCTCGGCGACGGGAGGGTGGTGCGACTCGGTGGCCGCACCGTCAAGGACGTGGCCGGGTACGACTTGAAGCGGCTCTTCGTCGGCTCCGAAGGAACTCTCGGGGTGATCACCGAGGCGACGCTTCGGCTCCGCCCGCTGCCACCACCGGCCTCCACCGTCGTCGCGACGTTCGCCGAGATCGTGACGTCCGGTCGCGCTGTGGCACGGATCATGGCCTCGTTGCGCCCGAGCACCCTCGAGCTGATGGACAGTGCCGCCATCGAGGCGGTCGAGAAGGTGAAGCCGATGGGTCTGGACCCGGGGATCGGTGCCCTTCTGATCGGTCAGACAGACGTCGGCACCGGCGAGGCCGAGCAGATGGCCCAGGCTTGCCGCTCGGTGGGAGCCGGCTACGTCGCCGTGACGGATGACCCGGCCGAGGGGGAGCTCCTCATGGGGGCGCGGCGGATGGCGATCCCCTGTGTCGAGCGACTCGGGACCGTCCTGATAGAGGACGTCGGCGTCCCGATCCCTGCAGTCCCGCAGCTGATGCAGGGCATTCGCGAGGTGGCGCAGCGCACCGACACGGCGATCCCGATCATCGGCCACGCCGGCGACGGGAACTTCCACCCACTCGTCACCTTCGATTCGACCGACGCCGCAGCGGCCGCTCGGGCCCGGCAGGCGTTCGACGACGTGATGAACGTGGCTCTCGCCCTAGGCGGGACCATCACGGGCGAGCACGGGGTCGGCTCCTTGAAAGCTCACCTACTAGGAGCACAGCTGGGTGAAGACGTGATGGACCTCATGCATAGGGTGAAGGCCGCGCTCGACCCGCAAGGCATCCTCAATCCCGGCAAATGGGTCTGATCGAGATCGCAGCCCGCCGCCTCCCCGTCTCGGCAGAGCGGGGCTTCGATCTCCCCGATCAGATGCTCAGTAAGTCGCCGGCGACGGAGCCAGCTCCTCGCGCTCGTCGAGAAACGACCACCAGCTGTCGGCTGCCCACTGAGCAGCTGCGCAGATCGCATCGGCGTCGTCGCTCGACGCAGCAAGGGCTTCGATGGTCCAATCGGAATGCATCGACTCCATGGAGCCGTGCACGTCCCAAAAGAGAGTCCCCGAGGTGTCGAGCCCGTATCGCTCACGAAGCCCTCGAGCCTTGGACGTCGCTATCTCGCGACCCTGTATCTCGTAGGCGGCGAGCGCGGCCAGTGCTCCCGCGGCGTCGGAGGCTGCCAGCGCGCGATACCCAAAGACGAGCTCGGTCATCGCAGTGCCCGCGTCCTCGTCAGGTCGTCCACCGACGCACGCGACGAACTGGTCGAACAATTCGATGTGCGGCGCAGGAGAACCGGTCTCGTCGGCGAAATTCGCCTCCACGAGGGCTCGGGCTCGCGCGTCTTCGATGCGCTGGATCGAGGTCTCGAGTACCTCGGGCAGGGCGGCCTCGAAGTGCCGGTACTGGCCTGCATAGGCGGCCAGCTCCTCGGGCGCGAGAGTCCCGGCTTCCCAGCGGCGGTAGAAGGGATGGGTGAGGAGGCGTCTGCCGGCGAGCACCTCGCCCAAGAGTGTGTCGAGCTCGTATCGATGCATGGCCGCATCCTATACAGACGTTTTCGAGGCACCCCCAACGGGATTCGAACCCGTGTTACCGCCTTGAAAGGGCGGCGTCCTAGGCCGCTAGACGATGGGGGCTCGACCCGTCGTGGCCAATCGAGGCTAGCAGTCTCGATTCAGCTGCTCGCCCGCGTCTCTCGCCCGCGTCTATCGCCGGATCTCCCATGTGGAACCTTCGGGACTGTCGTGGATCTCCACACCCAGCAGCTCCAATTTGTCGCGTACCGAGTCGGCCTCTTCGAAGCGCCGCTCGCGTCTGGCTGCGTCTCTGAGCCCCAAAGCGAGGTCCACATAGGGCCCGATCAACTCGGCGGGGTCCCGTGTGCCGACCTCCGACAGTTGGCCGAGCTCGCCGATCATGGCGCGCAAGCTCGCGCGCCCGCGGTCCATCTCGTCGGACTGAAGGGTGTCGGCGCGCCACGCCCACAGCTCCTCTTCGAGAGCGAGCACAGCGCCGACCATCCCGGGCGCGTCCGCTGAAGCTTTGGCCGAGCGGAAGGACGCCTCGTGCACACGGATCGCGCTCAAGAGCGGCGAGGCACCGGGCTGTTGCCCGGCCCCGACGCCGAGACCGACGCCGAGACCGACGCCAGCGCCGGTCGACGCGGCGCGCGGAGCACCCTCTGCTTCGAGGTCGTCCCGCGCACCTTTCTCCGGCGGAGCTCCAGATGTCCGACTTGCGCCGGGAATGCTCGACGTCAGGCCCGCCGCGATGTCGAGGATGCGGTCCAAGGCGACTGTCTCTCCGGTCTCGATGCGCGCGGAGTCTCCGTGTACCCGCACCGTGACGGCGCCGATGCCCATGACCACGGCTGTAGCCGCCTCGAAGTCGATGCAAACGGCCGTGTGCTCGTCGACCCCGAGCACGAACGTTCCCGCCTCTAGCTCCTTCTCCATCATCGAGAGGCGCTCTTCTCCGAGATAGCAGTAGCGGGTGTCGTGGGTCTGGCCCTCCGCGTTGTCGTAGTGGGGGATCACGACCGCAGGCAGCCCAAGGGTGCTCAGCAGGTCGAGCCCCTCGAGCCAGCGGGGTTCCTCGCCGACCTTGTAGACCTCGTACACAGGGACGGTCGCGCTCCCGAGGGTGAGTGCCGCTGCGGAAGCGAAGGTCACCGCACCCCCGAGCGTCAGCTTCTCTTTGAGGACCGAAGGCACGAGCGTGTCGCGCCACTGGCGCAGCGCATACGAAGGACTTCCCGGCCCCGCGAAGACGAGCGGCAGCTCCACCATCCTGGCGATGATCTCGTGCCCATTCTCACCTGCGAGGTCCGCAGACGATCGCATGCCCGCCACCTCGAGAGCGGCCCCGACGCTCTCTCGGAAGTAGGTGACCGCCCTCACCGAGATCTCCGCGGCGTTCGTCTGGAACCCGAACGGGGTGTCGAGCAGGAGACCGAGGACGCCCTCGGGAGCGCCGCTGTCGCGCAGGCGCTCGACCACCGCCCTGTGGACCTTCACCATGGTGGGCGCCGTCTCTCCCGATCCCATGATCGTGAGCAGCCTCGGGAGTCGGTGCTCGCTCGTCGACATCACAGCTCTTGTTCGCCCTCGTCGTCCACGCCGGCTCCCGCCCCACCTGGCAGCGCCTCGGCGAGCGAGTCGATGATCTCCCCCTGGAGCATGCTCAGGTACCGGTAGACGGCGAACTGCGGAGCACGCGGGTCGGAATCGTCCACGACCGCGATGTCCTCGCTCACGTCGAGCTGCGTTCCGAGCACGAGCCTCAGCACTTCGAGAGCGTCGAGCCACTGGTGGATCTCCTCCTCGTCGAGGCTCGAGGAGTCGGCGGTCGTGGCCAGCGTGTCGAGGGAGTGCTGGTGTCTCTGCAACAGGTTCGAGCCCATCATCTCTCTGTAGTCCGACTCGGCTTTTTCGTCATTCGGGTAGGCGACTGGAAAGACCCTTTGCACGCTCGGGTCCTGCACCTCGAGAAGCTCCTGGGCCTGGCGCGGCAGGGCTTTCAACAGCTCGCGCTCGTTGGAGCCGAGCCCCGTGCGGAAGCGTCCGTGGCGATCGCGCGCGAAGCGCCGACGCCCGATCACGTGATCACACGTTGCGGGGCGCTCACGAAGCCTGTTCGAGCGTCGCCCAGAGCCCGTGCTCGTGAAGACGGAACACGTCCATCTCCGCCCGCTCGCGTGGCCCCGAGGTGACGATCGCACGCCCTTTGTGGTGGACGTCCAGCATGAGACGCGTCGCCTTCTCCCTGCTGTACCCGAAGAGCTTCTGAAAGACGTAGGTGACGTACGACATCAGGTTGATCGGGTCGTTCCATACGATCACGAGCCAGGGGCGGTCGGGCCTGACGTCTTCGCCGCTCGAGGGTCGCTCGGTCTCGACGGGGGCCGTCATGGGGCCCGCTTGCGACACGACGCCGACGGCCCTCACCCCGGCACCACTTCCTTGTGCGCGCCGGGCACGCCGATCTCGGCGTCGTCGGGCGAGTGCGCTGCGGGAGCTGCGGACCCGTCGGCACCGTTCTCGTCGGCGGACAGCGAGACCGCCTCGGGCCTCGTGTGCCACAACCCGTCGACGAACCAGTACATGGCGCTCCAGATCACCGTGACACCGAACAAGTGGATCCCGACGAGCCACGCCGGCAAGTGGCTGAAGTACTGCGTGTAGCCGATGATGCCCTGCACCACCATCGCCGCCAGCAACAGCCGTCCCCGCAGACGCACCGACTCCGGCGCGCCGTCGCGCTCGAGGAGGTACAGGAGTGCGAGCACCACCACCCCCGTCGCGATGGCCATCCCCGAGTGCACACGCGCCATGTCGGCGAGCGGCACGGGCAGGCGCTTCGCGCCCGCGCCCCCGGCATGAGGACCGGCAGCCGTCGTGGCTGTGCCGGCGACGATCGCGAGTAGCAGCATCGCTTCGGCCACCCTGCTCACGAGAAGATCCCGGGCCACGACCTTGGAGACGCCCCGCCCGGGAGCCCTCCCGGCTCGAAGCGCCAGTGCGAGCGCGACGGTGAGCAGCGCTATGCCCACCATGAAGTGCGTCATCACTACGTACGGGTTGAGCTTCGAGTAGACGACCACCCCGCCGAGGACCGCTTCTGCGACTATCCCGCCGATCAACCCGCCCGACAATGCGACCAGGTCCCTGCGATACGGGGCCCTGCGCCACGCGCCCAGCACTGCCACCGCGGCGGCGATGCACAGGGCGACGACCACCATGCGGTTGCCGAACTCGACCGCCGGGTGAAACGACAGAGCGGGGGTGAGGTGGTGCCTCGAGCAGGTCGGCCAGTCCGGGCACCCGAGGCCAGAGTCGGTGAGCCTGACAGCGCCGCCTGTGACGATGTTGAGCACGACCAGCACGAGGTTGACCTGCGTGATGCGTAGGAACGTCCTGGGAGTCACCTCGAGGGACGTGATGGCGTCGACGGCCTTCACCGGCTGTCCATGGTATCCGCCCCCGCCGTATGCTCAGGGGCCGTGTCAGCCCTGACCCCCGCTATCGAAAGGGTGCCCGCGCTCGAGCGGCTGCGCTCTCGAAGCAGGCGTTTTCGCAGCTATCTGGCGCTGACCAAGCCGCGGATAATCGAGCTGCTCCTCGTCACCACGCTGCCGACGATGTTCGTGGCCCGCAGGGGCATCCCCTCGGTGGGGTTGATGGTCGCGACGCTTGCAGGAGGTGCACTCGCAGCCGGCGGCGCCAACGCGTTCAACATGATCGTCGACCGCGACATCGACAGCGTCATGCATCGCACACGCCACCGTCCGCTCGTCACCGGGGAGCTGACCCCCGCGGCTGCTTTCGTCTTCGCGCTCGCGCTCGAGATCGTGGCGTTCGTCGAGCTCTGGCTCGTCGTGAACCTGCTCTCGGCGGCGCTCGCAATCTCTGCGACCGCCTTCTATGTCTTCGTCTACACGCTTTGGCTGAAGCGGACCTCGTCGCAGAACATCGTGATCGGGGGGGCGGCGGGCGCCGTGCCCGTCCTCGTCGGGTGGGCGGCGGTCACCGACCGGCTCTCGTGGGCCCCACTGCTTCTGTTCGCGGTGGTGTTCCTGTGGACTCCTCCGCACTTCTGGGCTCTGGCCGTGCGCTATCGCGAGGACTACGAGGCGGCAAATGTGCCGATGCTGCCTGTGGTCGCACCGTTCGAGCGCACGGCTCTGCAGATCCTCCTCTACACGGTGGCGCTGGTCGGCGTGACGATCGCGTTCGCCCCGGTCGCCCACATGGGTTGGCTCTACGTCGCGTCCGCGGCGGTCCTAGGGGCTGTGTTCTTCTCCTACGCCCTGCGCCTGCGGTTCGCGCAGACCTCCGCCTCGGCGATGGCGTTGTTCCGCTACTCCATCACCTATCTCACGCTGCTGTTCGTCGCGATGGCCGGCGACGTGCTGATCCGCCACCACTGAGAAGCGGTCGCTCCGGCAGCGGCAGCGACTCTCGGAGTGCCGAACCGCCGACTGCTCGCTGCTAGCTGCTAGATCTTCGCTCGCCGGCGAGCGCGAGCGCGAGGCTGACGGCAGCTTCGGGGTCGTCGGCGCGCACAATCGAGTCGTCCGGCTGTCCTGCCTTTGCGAGCTCCCAGGTCCGCAGCCCCACCACCGGCACTCCTGTGGACAGCGCCAGCGCTATCTCCGAGAGGGTGCCGAATTCCCCCGCCACGGCCAACAGGGCGTCGGCTGCGCGCACGACCAGCGCGTTCCGAGCTTCTCCGAGACCGGTCGGAAGAGCCACCTCGACGAATGGGTTCGCGTCGGCGCGATCGCTCCCCGGGAGGATGCCGACCGTGAGGCCTCCACCAGCGCGTGCACCTTTGCACGCCGCTTCCATCACGCCGGTGAGCCCACCGCACACGACCACGGCTCCGGCCTCGGCCAGTCCCCGCCCGACCGCCTCGGCGAGAGCGCACTCCTCCTCGGAGGCCCTGCTTCCTCCCACGACTGCCACGTAGAGAACGGTCCCCACCAACCCATCATCCCCTTTCATTCCGAACCGATCATTCCCAGCGGAAGGTGAGGGCCGCGGCCAGCGGCGCGGCGAGCGCCCACGCCGCCAGTGCCACCCATGCCCACACGGGGACGCCGGACCCGAGGCCCAATGAGTCGTGGAGCGCCTGCGCCGGCGCGGCGGCGGGAAGCACCTTCGCCACCTCCTCGAGCCAACCGGGCAGCTTCGACAGCGGCGCGAGCATTCCGCTCACGAGGAGCAGCAGCAGCCACAGCCCGTTGGCTGCGGCCAGGTTCACCTCTGCGCGAAGCACCCCCGCCATGAAGAGCCCCAGGCCCCCGAAACCGGCCGATGCCAGCAGCACGACCGCCACGGCGACGCCCGCTCCCCCCGCGCTCGGATGCCAGCCGAGCCCGAGCGCCACGGGCACGAGCACCACGGCCTGCAGGATCTCGACCACGACGACCGCGGCGATCTTGGCTCCGAGGAGGGTCGGTCGCCCGAGGGGAGTGGAACCGAGACGCTTCAGCACGCCGTAGCCGCGCTCGAACCCGGTGGCGATCGAGAGGTTGACCATCGAGGTGCTCATCACCGCGAGCGCCAGGACCCCCGGCGCGAGGAACGAGACAGGATGCGTGGTCCCCACCGGGAGCAAATGCACCTCGGAGAAGAAGACGAGCAGCACGACCGGGATGCCGAGGGTGAGCAACAGCGACTCCCCGCGCCGAAGCGTCATGCCGGTCTCCGCCGCGGCCTGGGCGACGAAGCGCCGAAGCCCCATCCGCACGCTCGTGCGCCGAGCTGCCGAGATCTCCGAGGAACTTGGAGAGGAGTTCTCGCCGGCTCCCGTCGGTGAGTGAACGGAGTCCTGCGCGCCATGGGCGGAGTCCCCGGGCCTGTCGCCAGCGACACCCCCGCTGCTCGCG
>Ga0116215_1000271_pt1 | contig 41718 bp, 45 predicted proteins | sample Sb_taG_7_FD_89698 | JGI IMG/M metagenome (GOLD analysis project Ga0116215, IMG submission 89698) | Peat soil microbial communities from Weissenstadt, Germany - Sb_50d_2_FS metaG | ecosystem: Environmental > Terrestrial > Soil > Wetlands > Peat | place: Germany: Weissenstadt | collected 2010-09-21
AAAACAGGACTACCACCTGCTGCGCTTCGATTAGCCTCACGTGCCAGGATGCTGCTGGTCGTCGTCTCTGCCGCGTTGGCTCTCGTTGTGCTGGTGCTAGGAGGGGTGAGCCTCTTCGCGGGACAGAGAGAGCGAAGGCGGTGAATGCGCGAATCGTCGCGGTGATCGTCGTAACGTGCTTGCTGGCGGGCTGCGGTAGCCAATACGCAGGGAGCACCGTCGGTCAACAGGTGGAGAGCTGGGCGACTTCGTCTCCCGACCCGAAGTTCTCCAGCGCGTTGTCGACGCTGCGCGCGGACATCGCCCGTACGGACGGGGCAGAGGCATCGAACGACGAGGCGGCGCTGCGCACAGACTGCGACGTCCTGGTAACCGACGCGTTGAGCGCCAACCAGAATTTGCCGACTCCGGACTCCGACCTCTCGAACATCCTCTCACGCGCGTATACCGCGGCTGCAGATGCAGGGAAGGACTGCTTGTGCGCAGCAGGTGGTGGCGGCTGCAGCACAGCGGCGCAGGGTCAATCCAGTCTTTACTCTCTGTCGGTGAGAGAGGGCATGACGGCCGACCGTGGTTTCATCGCGGCAGAAGCGAGAGTGGACTTCCTCACGAGTCTTTCTGGCGGCGGTGGATGACGAAACACTTTGGCGAGACGCCGCCCGGGAGGAACCCCGACGAGTACGACCGCCTGAGAAGGCGCATCCTGTGGATGCTGCCGACCGGCCTGTACGTGCTCGGAACGCGTGCCGGATCGCGGAGGAACCTGATGACCATCAGCTGGGTGACCCAGGTGGCGACCGAACCCAAACTGCTCGGGGTGGGCGTAGAGCACTCTGCGGTGACCCACGAGCTCTTGTCCGAAGGCGCTGTGTTCTCACTGAGCATCCTCTCGCGTTCCGAGCGGGCGCTGGTGCGGAAGTTCGCCAAGCCCGTGAAGGACCAAAGCTTCGCCGACTCCAAGGGTGCCGGGCTGATGAACGGTGAGGCCGTCAGGAGGGAGGTCACCGGCGCGCCCATCCTCGACTTGGCGATCGCGTGGATCGATTGTGAGTTGCGTCACACCCTGGACCTCGGCAGTCACAGCTGGTTCGTGGGCGAGGTCATGGCCTGCGGTCTTTCCGATGAGGCAGGAAGCGACACAGCTGGTGTGCTCCGCATGGAGGACACGAGGATGAGCTACGGAGGCTGAGGGGGCTCGTCCTCCCTGGGCCGCAAGTCCACGGTCAAAGTGAGGATCCCCGCCTCGAGGGTGACCTCGGCATCGGCCAGCATGGCGAAGTCCGTGTAGTCGACCTGGGCCTGCTCGACGAACCGGCGCCGTTCGGGGCCCTCGATCGGGGGAATTCCCCTGCTTCGGACCGCATCTGCCCTCTCGCGGAACCGCCCGGGCATCGAGAGCACGTCGAACTCCTCGGCCACGACAGCCACAGTAACCTGGGTGCCTGGGGTTCCATGCGGGCGGGTACACTTGCTGGCGTCGCTCGCCGTGAGTCCACCCAGCAAGCCGACGGAGGTTTCGCTCGTGAAGAAGGGACGGCATCGCCGCTTCGAGGAGGCACGCAGCCTGAAACGCTCGGTCGCGACCGCTCAACGGCGCTGCCCCGAGTGCGGGGCTGCCCCCGACGACGAGCACGCTTCGTGGTGCATGGCGGAGTCGAACGAGTTGGAGGAGATCCTCGGCCCCGTGCGTGAGGGGCCACGGTCGTTCGACGAGGACGACCCCCTGGCCGAATAGCGACTCAGCGCCTGCGCACCGCCGGGTGGGGGAGTGGGACAGGCCTCGGACCCAAGTTGTCCGATCGCTCTCTCAGGAACGCCACGAGCCGCTTGTGGATCTTCTTACCCACCATCGCGATCAGCTCGTTCTCGAGCTCTTCGTGTGCCGGTCGTTCCCCTACGAACGCTTCCGGTGACTCGGTGCACCACCAGTGGAATTCGGCGCCCCCTTCGCTCCAGTCGCGCCGGTCCCATTGGCGGATGATGCTCGTGACGTGACCGCCCTCTCCGACCTCGTCGTCACGTCGCAGAGGTAGCTGCCAGCAGACGTCCGGCTTGAGCTCCAGATGCGGGACCCCCCGATCTAGCGCGGCCCGGTGCAGAGCGCACCCGGGACCGCCGGCGAAGCCGGGACGGTTGAGGAATATGCAGGCGTCCTTCATGATGCGAGTCGTGAGCTCTCCTGCGCGGTTACGCGTCATCACCTTCGGCTTCTTCGCACCGTTGGGTCGAGCCTTGTCGTGGAATTGCCATTGTTCGGGAGTCAACGTCGCCGCGGCCGCCTGGACCCGGCGCGCATCACGGGCACCGGTGAAGTGCGCGCCGTAAGAACAGCATCCCTGCACGAGCTCGGGGGCGGGCCCCGTGAGGACACCTTGGCACCCACGCCCAAAGATGCAGGTCCAGCGACTCTCCAGGAAAGTGACGTCGAACATCCAAGTGCGCTCGTAGTCCGGGTCGGGAAAGCTCACCCATTCGTGGGCTCCCTTTGGAGCTGCTCGCCACGAGTCGCCCGCGGACATCTTCGGACGGTCTTTCTCCACGCGAGCACGTGCAGTGGTCATGTCCTCACCTTCGCATTTTCATGGGGTCGGAGCTCCGATCGACAGCTCGAGCTGATCCTCCGTCGGCTCCGCACAGCAGAACCACGACTCGGTGAGGCGCGGCCTGTGGTCGGCCGCAATGGTCGAGCGCAGACGAGCCTGGCTCGTAGGCGGCGACGAGCCGCCTACCGACCCGAGCACTGTTAGCGCCTCGGCTCTCATCACGTCGTACGCCTCGGCAGCCTGCCAGTTCTCGGCACCCGCGCGCTGCGCCAGAGCACTGAGGCGCGACGCCAGGAGGTCCAGGCGCGGATCGGACGCGGTCCAGCTCCATCCGAGGCGCTCCTCGTCGTAGGGACCGAGGAGGCCGTCGAGAGCTCCCGAGGCGAGAAGCAGCGAGCCGGTGGGTACCAGCAGCCGTATGGAGTACTGGACAGGATCGACGTTGCCCACGAGATCACAGGTGCCGACCAGGTCGAAGATGTCGATCACGTCGCGCGCAGTGGTCCACGGGGTAAAGGGCATGAGAGAGGGTCGCGGCTCGATGCCGGCAGCGCGCAGCACGGCCACGGCTTCAACCTCGTCCTGTGGGCTGTGCCCCTTGGACAGAAGGTCGAGGATCGACTCGCTCGCGGATTCGAAAGCCGACACGACGAACAGGCAGCCCACTTTGGCGAACCCTGGCCACAGATCCCGGTGGGCGAGTATGTGCTCTACCTTTGCAGTTACGTCGAACGTCAGGTGCCCGAAGGCGTCGTGCATCGCGGTCACCACGCGCAGTGCGTGGTGTGGACCGTTCAAGAAGTCGGGGTCGCCGAAAGAGATGTGCTCGGCCCCCGCTTCGGCGAGCTGTGCGATGTCGGCAAGCACGGAGTCGACTCCGACGAGTCTCGTGCGGCCGTCGTAGACGACTGGTACGGGGCAGTGGCGGCACCGGTGGGCACACCCGTGACTGGCCTCCACGTAGCCTGCCAGATGCGTCTTCCCGTGAGCCGACAGACGTGCGTAGCGATCGAGGGGAGGTAGCAGGTGCCGTGCGGGCAGACCGAACCGGCCGCGCCCGAGCTCCACCACGGTCCGGCGCTCGCGCGATACTCCACCGGCGCTCTTGGCTCGCTGCGGAAGCCATTCGGAGCCCGAGAAGCCGGATCGCCGTTGTTCGAGCTCGTCGGCCCAGCGCACGAGATGTGGCTCGTACTCCCCGGCGATGGCGAGGTCGAACATCGAATTCGCGGCTGACGTCTCAGCGAGAGGTGCGTAGAGGCCGTAGAGGCATATCGGGACGTTCCCGTCGAGCTCTCGGATTCGAGCACAGGCGGCGAGCGCCAGCCGACATGCCGTGTGCATCGGGACCGAGCACGCGATCGCATCCGCCCACCGCACCGGCACAGGGTCGAAGGGCTCGACCGACAGATCGAGGCATTTGACGTCGTGACCGGCCCGCCTCAGCGCGCCGGCAGGGGAGGCGAGATGAAGCGGTTGGTGCCCGAGCTCGTACGTGGAGACGAGCAGTATTCGCACGGGCCCACGGTAGCGGCCCGAAGGCTGGTGCTCGGTCTATTCCCCGTCGATCTGATCGATGCGAACTTCGAGAACGTCGAGCGCCCTTCGAAGAGCGCTCTCCACGTCGCCCGGACGCCGCGAGCGAGCGAAGACGAATCCCAGGTAACGGTTTCCCTCCGGGACGGGGACCAACTCACGTCCGGGTGCAGCTGTCACCTGAACGTCGGTGATGCCGGGAACCGCAAGCGCTCGAGGTATCCCGTCGACACCGCGGAATATCCCCGCGTTCGGGATCGGGATCATGAGGACTCCCGAGGCCCGCTCGTCGGGGCTCACGGACCCCAGCGGCAAGCCCGTCGCGTGACCGAGAACCAGCTGCTCGAGGGTGCGGCCGGTCGAAAAGGCAAGTGCCCTAGAGCAGAGCCCACCTATCGTCCGGGCGGCCACCTCTATGACCCATGCTCTGCCGTCGCGCACCCGAAGCTCCGCGTGCAGAGGCCCATGCCGAAGACCGATCGCGTTGGCGGCACTGCGTGTGGCGGCGACCACTGCTTCTATGTCCGTGTCGTCGAGCCTCGAAGGAGTGACGTAGATCGTCTCCTCGAACGCAGGGCCATCGAGGGGATCGGGCTTGTCGAAGACGGCGAGGACGTCGAGTCTTCCCTCACGTACGAGCCCTTCCAGAGCAACCTCCGGGCCCGGGACGAAACGCTCGACCAGCAAGGGCGCGTCGTGCGCCACTCCACACGAGTCGGCTATTCGCCTGACGCGCCTCGCGACCATCACAGCCTCGTCGGGCGTGTCGGCCCGCAGCACACCCTGGCTGGCCGAGAGCGACGTCGGCTTGAACACGCAGGGCAGCCCCAACTCCTGGGCAAGCCCTGCGATCTCACCGTCGCTCGCACCGGCTTCGATGCTCCGGAAATCCGGTTGCGGGACCTCGTTGACGGCCAGCAAGCTTCGCATCAGGAGCTTGTCGCGAGTCGCTGCCACTGCGCTCACCGGGTTGTGTGGAAGCCCCAAGCGCTCCGACGCTTCGGCGGCCGCGACAGCCCCTTGGTCGTCTACGGCGACGATGGCGTCCAAGGGAGCGACAGCGTCGTGACGGATGATCCGCTCGGCAGAAGCTACCGGGTCGTCGAGTGGGAGCTGGAGGGCTCTGGTTCCCATGATTTCGCTGAGTGCATTCGGCTCCTCGCAGCCCACCACTACATCGATGCCCAGGGCTCTCGCGGCATCGAGGAAGTCCTCGGCCCGGTACGTGGCTGAGGGCACGAGAAGGAGAACGCGGGGCACGAACCTATGATGGCGGCTGGAGGTGGTAGCCGATGGCCGAAGGAGACAACTCCGGCACGAACGGGCAAGTCGCAGACGAAGTCCTGACGATCACTACGCAGGCGCGTGCCGTCGTGCTCGACGCCAGGTCCTCCGAGCCCGACGCCGAGAAGCTGGCCCTGTGGGTCGAGGTGACGGGCGCACGGCAAGGCTCGTACACCTACGACATCTACTTTCAGGCCCCCTCGGACGCCGGCTCGGGCGACAGCGTCACGACCTCCGACGGGCTCAAGGTGGTGGTGCCCGAGGCGTCGGTCGCCCGCTTGTTGGGCGCGCGCCTCGACTACTCCGACGAGGGCGAGGGCGGACTGGTGATCCTAAATCCGAACGCCCCTCCCGCGGCCGGCGCCACCCTGCCCACCAGCGATCTCTCGAGCGACCTCGCCCAGCGAGTGTTGGCGGTGCTCGAGGAACAGGTCAACCCTTCGATCGCCATGCACGGAGGGCGTGCCGATCTCGTGGCGGTGGAGGAGGGAACCGCGTACCTGCGACTGAGCGGAGGCTGCCAAGGGTGCGGGCTCGCAACGGTCACCCTTTCCCAGGGGATCGAAGTGGCGCTTCGAGACTCGGTTCCTGAGATCACCTCGGTCGTCGACGTGACCGACCACGCGAGCGGCAGCAACCCGTTCTACGAGCCTGCGAAGAAATAGAGGAGTAGCAAAGGGAACGGGAACCCCGACGACAGCCGGGAACTCGGTTAGCGTCCGCTCGGTGGACGCCCTGACAACGGGCCTTCTGAGTGCAGGGGGGCTCCTCGCGGGAGACTCGCTCGAGACCGTCGTCGAGCGGCTCGGCTCGCGAAGCTCGTTCGAGCGGCCGTGGTGGCGGTGTGCGTCGTGCGGAGCTGCGGCTTCCGGAGTGGGCCTGGTCCCGATATTGCGGTGCGTGCAGCGACGAACGCCTTGCTCCGCCTGCGGGTCCTCACAGAGCCACCCTTGGCGGCCTGCCGCAATGGCGATCGTCTGTGCCGCGGTCCTGGGAGGGTTCGCCTGGAGGATCGGCAATGACGTCGCACTCGCCCCTTTTGCGCTCCTAGGGATCGCACTGGTCGCGATCAGCGCAGTGGACCTCGAGCGGTTCATGATCCCCAATCGGATCGTCTATCCCACCCTTGCCCTGGTGGCACCGCTCCTTGTCATCTCTTCCGCGGTCGACCATCGATGGGGATCGCTCGCGCGTGCGGCGATCGCGGGCGCGGCCGCTTTCAGCGGCTTCTTCGTGATCCACGTAATGGTGCCCAAGGGGATGGGATTCGGCGACGTGCGGCTTGCCGGTCTCGTGGGACTCAGCACCGGATGGCTGGGGCTCGGCCATGCATTCGTCGCATTCCTGGCCGGCTTCGTACTGGGCGCCTTCATAGGCATTCTCGTCATGGCCGCGACCGGAGGAGGGCGCAAGACGAGGATTCCCTTCGGGCCGTTTCTCGCTGGTGGGGCGGTGGTAGCGGTGCTCTGGGGAGGCCCGATAGCCCACGCGCTCTTCCATCGGGGCGCTTGAGCACGAAGAGCCCGGTCTTCCCGGCAGTAAATTCTCTCGCATGCTCCGCTACCTGACCGCGGGAGAGTCACACGGGAAGGCCCTCGTGGTGATCGTAGAAGGGCTTCCCGCGGGCTTGCGGGTGACCGAGGAGGAGGTCGGCGAGGAGCTTGCCCGGCGCCGGTTGGGATTCGGGCGCGGTCCCAGGATGCGCTTCGAGGCGGACGAGCTCACCCTTCTCGGTGGCATACGGCACGGCAGGACGCTCGGATCTCCGGTTGCCATAGAGATCGCCAACACCGAGTGGCCAAAATGGGAGAAGGAGATGTCGCCTCGTCCGGGCAGGCCCGAAAAGGTCCTGACGCAGCCGCGGCCCGGCCATGCGGATTTGGCGGGGATGCAGAAGTACGGGTTCGACGACGCTCGCGACGTGCTCGAGAGGGCGTCGGCTCGGGAGACTGCGGCTCGGGTAGCCGCGGGCTCTCTGGCAAAGGCGCTCCTCGCGCGGATCGGGGTGTCGGTCTTGAGCCACGTCGTCGGCCTGGGTGGCGAGCAGACCAACGGTGAAACGCGTCCCGGGCCGGCCGACCTGGACCTGGTCGACGCGTCGGCCGTGCGGTGCTTCGACCAAGAAGCCGAGGTGCGAATGGTCGCAGCCGTGAAGGCTGCTGCGAAGGAAGGGGACTCGCTCGGCGGCGTGGTCGAGGTCCTCGCGTACGGCGTGCCTGTCGGCCTCGGTAGCCACGTGCACTGGGACCGGCGTCTCGACGGCCTCCTCGCCCAGGCGTTCATGAGCATCAATGCGGTGAAGCAGGTCGAGATCGGTGGTGGCAACGACGTAACGAGCAAACGTGGGTCAGAGGCCCACGACCCGATCTCGTGGGATACGGAGACTCAGGAGTACCGCCGAGAGACGTCGCGCGCAGGAGGTATCGAAGGCGGCATGTCCACGGGGGCCCTGATGGTCGCACGAGTGGGCATGAAGCCTCTGGCCACGTTGAACCGGCCGGTGCTGAAGACGGTGGACGTGGCGACCAAGCAGAGCACGGTCTCGTTCAAGGAGCGCACCGACGTGACCGCCGTCCCGGCGATGGGAGTGGTCGCCGAATCGATGATGTCGCTCGTGCTGGCATCCGAGGCACTGCGAAAGTTCGGCGGTGATTCGATTGAAGAGCTGGTGAGGAACCGCAACGGGTACCTCGCCGCAATGGGCGCCACCCCTTCATCGGCCGCGCAAGCGGGGGCGAGTGGCTGAAAGGCTCTACCTCGTGGGGATGATGGGAGCAGGCAAGTCCACCGTCGGTCCGCTCGTGGCGCGCCGCCTCGGGTGGTCGTTCTTGGGGACCGACGAAGAGGTGGAGCGCAACACCGGAAGGACGGTCGCCGAGCTGTTCGAGTCGGGCGGCGAGCCACTGTTCCGCCGAGAGGAGTCGAAGGTCCTCGCCGAGGTCCAGCACGTGCCCCGGGCTGTCGTGTCAGTCGGCGGCGGGGCGGTGCTCGACGAGGGCAACCGCGCCGTTCTCGGGCGATCGGGTCTCGTCGTCTGGTTGCGTGCCAGGCCCGAGACTCTGGCTGCCCGGGTCGGCGACCCGAGCACCAGACCGCTGCTCGGGGGCACGGAGGTCGACGCGCGCGCGACCTTGACCCGCATCGAAGCGGAGCGTCGTTCCAGGTACTCCGAGACTGCGGACGCAGTCGTGGACGTGGACGGATTGACCCCCGCCGAGGTCACCGAGATTGTGGTCCAGGTCCTCGAGGACGACGCAAGAGCAGAGCCGCTTCCCGGGGGGAACCGCGGAGCGTGATCTCGGTACCTCTTGAGCTCGGTGACAGGCGTTACGAGGTCATGATCGGGGCCGGCGCGAGACACCTTCTGGCTCAGGTGCTCCCGAGTGGTGTGAAGCAGGTTGCCGTCGTCAGCCAAGAGGGGATCGAGCTCGACATCGACGCGGGCGTGCCGGCGCGTCGATTCGAGATCGCAGGAGGCGAGGAAGCGAAGGCGCTCTCCGAGATCGAGTCGCTGTGCCGGGGCTTCGCTCGAGCCGGACTGGCCCGCTCGGACGCGGTGGTGGCAGTGGGCGGTGGGGTCGTCTGCGACGTAGCCGGGTTCGCTGCCGCCGTCTACTTGCGAGGAGTGCCGCACGTGAACGTTGCCACCACGCTCCTGGCCCAGGTCGACGCCGCGATCGGAGGCAAGACCGGCGTGAACCTCCCGGAGGGAAAGAACCTGGTGGGGGCTTTCTGGCAGCCAGTAGCCGTCCTCTGCGACACCGAGGCGCTCGAGACTCTTCCTGAGCGTGAATGGGCATCTGGACGCGGCGAGATGGCCAAATGCGCGTTTCTCGGGACACTGCTTCCCAGCTCCGGCGAACCTTCTTCGAGCGCCGACCAAGGAACGTGGTTGAAGGACCTACCCCTCGAGGAGCAGATCGCCCGTTGCGTCGAGATCAAGGCAGCTGCGGTCTGCGCCGACGAACGCGAAGGCCGGCAACGGATGCTGCTCAATTACGGGCACACGATGGCGCACGCCCTCGAGGGCGCGGTTCTCGGAGCCGGAGCGGGCTGGGACTTGCGCCATGGCGAGGCGGTGGCGATCGGCCTGATGTTCGCGGCCCGTCTTGCGCGCCGACTGGGACGCATCGACGACGACAGGGTCGACTTGCATCGCGAAGTCCTCGAGTCCTTCGGGCTTCCGACCGAGCTGCCACTCGGTGCGTCGGCACGAACCCTGCTGGATTTCATGGCTCGCGACAAGAAGGGAAGGCACGATCTGACGTTCGTGCTCGACGGTCCGGACGGGGTGGAGGTCGTTCCAGGGGTCCCCGAGGCCGACATCCTGGCTACCCTTGCCGAGATGGGTTCGGAGACATGACGTCCAAGTCAGGGGGCGAGCGTGGCGAGGAGAGGAAGCTCGTCCTGCTCCTCTCGGGACCGAACCTCGATCTCCTCGGGGAAAGGTCTCCCGAGATCTACGGTCGCGAGACACTGGTGGAACATGTTGCCGGCGCCGCAGAGGAAGCAGATCGCCTTCAGCTCGCCGTCGAGCACCACCAGTCGAACCACGAGGGCGAGCTCGTCGAGCTCGTGCACGGGGCGAGAGGAAGGGTGGACGCAGTAGTGATCAATGCAGGCGCCCTCTCCCATTACTCGTGGTCCCTTCACGACGCCCTCGAGTGCTTCGAAGGCCCGGTCGTCGAGCTCCATCTCTCGAACCCTCTGGCGCGTGAGCCCTGGCGGCACACGTCGGTGCTGGCCCCGGTCGCAGACGGGACGGTGGCGGGCTTCGGTGGTCTCGGTTACCGCCTGGCGATATGGGCGGTGGCAGAGCTCTTGGGGGGTCGAGCGCAGGTGCCGAGCTCCGAGACACGGGCCGGCCGAGGTGTGTCGTGAGCTCGACCTTGGCGACGACTCGCAAGGAGCTCGCCCCCATGCAAGTGGCAGGGCGCCTGTCCAGGCTGCGCGACGTCATGAAGGCCGAGGGGACCGACGCAGTGGTCGTATCGAACCTCGTCAACGTCCGGTACCTGACCGGATTCAGCGGTTCTGCGGCGAACCTGCTCGTGGGGCACGACTGCGCGCTTCTGGTGACGGACGGACGTTACAGAACGCAGGCTGCGGAACAGGTCGCCGGCTCGGGGCTCTTTGACGTCGTCGAGATATTCGTCGGAAAGGTGCAGCCTCAGCGCGAGCAGATCTCGGGGGCGGTCCGTGGGATCGGAGCCCGGAAGGTCGCGCTCGAGGCCGAGAGCATCACGTGGGGGTCGATGCGCCGGATGGCCGAGCTGCTGTCTGAAGTCGAGCTGTTGCCCACTGAAGGGCTCGTCGAGCAGCTCCGCCAGGTCAAGGACGCGGGGGAGCTCGACAGGATGGCGGCAGCAGCCTCGATCGCCGACGCTGCCTTGGCGGAAGTGCTCGGGATGCTGGGGGAGAGACGCAGCGAGGAGCAGGTCGCGCTGGCGCTCGACACCGCCATGCGCCGGCTTGGCGCCGAAGACCGCGCTTTCGACACGATCGTCGCCTCGGGGCCGAACGCCGCAAAGCCGCACCACCAACCCTCGCCCCGTTGCATCGAACCTGGTGACTGGGTGGTCATCGACTTCGGCGCCACGTTCGAGGGTTACCGTTCTGACATGACACGCACCTTCAGCGTGGGCGGCGCGGCAGGTGAGATGAGCCGCGTCTTCTCCGTCGTCGCAGAGTCGCAAGCCGCGGGTGTGGCAGCGGTGCGAGCCGGGGTCGAGGCGGGTGAGGTCGACCGCACGTGCCGCAACGTGATCAACGAGGCCGGCTGGGCCGAACGGTTCGAGCACGGCACAGGCCACGGCGTCGGTCTCGACATCCACGAGGCTCCGACGGTCTCGGAAGGCTCGAGTACTATCCTCGCTCCCGGATTCGTGGTCACCGTCGAGCCCGGTGTGTACCTGCCTGGACTCGGTGGGGTACGCATCGAGGACACGGTCGTCGTGACCGACGAGGGCTGCAGGGTGCTCACGGGTTTCACCAAGGAGCCGGTCGTCGCGCCCCGGTGACTTCGTTCCGATATGTGACCGCAGCATCGCCTCATCACCAATCGCCTAACCGCCCATAGCCGCACCGCCGCACGCGACGGGTCGGCACGGCGCCGCATCGCCTGAGACAGGAGCCGCCACGAAATGGCCGTAACGACCAACGACCTCAGAAACGGGATGACCCTCGCACTGGACGAGGGTCTGTTCTCCGTGGTCGAGTTCCAGCACGTGAAGCCCGGAAAAGGTGGTGCCTTCGTACGAACCAAGCTCAAGAACGTACGCACCGGAGCTGTGCTCGAGCGGACCTTCAGGGCAGACGAACGAGTCGAACAGGCGATCGTCCAGAAGCGTGAGATGCAATATCTGTACACAGACGGTGGGGACTACGTCTTCATGGACACCGTGTCCTACGACCAGGTTCACGTCGCTCGTGAAACCCTGGCGGACGCTGCCAACTACCTCAAGGAGGGCGACAACGCCGTGCTGCAGTTCTACGAGTCCGAGATCGTGGGCGTGGACCTGCCTGCTGCGGTCGACCTCGAGGTGGCCGAGACCGAGCCCGGCGTCCAGGGTGATCGTGTGTCGGGGGCACGAAAGCCGGCGACCTTGGAAACCGGGCTGGTCGTGCAAGTTCCCTTGTTCGTGAACCCCGGGGAGCGGATCAAGGTGGACACCCGCACGGGGCAGTACATCAACAGGGCCTGAAAGGCCCGTCTCCGCCGCCATGCCCGAGGGCCCGAGACACGAAGCCCGCGAGCGGGCGCTCTCGCTCCTCTACGAGGCCGAGGTCAAGTCCATCGAGCCCTCGACGGTGCTCGAGACCCTTCCTGCCTCTCCGGACCCTTTCACGTCCGAGCTGGTCAAGGGAGTGTCGACGCATTTGGCGAGGATCGATTCGCTGGTCGGTGAGGCGTCCGTCGGGTGGGAGATCGAGCGGATGCCGGTCGTCGACCGCACAGTTCTGAGAATTGCGACCTACGAGCTCCTCGAACACGCCGAAACACCGGTCGCGGTGGTGATCGACGAAGCCGTCGAGTTGGCGAAGCAGTACTCGACGGAAGGCTCCGGGGCTTTCGTGAACGGGGTTCTGTCTCAGCTGGCGATCCGGCTTCGTGGTGCTCCCTGAGCCGAGAGAATTTGGATCGAAAACCAGCCACACTCGACGGACGCCAGTGGTAACGTGACTTTCCGACCGTGAATCGGGTCCTGTGAGGCCCGGACGGAAGGTGGAGGAGCCCTAGTGGCCGAGCGAGAGCGCAGACTGACCACACCTAGAGGTGGGGTCTTCGTTCCCCGGGTACAGGTGCTCTCCGCCGAGGATGTCTCGAGAGCGATCACTCGGATCGCACACGAGGTCGTCGAACGCAACCACGGTCTCTCCGACGTCGTGGTCATCGGGCTACAAACAGGTGGGGTCCCGCTCGCCCGGCGGCTCGCTCAGGTGCTCGAGGAGATAGAGGGAACTGCGGTTCCTTGCGGCACGCTCGACGTGGCGTTCTACCGCGACGACATCGGGATCCGCCCCGTGCTGCCCGAGGCTGTCACCGACGTCCCGGGAGACCTCGCCGGAGAACTGGTGGTTCTCGTCGACGACGTCCTCTTCACCGGCAGGACCGTTCGTGCTGCGCTGAACGCCTTGGCCGACTACGGCCGCGCGAGGGCTGTCCAGCTGGCGGTGATGGTCGACCGTGGACATCGCGAGATCCCAATTCGCGCCGACTACGTCGGCAAGAACATGCCTACACGTATCGACGAGCAAGTAGACGTGAGCCTCGATGGAGTGGTGCTAGGAGACGTGGTGCCCAGATGACGACACGGCACGAAGCAATCGAAGAAGCACCCGAAATGGATCCTGGGCTCGTCAGCGCCGAAGAGACCGTTCCCGAAGCTTCCGCGTCCGACACGAGCGCCGACGGCGCGCGACGTCACCTGCTCTCGATCTCCGACCTCGGTTCGGAGGGAATCGAGGAGGTCCTGAGAGTCTCCGACGCCTTCGTCGAGGTCTCGAAGCGAGCGATCCCGAAGGTTCCGGCGCTGCGCGGCAAGACCGTGGTGACCCTGTTCGTCGAGGAGTCCACTCGAACCAAGCTGTCCTTCGAGACAGCGGCCAAGAGGCTTTCTGCGGATGTCCTTTCGTTCAGCGCTTCGTCGTCTTCACTCAAGAAGGGAGAGTCGCTGCGTGACACGGTGGAGACCGTCGCGGCCATGGGCGTGGACGCGTTCGTGGTCAGACACTCGTCGTCGGGCGCTCCGGCCGCCGTCGCGAGATGGGTGGACGCGAGCGTCTTGAACGCCGGCGACGGCTGGCACGAGCACCCGACTCAGGCTCTTCTCGACTGCTACACCATCCGTCAGGTGCTCGCCGAAAGGCAGAAGAAGACTCCGCAGGAGACGGGTGTGGAGTGCTTCAAGGGCCTGCGAGTGGCGATCGTGGGGGACATCCGCCATAGCCGAGTAGCACGCTCCAACGTTCTCGCTCTCGAGGCGCTCGGTGCGGAGGTCACCCTCGTGGCGCCCGGGACGCTCCTTCCTCCTTCGGTGGAAACGTGGCCCGTAGCCGAGGTGTCGCACGACCTCGACGCGGTGCTTCCCAGGATCGACGTCTGCTACCTCTTGCGGCTCCAGGCCGAGCGCGGAGCCGGGCGATTCCTCCCGTCGGTGCGCGAGTACGCAACCCTCTTCGGGTTGAACGCTCGCCGAGCCGAGAACCTCGCGGAGGGGGCCATCGTCATGCACCCGGGACCGATGAACCGAGGCGTGGAGATCTCCGACGAGGTCGCGGACTTACCGCGCTCGGTCATCCTGCGCCAGGTCGCAAACGGAGTTGCAGTTCGCATGGCCGTGCTCTTCATGCTGCTGGGCTCGCCGAGCGGTGCCAGCCCGAGCCGGGTCCTCGCGAGCCTCGGGGATGCATGGGAGTCCGGCGGTGTCTGAGGTAGTTGCGGGACAGGTCCGCCACCTCGGTTCCCACCGGCCCCGGCCTGTCCCTACTGTCGTGATCCGCGGCGGAACGGTCGTGGACGAGACGGGTCAGAGACGAGCCGACGTCGTCTGTGAGGACGGGAGGGTCTCTTCCGTGGGCGAGCGTCTCGACGTACCATCCGGGGCTACGGTCCTCGACGCCGGAGACTGCATCGTGTCGCCCGGCTTGGTGGATCTCCACGCGCACTTGCGCGAACCCGGTGGCGAGGATGCCGAGTGCGTGGAGACAGGGGCGCGCGCCGCGGCGCTCGGGGGGTTTACTGCACTGGTGGCCATGCCGAACACGGACCCGCCGATCGACAACGCCGCGGTCGCCTCGGAGGTTCTGGCTCTCGGTGCCGAAGCGACGTGCAAGATCGCGGTTGCAGGCGCCATAACGGTGGGACGTGCCGGTGAGAGTCTCGCGCCGCTCGGGGAGCTAGCTGCGCTCGGTGTGCGCATGTTCACCGACGACGGCGTTGGCGTTCAGGATTCCGGTGTCATGCGTCGCGCCATGGAGTATGCGCGAGGTCTGGGGGTGACCCTCGCGCAGCATTGCGAGGACCGCTCGCTCGCCTCGGGGACCGTGATGCACGAAGGAGAATGGTCCAGCCGGCTCGGGTTGCCCGGCTCTCCCTCGGAGGCCGAGGAGCTGATGGTGGCGCGAGACATCGCCCTGGCGCGCTTGACCGGCGCAAAGGTGCACTTCCTGCACCTCTCTTCGAGGGGATCGATAGGTCTGGTGGCAGCGGCCAAGGCAGAAGGTCTCGACGTGACTGCAGAAGTCACCCCTCACCACCTGACGTTCACCGATGCCGACCTGGCGAGTTACGACCCCTCGTTCAGGGTGAACCCCCCGCTGCGCGGGTCGGCGGACATGGCTGCTCTGCGCGAAGCGTGTGCGACCGGGACCATCGACGCCATCGCCACGGATCATGCGCCGCATCCACCCGAGGCAAAGGACACACCCCTGTCCGACGCAGCACCCGGAATGCTGGGTCTCGAAACGGCCCTCGCAGTCGCTATGGGTGCGCTGTGCAGCAAGTCCGAGCGAAACGGCTCGACTCCTCTCCAGCCGTCGGACGTCCTGCGGCTCATGTCGTGGCAGCCTGCCCGCGTGAGCGGGATGGCGCTCTCCCAGGGGGGGAACCAGGGTGGGCCCATAGCTCCGGGAGCAGCCGCCAACTTGTGTGTCTTCGACCCGACTGCGACATGGCTGGTCGAGCCCGCGCGCATGGCGAGCCGGAGTCGTAACACGCCGTGGGCGGGCAGGACGCTCAGAGGCAGGGTCCGTCACACGATCTGTGCAGGAGAGCCTGTCGTGATCGGCTCGGAGGCGCAGAGATGAAGGTCGGGATCGGGGCACTGAGGTGATCGCCGCGCCCAATGGGGCCCCCGAGGGGGACACCCAAGGCGCCGGCTGTTCGGGGGAATTCGAGACGGAGAGGACGTCAGCCCTCTTGGTCCTCGCCGACGGGGAGGTCTTCGAAGGAGAGAGCGTGGGAGCCCGCCCCGCGGGCGGCGTGGCAACCGGCGAGCTCGTCTTCAACACCGTCCTCAGCGGTTACCAGGAGGTCGTCACCGACCCGAGCTACGCAGGGCAGGTGGTGGCCTTCACGTATCCCCACATCGGCAACTACGGGGTCTGTCCATTCGACGACGAAGCGAGACGGCCCTGGTGTCGCGGAATCGTCGTGCGCGATCTGTCAGTGCGCCCGTCTTCGTGGCGCGCTGCAGGCTCGGTGGAGGATTTCCTCGTCTCGACAGGCGTTCCCGGGATCTCCGGCGTGGACACCCGTAGGCTGACCCGCCACGTTCGAAACATGGGCGCCATGGGTTGCGCGTTCGGCACTGCGCCCGAATCGGTGCTCAGAGCTGCGGCGGTCGCAGAGCCCGGCACCACCGGCCGCGATCTTGTCTCCGAGGTGAGCGTCACTGAGCCTTTCGAGACGGGCTCGGGACCACTCCGAGTCGTCGCGTACGACTTCGGGGTGAAGCAGACCATGCTTCGCAGCCTGTCGCCCGTCGCGACCACGACGGTCGTCCCCTCGCGGTTTCCGGCGAGGGCTGCCTTGGACCTCGAGCCCGACGGGGTCTTCCTCTCGAACGGCCCCGGGGATCCCGCAGCTCTCTCTGTGCAGGTGGAGATCATTGCGGAACTGCTGGGGAAGGTGCCGGTGTTCGGCATCTGCCTCGGCCACCAGCTGCTCGGGTCCGCGCTCGGCGCAAGCACTTTCAAGCTCCGGTTCGGACATCACGGCGGGAACCATCCGGTGCGTCGGATCGCTACCGGCCAGGTGGAGATCACTAGCCAGAACCACAACTACGCGATCGAGCCGTCCTCGCTGCCCGAGAGCGGCGCTCGTGCGACCGATGTGACCCATGTCAACTTGAACGACGGGGTGATCGAGGGGATCAAGTGCCCGAACCTGAGGGCGTTCGGAGTGCAGTACCACCCTGAAGCCGGTCCCGGGCCTCACGACGCGCGGTATCTGTTCGACGAGTTCCGCGAGCTCATGGAGAGCAGCCGGTGAGCACGCCTCGTCCCGAGGGCGAAACCTGATGCCGCGCAGAGGGGACATCGAGACGATCCTCGTCATCGGGTCGGGACCGATCGTCATCGGCCAGGCTTGCGAGTTCGACTATTCGGGATCCCAGGCATGCCGCGTCCTGAGCTCCGAGGGATATCGGGTGGTGCTGGCGAACTCGAACCCTGCGACGATCATGACCGATCCCGAGTTGGCGGATCGGACCTACATCGAGCCCCTGGACCCAGACGTCCTCGCGTCGATAGTCGACCGCGAGAGGCCCGATGCGATCCTCCCGACACTCGGCGGCCAGACGGGCCTCAACCTGGCGATGGCGCTCTTCGAACGTGGCGTGCTCGCGGAGTTCGGCGTCGAGCTCATTGGCGCGAACGCACAGGCCATCGCGACCGCAGAAGACAGAGATCGCTTCAAGGCGGCCATGGGCGAGATCGGACTGGAGGTACCGGCCTCGGGATTCGCCTCCTCACTCGAAGAGGCCATTGCAGTTGGGGAGTCCGTCGGCTTCCCCCTGATGGTGCGGCCGAGCTACATCCTGGGTGGAGCCGGGACCGGGACCGCCGAGGACAGAGAGGCCCTGGCTCGTGTGGCGGCTGAGGGGCTCGCCGCCAGCCCCGTTTCCCGAATCTTGATCGAACGATCGATCGCAGGATGGAAGGAATTCGAGCTCGAGGTCATGCGCGACCGCGTGGACAACTGCGTGGTCGTGTGTTCGATCGAGAACCTCGACCCCATGGGTGTTCACACGGGGGACTCCATCACGGTGGCCCCCGCACAGACCTTGTCGGACGTGGAGTACCAGGCGATGCGGGACGACGCCTTCGCCTGCATCAGACGCGTCGGGGTCGAGACTGGCGGTTCCAACATCCAGTTTGCGGTCGACCCGTCCGACGGTCGCCGGCTGGTGATCGAGATGAACCCCCGCGTCTCGCGTTCCTCGGCGCTGGCTTCGAAGGCCACAGGGTTTCCGATCGCGAAGATCGCCGCTCGCCTTGCCGTCGGCTACACGCTCGACGAGATCGCCAATGACATCACCGGTGCCACTCCCGCGAGCTTCGAGCCGACGATCGACTACGTCGTGACCAAGATCCCACGGTGGGCGTTCGAGAAGCTTCCCGGGAGCATCGAGCGACTGGGAACGCGAATGCAGTCGGTCGGCGAGGTGATGGGCATCGGCCGCACGTTCCCGGAGTCGCTCCAGAAGGCGCTTCGCTCTTTGGAGCAGGGGCGGGCAGGCCTGAACGGCGACCCGGCCGAGGTTGGATACGACCTGGTCGACGAGGACGAGTTGGTGGCCAGGGCCTGCGAGCCGACGCCGCAGCGCGTCTTTCAGATGGAGGCCGCGCTGCGCAGAGGCATCACCCCTGATTCGCTGGCCGCAGCGACGGGCGTTGATCGTTGGTTCGTTGACCAGATACAGCGCATCACCTCGGCGCGGCTTCGGATCGAGGCGATGGGCCTCTCGGGCAAGGGGCCGGGGGACCTCGACCGGAAGACTTGGCGAGAGGTCAAGCGGCTCGGATTTTCGGACGCGCAGCTCGCCTACTTGCTCGGGGGCGCTTCGAGCGGCACATGTCGGCCGGTAGAAGAGCACGAAGTGCGCGCAGTTCGCCTCGCAGCCGGAGTGCGCGCGACCTTCAAGACCGTCGACACCTGCGGAGCGGAGTTCGAGGCCTTCACCCCGTACCACTACTCCACCTACGAGGACGAGGACGAGGTACGTCCGAGCGCGCGGGCGCGTGTGGTCATCCTGGGATCGGGACCAAACCGGATCGGTCAAGGGATCGAATTCGACTACTGCTGCGTCCATGCATCGATGGCGCTCCGAGAGGCCGGGTACGAGACCGTGATGGTCAACTGCAACCCCGAGACGGTCTCGACCGACTACGACACATCGGACAGGCTGTACTTCGAACCTCTCACCGCCGAAGACGTGGCAAACGTGCTCGAGGCTGAGCTCGCAAGCGGAATCGGTCCATCTGGCGTCGACGACTTCCCTCTTGCCGGTGTGATCGTCTCGCTGGGTGGGCAGACACCTCTGAAGCTTGCCCACTCGATCGACCCGGATCTCGTGCTCGGGACCTCTCCGAGCTCAATCGACTTGGCAGAGGACCGCGAGCGCTGGAACTCCCTGTGTGAAGGGCTGGGAATCCCGCAGCCGCCAGGAGGCATCGCGTCGAACGTGAGCGAAGCCCTGGCCGTGGCGGCAAAGGTCGGTTATCCCGTTCTAGTGCGCCCCAGTTATGTGCTCGGCGGAAGAGCGATGGAGATCGTCTACGACGACGATCGCCTCGAAGAAGTGGTGTCGGCGCTGTCGGGCTCATTGAGAAGCGAGGGGGGCATCTCGTCGCTTCGGCCGGTGCTCGTCGACAGGTTCCTCGAGGATGCCATCGAAGTCGACGTCGACGCGGTACGCGACTCCTCGGGCGTGGTGCTGGTCGCCGGCGTCATGGAGCACGTGGAGGAGGCAGGAGTTCATTCGGGGGACTCGGCATGCGCCTTGCCACCACAGACCCTCTCGGGGAAAGTGATACGTGAGCTCCACGAGCACACCCGTTCGATCGCCGATTCTCTGAACGTGATCGGTCTTCTCAACGTCCAGTATGCGGTCAAGGACGGAGTCGTGTTCGTCCTCGAGGCGAACCCGCGGGCGAGCCGCACAGTGCCTTTCGTCGCGAAGGCGACGGGAATTCCGCTCGCGAAGGTCGCAGCGCGGGTGATGGTCGGTTCAACCTTGTCGCAGCTTCGTGACGAGGGGGTTCTAGAGGACCCGGCGAACGGGCGGTGGGTGAGCGTCAAGGAGGCGGTGCTGCCGTTCGACAGGTTCCCGGGCGTGGACAGCCTGCTGGGTCCCGAGATGCGCTCGACGGGCGAGGTGATGGGGGTGGCCGAGTCGTTCGGTCTCGCTTTCGCCAAGAGCCAGATCGCAGCGGGGACCCGCTTGCCTTCCGAGGGAACCGTCTTCTTCTCCCTCGCTGACCGGGACAAGTCGGCGGGTCTCGACGCCGCACTCGCTTTCCGCGATCTCGGGTTCGAGCTTGTGGCGACTTCCGGGACTGCGGCCTTCCTGGAGTCCAACGGAGTGCCGGTCAGCACCGTGGTGGGCAAGGTGGGGGAGAGCGGGGCGGCAGACGCCGTCGAGTTGATCTCGTCGGGTGAGGTTCAGCTCGTCGTCAACACTCCCCGAGGCCGCGGACCGCGCGCAGACGGCCGTCATATCAGATCGACCGCTTCGGTCCACCAGGTGCCTTGCCTCACGACAGTTGCCGCAGCTCGCGCGGCTGCGGCCGGCATCGCGGAATGGCGCCGTCACGGCTTGCCTGTGATCAGCTTGCAGGAGATCCACGCGGAGGCTTCTCGGGCTTCCCGACCGAAGGGATCCGAGAGCCGAGCGCTATGAGACCGCGGTCCTTGTCTCGAGTGGACCTGCACACGCGGGTCGGCTCGGTCCGCCTTCCCAATCCTGTGCTGACTGCATCGGGCACCGCTGGCCACGGGGCCGAGCTCGGGGCGTACGTCGACTTGGCCACTCTGGGCGCGGTGGTGGTCAAGTCGCTTTCGGCCGATCCGTGGCCGGGCAATGCCGCACCTCGCGTGCACGAGACACCCGCGGGCATGCTCAATTCCGTCGGCCTGCAAGGTCCGGGCGTGTCTTCATGGCTCAGACACGATCTGCCATCGCTCGACCAACGCGGAGCGCGTGTGGTCGCCAGCATCTGGGGACTTCGCGTCCAGGACTACGAACGTGCCGCGGCGATGTTGGCGGGGGCTCCGGGAGTGGTCGCAGTCGAGGTGAACGTCAGCTGTCCGAACATCGAGGACCGAAGCCGGATGTTCGCGCACTCGGCGCGCGCCACTGCCGAGGCGGTCACGGCCGCACAGGTCTGCGGGCTGCCGCGCTGGGTGAAGCTGAGTCCCAACGTCGCGAATCTGGTCGAGATCGCCGGAGCCGCGATCGACTCCGGAGCTGAGGCGCTCGTGCTCGTGAACACAGTCTTGGGGATGTCGCTCGACATACGGCGGCGGACGTATTCGCTCGGGTCCGGCGCGAGCGGAGGGGGACTCTCGGGCCCGGCCATCCGCCCGGTGGCCGTCCGCGCTGTCCACGACTGCCGCGCTGCCTTTCCCGAAACGGGGATCGTGGGGGTCGGTGGCATCGCGCGCGGGGTCGACGCGATCGAGATGATCATGGCGGGAGCTGACGCTGTCGAGGTCGGCACCGCAACCTTTCGCGATCCGAGAGCGCCTTCGAGAGTGCTCTCGGGGATTGCCCGATGGTGCAGACGCCACGGCGTCGAGAGCATCAGGTCGATCGTCGGCGCCGTGCACGTCGGGGGACAGATCGGCGGCCCGGACCGCTCACCCGACCCCGCGGGGACGCTGGCCTCGCGCCTGGGGCATCCTTTGGACCCGGGCGGACCTGCTGTGGGAGGCGACCGCGATGAACAATGAGGAATCTCGCCGCCGACTGGCACTGGCGCTCGACGTCGACGATCTGGTGCTGGCGCTTCGCATGGCACGGAGGCTTCAGCCTTGGTTCGGTCTTGCCAAGGTGGGCCTCGAGCTGTTCGCCGCGGCGGGACCCGAAGTCGTCTCCGCTCTCACGATCGAGGGGTACCGGGTCTTCTTGGACCTGAAGCTCCACGACATACCCACCACCGTGAGGCGTGCGGCGCGGGTCATCGGTGGGCTCGGAGCCACCTACACCACCGTCCATACGAGCGCGGGAGAGGAGATCCTCCGGGCGGCCGTGGCCGGGATGGCCGAGGGTGCGGCCGCCGCCGGAACGGGAGCACCTCCGTCGGGGGTGCTCGGTGTCACGGTGCTCACCAGTGATCGCGAGGCGACTGCTCAACAGCTCGAAGCGAGGGCTGCGCTGGCGGCGGCGACTGGCTGCGGCGGAATAGTCTGCGCGGCGCGTGACCTCGAGTTCGTGCGCAGAGCGGCACCGGGGCTTCTGACGGTGGTCCCCGGCATCCGCCCGGAGGGCACGAGCACCGACGACCAGGGCCGCCCGTCGACACCTGCTGCAGCTCTCGCCGCCGGCGCTGATGTACTCGTGGTCGGACGTGCGGTGACCGCGGCCCGGGATCCCGAAGCCGCCGCCGCGGCGCTCTTGGAAGCGGTTGCGACGTCTGCCAAGTCGAGCAGCGTGTGACCCTCTCGCTTCAGGGCCGGTGTGAAAGTTGTGCCGACAAAATGGCTTCGCGGGCATGTGACCTTTCACTCGCCAGGGCGCTATGGTGGCCGACATGCCGCAACCTCCTGCACTAACTGCCGAGCAGCGCCAGGCTGCGCTGGACAAGGCTGCCAAGGTTCGCCGCGAGCGGGCCGAGGTGAAAGAACATCTCAAGATGGGCCGCATCGAGCTGGCCGAGTTGCTCCGGCGAGCCGAGAAGGATGAGACCGTCGGCAAGATGAAGGTCCTGTCGGTGCTCGAGTCGCTTCCGGGTCTCGGAAAAGTGAAGGCGCGTCGCCTCATGGAGACGGTGGGGATCAGTGAGAGCCGCCGGCTGCAGGGGCTCGGCGTGAACCAGCGTGAGCAGCTGCTGGCGCATACCGCCAAGTCGTCCTGATCTTCATCATCTCGGGTCCCGGCGGTGCCGGGAAGGGCACTGTGGCAGCGCGTCTCGTCGAGCGTGACCCGTCGTTGTGGTTGAGCAAATCGTGGACTACTCGCGCGCGGCGTCCCGGCGAGTCTCCGGACGCGTACACCTTCGTGGATCGAGAAGCATTCGAGGAGCACCGAGCGGCAGGAGGCTTCCTCGAGTCGGCTGAGTTCCTCGGCCACCTCTACGGCACTCCCATGCCGGACCTCTCAGGGGACATGGACGTCGTATTGGAGATCGATCTTCAAGGGGCCCAGCAGGTGAGGGAGACCCATCCCGAGGCGGTGCTGGTGCTGCTGCTGCCACCGTCCACCGCGGTCCAAGCCGAACGTCTGCGGGCTAGAGGCGACGACGACACCGAGGTCTCGATGCGTCTCTCAAGGGGCGTGGAGGAAGAGCGGATCGGGCGAGCCCTCACCCCTTACGTGGTGGTCAACGAGGACCTCGACCAGGCTGTAGCCCAGGTCGGGGGTATAGTGGAGACCCACCGCCGATCGCTTGGGGGCAGTCCGACCGGTGCCGAACCCGTCGGGGACCCCTGCGACTGAGGCGGCTGCCGAGCTTCCCAGCTAGCGCCTCACCTCACAAAGCCTCACCTGTCCGACCTACGAACGACGACACAGGAGCCCGATGGCCTACCGCCGTACCACCCTGATCGACCCCCCGATCGAAGCCCTCCTCGACAAGGTGGACTCCAAGTTCACCCTCGTCTCTCTTTCCGCGAAGCGAGCGAGGCAGATCAACTCGTACTACAACCAGCTGGGAGAGGGCATGGGCGTGGTCGTGCCGCCACAGGTGGCATCCGTCTCCGGCAAACCCCTCACCATCGCCTTCGAGGAGATCGCTGCGGCAAAGGCGACCTACCACCATCCCGAACCCGGTTCGGAAGGTTCCGAGGGAGAGGACGAGACAGATGCATCCGTCTCGGGCGCCAGTGCGGTTGCAGCCGATGGGAGCGATTCCGGAAGTCCTGACACTCGAGACGCCGAAGCAAGCGACGAGACGTCAGGGTCGGGGACCGGATCTCACGACGAGACGGCCTAGCCCGAGCACTCACCGCTTCCTCAGAGGGACGTGAACAGATGGAGATGTCACCTCGCACGGAGGGCAAGAGGGTCGTCCTCGGAGTGAGCGGTGGCATTGCCGCCTACAAGGCCGTCGAGCTTTGCCGCAGGTTGGTCGACGCAGGAGCACACGTGGTTCCCGTCCTGACGGAAGAGGCTCTGAGGTTCGTAGGCGAGGTGACTTTCTCCGCCCTCGCGTCCGAACCTTGTCGGCACAGCCTTTGGGACGATGTCGACCCGATCCCTCACACCAGGCTCGGGCAGAGCGCGGACCTGATCGTCGTTGCGCCCGCAACGGCGCGCTTCATCGGAAGCTACGTCGCAGGGTTCGCAGACGGGCTCCTGACCGCGACGGTGCTGGCGACGCGTGCTCCCGTCGTGGTCTGTCCAGCCATGCACACCGAGATGTGGGAGCACCCCGCGGTCCAGGAGAACCTGGCGACTCTCTCCCGCCGAGGTGTGCGCATCGTCCCTCCCGTCGCGGGCCCACTGGCCGGGGGAGATGTGGGAACAGGACGCATGGCCGAGGTGACCGACATCGTCGATGCTGTGCTGTCGCTCCTCGATCGAACCTCTCTGCAGGCTTCGGCTCCCGCCTCGGATTCATCTCCCGCCGATCGAGCTACAGGGCAAGGTGATCTGTCCGGTCGACGGGTGCTCGTGAGCGCGGGCGGAACTCGCGAGCCCATCGATCCAGTGAGGTTCATCGGAAACAGGTCGTCGGGCAAGCAGGGACATGCCATCGCCGAGGCGGCAGCTCGACGGGGGGCCGAGGTCGTCCTTGTCACGACGACGGCTCTCCCGGGACCCCCAGGTGCGGAGGTGATCCGGGTCGAGACGGCTGCCGAGATGGAAGGGGCGTTGTTCGACGAGGCGGCGAGGGCGGACGTCGTCGTCATGGCGGCGGCCGTTGCGGATTTTCGGCCGAAGGGGATGGCGACCAAGAAGCTCTCGCGCTCGGAGGGTGCCCCGGAGATCGTGCTCGAGCCAACCCCTGACATTCTCGCCGAGCTGGGCCGTCGCAGGCGAGATGGTCAGGTCCTCGTCGGCTTCGCGGCCGAGATCCATGAGGTGGCCGAACGTGCCTCACGAAAGCTCGCGTCCAAGGGTGTGGACGTGATCGTGGCCAACGACGTGTCTGCGCCGGGGGTGGGTTTCGACCACGACACGAACGCTGTGACGATCCTGGATTCCCACGGTTCTCTCATGGAGGTACCCCTGGCGTCGAAAGTTCTCGTCGCGGAGGCCGTTCTGGATACTGTGGTCGACCGCCTCGGCGACCATGGCGAAAACACGCGCGGGGCCAAGCAATCGAGGAGCGACCAGTGACTGCCCGCTACACATTCACCTCCGAGTCGGTCACAGAAGGCCATCCCGACAAGATGGCCGACCAGATCTCGGACTCCGTGCTCGACGCCGTTCTCGGCTCCGATCCCCGTGCGCGGGTTGCGTGCGAGACGTTGCTCACCACAGGGCTCGTGGTGGTAGCCGGGGAGGTGACCACCACTTGCTACGTGGACATACCGCGGATCGTCCGAGACGTCGTTTGCGACATCGGATACGACCACGAGGGGAACGGGTTCAACGGCCGCACGTGCGGGGTGATGGTCGCTCTCGACGAACAGTCGCCCGACATAGCCCAGGGCGTGAACGCTGCCCACGAGGTGCGCAGCGGCTCCGGGGGCGAGGACCAGCTCAACGCTCAGGGCGCCGGCGACCAAGGGATGATGTTCGGATACGCCTGCGACGAGACACCCGATCTCATGCCGGTCCCGATCTGGCTCGCGCACCGGTTGGCTCAGCGCCTCGCACAGGTGCGGCGAGTGGGTGTGCTCCCTTACCTGCGTCCGGACGGAAAGACACAGGTGAGCGTCGTCTACGAGGACGGGCGGCCCGTGTCGCTCGACACGATCCTCATCTCGACTCAGCACGCGCCCGGCGTGGACATAGAGACGTTGCTTCTGCCAGACCTTCGCGAGCACGTGATCCATCCTCTGTTGCCCCCCGACCTCGACTCGTCGGGGTTGCGGGTTCTCGCCAACCCCACCGGCCGCTTCGAGCTCGGTGGCCCCCACGCCGATACCGGTCTCACCGGGCGCAAGATCATCGTCGACACCTATGGCGGCATGGCCCGACACGGCGGTGGGGCATTCTCGGGCAAGGACCCTTCGAAGGTGGACCGCTCTGCTGCGTACGCGGCGCGCTGGGTTGCAAAGCACGTTGTGGCCGCCGGTGCCGCGCGTCGCTGTGAAGTCCAAGTTGCCTATGCGATCGGTGTGGCGCATCCGGTCTCGCTGATGGTCGAGACCTTTGGTACCGAGGCGGCCGACCCGGTTCGCATCGAGAAGGCAGTCCGTGAGCTGTTCGATCTTCGTCCTGCAGCCATCGTCCGCGATCTCGACCTGCTGCGCCCGATCTACAGGCGCACGGCCGCTTACGGTCACTTCGGGCGAAGCGACAAGGAGTTCACCTGGGAGGCAACTCCCCGGGTAGACGATCTGAAGAACGCCCTGGGCCTCTAGGGGTTGACCCAGGGGTCGGCTGCCGATCGCGTTGTCCGAGTGCTGCCCGACGTGGCAGCGCTCCACAAGACCTTCGACTACTCGGTCCCTCCCACGTTGAGCGAGCGCGTGCGCGTGGGCTCGCAGGTGCGAGTCCGACTGCATGGTCGTCTCGTCGGGGGTTGGGTTGTCGAAGAGGATGTCGAAGCCGACCCTGCACTCGTGCTGCGGCCGATCGAGTCGGTCAGAGGCTGGGGCCCTCCGCCGTCCGTGGTCGAGTTGGCTCGATGGGCAGCTTGGCGATGGGCCGGACCCGCGTCGGCTCTCCTCAGGACCGCATCGGCCCCGCGTGTGGTGCACTCGATTCCGCCCGCCACCGCGCCTGCGACGAGACGAGAGACGCGGCCCCCTTCGGAAGGCCGGCACCCCTTGGAAGGCGGATCCGACGAGGTTCCGGCCGGGATCCTTTCGGGCGGCACCATGGTCCTTCGCCTGCCTCCGGCGGCCGACTCGTTCCCCGTGGTCCTGGCGGCCTCGGGTCTGCTCGAACGCGCCGGCGACCTTGCGGGGCTGCTAGTTCTGGTCCCCGAGCGCGACCAGGCCTCTGAGCTCGCGGCACGCTCGAGAAGCTCGGGTGCGAGGGTTGCGCTGCTGCCCGAGGAGTGGCCTGCCGCGCGGGCGGGTGGATGCATCGTGGTGGGAACCCGCTCCGCAGCGTTCGCCCCATTGCCACGTCTAGCCGGTGCTGTCGTTCTCGACGCTCACGACGAGGCGTACCAAGAAGAGAGAACACCGACGTGGTCCGCATGGGAGGTCGCCTCGGAACGCGCACGTCGTGACGAGGTGCCCTGCGTTCTCGTCTCTTCTTGCCCGACCCAGGACCTTCTCGCCGCGGGTCCACTATTCACGACCTCTCGACGATTCGAGCGCGAGGGTTGGGCACGTTTGGAGGTCGTTGACCGTCGGGCAGACGATCCGCGTACGGGCCTGTTCTCGGAGCGTCTCGTCGATCTCGTCCGGTGGGCGGGACAGGGGGCTGGACGGCGCGTGCTGTGCATCTTGAACCGAACCGGGCGGATGCGCCTTCTCGCGTGTGCCTCCTGTTTCGCACTGGCCCGGTGTGACGTCTGCCGAGGTGCGCTCGAGCTGGTGGAGGACGAAGAAGGGCGGCGTCTGCGGTGTAGGCGGTGCGGCAACGAACGTCCCGTGGTGTGCGCGTTCTGCGGCAACACTCGCATGAGGGTTCTTCGGATCGGGGTTTCTCGTGCGCGCGAAGAGCTCGAGGCTCTCGCAGGGGTTCCGGTCGCCGAAGTCTGGGGCGCTCCGAGAATGACCGGGCGCACGACAGGAGATCATCGTGGAGAAGGCCTCGACGTATCTCGACCTGGCCCTGGTGGCGAGCCGAGGGCCGCTGTGGTCGTGGGAACCGAGGCGCTGCTTCACCGGGCGCGCGCGGCGGATGCCGTCGCATTCTTGGATTTCGACGCCGAACTGCTCGCACCCCGGATGCGCGCCTCGGAGGAGGCTCTGGCCCTGCTCGCACGTGCGTCTCGGCTCGTGTCGGGAGCGCAGTTCCCCGGGACGCAGCCCGCGCCGGCTCGGGCGTCGGGAACCGTCCTCGTGCAAACCCGCCTGCCCGATCACGAGGTGCTGGCTGCCGCAGTAGGCGCGGATCCGGGCCGTCTGTCGGAGGCAGAGCGCGGGCTGCGAGAGGCACTGGGACTTCCTCCTTTCAGCGCGCTCGCACGGCTTTCGGGTGCCGGCGCTGACTCCTACGGAACGGCGCTGCGCGACGCCGCACCAGTTGGGGTCGAAGTGAGCGGGCCAGTGGATGGCGCGTGGTCGGTTCGTGCTCCCACGCATTCTGAGCTGAGCAATCTGCTCGACACCGTCAAGCGCCCAGCCGGCCGCTTGCGGGTCGAGGTCGACCCGCTGCGCATCTGATCGACGCGGACCGCCGGGATCGACCATAGAGGTCGGCCAGTACCATTACGAGGTGACCACGTACTCGATACGCACATATGGCGACCCGGTCCTGCGTCAGCGCGCCGCCGATGTCGCCGAGATCGACGGGAGGCTGAAGACGCTCGCCGACGACATGGTGGTCACCATGTACGAAGCTCCCGGGGTGGGGCTTGCGGCTCCACAGGTCGGGGTGCAGAAGCGCCTCTTCGTCTACGACCTGCACGACGACAAGGGTCCTCGCACCATCGTCAACCCCGTCGTCTCGGAAGCGCGCGGTGAGTGGACCTACGAGGAAGGCTGCCTCTCCGTTCCAGGGCTGTCGTGGCCGATCGTGAGGCCGAAGGAGATCCACCTGACGGGGTTCGACCTCGAGGGCAACGCGATCTCGATCGACGCCGACGAGTTCGAGGCGCGCGTCTACCAGCACGAGCTCGATCACCTCGACGGCGTGCTCCTCGTCGATCGGCTGGACTCGGACCTTCGCAAGGAGGCCAAGAGGATCCTTCGAGCACGCGCCTTGGGTCTTCCCTCCGAGGACGCCCCTGGCACTTCCCAGAGTCGTGCCTCGAACAGCCACGGTGGGGGCGGACCGGAGCTCTAGGCCTTCCGATTCGAAGCCTCGTAAGTCCGGTTCGCTCGCCGTCGCGCATCTCACGGATAGGTTCGTGCCGGTGGCACGACTTGCGTTCCTCGGTTCACCCGAAGCTGCCGTCCCGCCGCTTAGGGCTCTCGTAGGGGCCGGCCACGAAGTTCGATTGGTGGTCAGCCAGCCCGACAAGCGCCGGGGCAGGGGAGCGGGTCTCGTTCCGAGCCCCGTGAAGAGCGCCGCTCTCGATGCCCGGCTCCTCGTGACGGACAGGCTCGACGACGTCCTCGATTCGGGTGCGGAACTCGGTGTCGTGGTGGCGTTCGGCCGGCTCGTCCCCGAACGGGTCCTCGAGCGCGTCCCGATGCTGAACGCCCATTTCTCCCTCTTGCCGCGCTGGCGCGGGGCTGCCCCGATCGAACGCGCGATCCTGGCCGGCGATCGTTCGACCGGTGTGTGCGTCATGCGCCTCGAGGCAGGTCTGGACACGGGACCCCTCCTTGCCATGCGACGCGAACCCATCTACAACGCTCAGCGCGAGCACGCTTCCGCGCTCACGCAACGGCTGAGCTCGCTCGCCGCGCAGATGCTCGTGGAGGTCCTCGCCGGAGGCGTGGCAAGCCTGGGGCCCGGCAAGACCCAAGTGGGAGAAGTCACCTACGCGGCGAAGATCGAACCGGACGAGCTGAGGCTGGACTTCACCAAGACGGTTCGTGAGCTCGAGCGGGTCGTCCGCCTCGATCGCGCCTGGACCATCTTTCGTGGCGAGAGGCTTCGGGTGCTCGACGCGGCTGGCCGCAAGCGGCGCGGCCCGGGCTCTCGGGGAACGAGGGATCTCACGGCAGCGCGGGCTGGGCCGACCGAAGAGATACCGGGCACACTGAACGGGACCCGAGTGCAGGCTTCCGATGGCATGCTCGAGTTGATGATCGTCCAGCCAGCCGGAAGACGCGCCCAGAACGCGGAAGAGTGGTTGCGCGGTGCGAGGCCCGCTCCTGGCGAGCGTTTGGGGGAAACCCCGGCGCAAGACTGAGCCCCGTTAGGCTCGGATCGATGTTGCGGATCGCGCCGTCGTTGTTGTCTGCAGACTTCGGTGGCCTGGCCGAGGCCGTCGGAGAGGTGAGCGCAGAGGCCGACTGGCTCCACGTCGACGTAATGGACGGACACTTCGTGCCGAACCTCACCATCGGCCCACCGGTCGTCCGGTCGTTGAGGGCCCACACGGGCCTGTTCTTCGACTGCCATCTGATGATGACGAACCCAGGGGAGTATCTCGAGGCGTTCCGGCATGCCGGAGCGGACGGCTGCACGGTGCACGTCGAGGTCGGCAGCACCTCCGAGCTCCTCGCAGAGGCAAAGGGGTTCGGGTTACGCGCCGGGTTGGCGCTGAACCCCGAGACCCCCTACGAAGCGATCGACCCGTTCATCGATCAGGCCGACCTGATCTTGTGCATGACTGTGCACCCGGGCTTCGGTGGCCAGGAATTCATGGAGGAGGTAGTGCCGAAGATCGCCCGGACGAGGCGGGAGATCGATCGGCGAGGCCTCGAGACCGACCTCGAGGTCGACGGGGGGATCGACGAGACGACCGCCGAGCTAGTCGTGAGGGCCGGAGCAAGGATTCTCGTCGCAGGTTCGGCGATCTTCTCCGATCCCAGCCCTTGGGAGGCAGCACGCCGGATCCGGTTGGCAGGCGAAAAGGGCCTGGCCGAGCACAAGTAGACTCGTTCGCGCCATGAGACCGGCCGAATCCCCGTCCGACGCGGGCGAGCGGGATGGGGCGGCAATGGGTCGTGCGCTCGAGCTCGCGGCGTCTGTACGCAGCCGCACTTCCCCGAACCCGTGGGTGGGCTGCGTGATCTCGAACGGCGGGGAGCTCTACGAAGGAGCGACCGAGCCCCCGGGTGGGGCGCACGCTGAGATCGTCGCCCTCGCGGCAGCGGGCGGGCGGGCCAGAGGTGCGACGCTGTACACGACCTTGGAGCCCTGCGCACACCATGGGCGCACTCCGCCGTGCGTGGACGCGATTCGTGACTCGGGGGTCGCCAGGGTGGTCGTCTCGATGTCCGACCCCGACCCCCAGGTTCGAGGTCGCGGGATCTCGGGACTCCGAGAGGCGGGGATCTCCGTGGACGTCGGCCTCGGTGCCGACGAGACAGCCGCCCTGCTCGCCCCTTATCTCAAGCACAGGAAGAGCGGGTTGCCCTGGGTGGTGCTGAAGCTCGCTTGCACACTCGACGGGCGCATCGCCGCTCCGGACAGCTCCTCGCGCTGGCTGACAGGACCCGAGGCGCGTGCCGACGCGCACCGGCTGCGGGCCGAATCCGACGCGGTATTGGTCGGGGCCGGCACGGTGCGTGCGGACGACCCAGAGCTGACCGTGCGAACGGCGGAGGCAGACCCGAGGCAACCCATTCGGGTCGTCTTGGGCCACATCCCAGACCGAGCGCGCGTCGAGCCCGCGCTCGAGATGAGCGGGGACCCCGCAGAGGTGCTCGCCGAGCTCGGGGCGAAAGGCATCCTGCAGGTGATCGTCGAGGGTGGCGCTCAGGTCGCTCGCGAATTTCACGCCGCGGGTCTCGTCGACCGATACGTCTTCTACTTCGCGCCGGCTCTGTTCGGCGGCGACGACGGAGTCCCGATGTTCTCTGGAGCGGGCACGTCGTCCGTCGAGGAACTTTGGAGGGGACGGATCGTGTCGACGACCATGATGGGCGAGGACCTCCGCGTCGAGCTCGAGCCACTGGCCGGCGCGTCCGTCTCGTCGGCTTCGTCGGCCGAAGGGATCTGAAGATGCCCCCGGCGAGAATCGACGAGGCCGTTGCCGCCATGGCACGTGGCGAGATCGTGGTGGTGGTCGACGACGAAGACCGGGAGAACGAGGGAGACCTGGTCATGGCTGCTCAGGCGGCGACACCTGAGAAGATCGCGTTCTTCCTGGCGCACACCTCGGGGGTCATCTGCGTGCCGCTCACTCCCGAGCGCGCGGACCAGCTCGACCTGCCGCTGATGGTGTCCAACAACACAGAGTCCCAAAGAACCGCGTTCACGGTCAGCGTCGACTCACGTAATTGCACCACGACGGGGATCTCGGCGGCTGACCGGGCGGCGACCATCCAGGTGCTCATCGACCCCCACACTCGCCCGGCAGATCTCAACAGGCCCGGTCACATCTTCCCCCTCAGGTATCGACCGGGAGGCGTGCTGAAGCGCGCGGGTCACACGGAGGCGACGATCGACCTCGCAAAGGCCGCCGGACTGTACCCGGCCGGGGTGCTGTGCGAGCTCGTGTCGGCTGACAAGACGCGCATGGCGCGCCTGCCTGAGATCGAGGCGTTTGCCGAGGAGCACGGCCTAGTGCTCATCTCGATCGCCGATCTCATCCGGTACCGGCGCCAGAAGGACAAGCTGGTCCGCAGGATCGCCGGACCTGTGCGGGTTCCGACTATCTACGGCGACTTCGCCGGTTACGCATACGAGTCGGTAATCGACAACGAACAGCACTTGGCCGTGGTGCGAGGGGAGGTGGGAGGCAAGGGGCCTGTCCTGGTGCGGGTGCACTCCGAATGTCTCACCGGCGACGTATTCGGTTCACTGCGATGCGACTGCGGTCCACAGCTCTCCGAGGCGGTGCGGCTGATAGCCGAGGAAGGCACCGGCGTAATCGTCTACTTGCGCGGACACGAGGGCCGAGGAATCGGGCTAGCGCACAAGCTACGAGCCTACCGTCTTCAGGAGCAAGGTCACGATACGGTGGACGCCAATCTCGAGCTCGGGCTCCCAGTCGACAACCGCGAGTACGGAATCGGCGCCCAGATTCTCGTGGACCTGGGGGTCACGACGATGCGACTGATGACCAACAACCCCATGAAGTACGGAGGGCTCGAGGGATTCGGGCTCGACATCGTCGACCGGGTTCCGCTGAGCACGCCTCACAACCCGGAGAACATCGAGTACCTGCGCACCAAGCGCGAGAGGCTCGGGCATTTACTGGACGGCCTCGATGACGTCCTCTAGGGAAACCGAGCTCGCTCCCGGCGCGATCGCCGCTACTGCCGAACGCGTGCACAACTGCGTCGTCGGAGAGCCGGTCGGACACCCACGGGTCGCCGTGGTGGGAGCGAAGTTCAACGGCGGGATCACGGCGAGGCTCCTCGCAGGAGCGCTCGAGGCGTTCGAGGAGCTCGATATCGCACGCGAGACGCTCTCCCTCGCCTGGGTCCCAGGTGCGTTCGAGATACCGATCACGGCGATGCGTCTTGCCTCTTCGGGCGAGGTGGATGTAGTCGTGGCGCTCGGGGCGGTAATCCGAGGGGACACGCCGCACTTCGACTTCGTGGCCGGCGAATGTGCGGCGGGGTGCCAACGCGTCTCGCTTTCTTCGGGGGTTCCGGTGGTATTCGGGGTCCTGACCACCGACACCGTCGAACAAGCGCTAGAGCGCTCGGGACCCGACAAGGAGAACCGCGGCTATCAGGCAGCCATGACTGCGCTCGAGATGTGTGATCTGCTCTCCAAGCTTCCAGGCCTTCGGGTATCGGTGGTCTGAGAGGTGCTTCGTCTGGTGCTGCCAAAGGGGTCTCTCGAGGAGGCCACGCTGGATCTCTTCGCTGCGGCCGATCTGGCGGTCGTGCGCGGATCGAACGTCGACTACCGAGCGCGCATCGACGACCCGCGTGTCGAGGAGGTCAGGATCCTTCGACCGCAGGAGATACCCGTCTACGTCGCGCAGGGGTTGTTCGACATCGGCATCACGGGCAGGGACTGGGTCGAGGAGACGGGTGCGGAGGTCGTCTCACTCGGAGAGCTCGCTTATTCGAAGACCAGCACGAACCCGATTCGCCTGGTGTTGGCGGTCGCCCGGGAGTCCGAGGTCCAGAGCGCATCAGACCTTGCTACAGGCGCCAAGGTGTCGACCGAGTACCCGGAGCTCACGAGACGGTGGCTGGAGAAGCATGGAGTGCAGGCCGAAGTGAGTCTCTCCTACGGCGCGACGGAGGCGAAGGTTCCCGAGATCGCCGACGCGGTGGTCGAGATCACCGAGACCGGAAGGGCGCTTCGCGCGGCGGGCTTGCGGATCGTCGACACCGTGTTGGTCTCTCGCACAGAGCTCGTCGCCAATCCCGAGGCCGCTGCAGACGGAACCAAGCGCCACGCAATGGAACAGCTCCTCACCCTCCTGCTCGGGGCGCTCGAGGCTCGCGGCAGGGTTCTTCTGAAGCTGAACGTGGAGCATTCGAAGCTCTCAGACGTCGTCGGGTTGTTGCCGGCGCTCAAGGCGCCGACGGTGTCGGAGCTCTCGGGTGGGGGCGGGTACGCGCTCGAGACGGTGGTGGAGAAGTCGAAGGTGAACGTGCTCATCCCCGCACTGAAGGACAGCGGGGCCACCGACATCATCGAGCTGCCGATATCGAAGATCGTGCACTAGGCGGCAGAGCGAGGGCCGGGTCGGGTCGATGACGGCGATCGCAAAGCTGAAGAACGGCGTCGTGACGCATTTCGACGAAGCGAGGGGCCTCGGAGAGGTTCTCGACGACGAAGGTTCGCGGTGGGCATTTCACTGCACCCAGATCGCCGACGACTCGCGGCTGATCGAAGTCGGCAGCAGGGTCGTCTTCGTGTTGGTCCCGGGCCACCTCGGGCGTCTCGAGGCCCATCAGCTCACGACGTCGGATCCTGCCCAGCGCTGATCTGCACGTACGCAAGGCGAATCTGCGCCAGGGCGTCGTGGAGGGACTTCTCAGGCTCGCCCAGTCGGCCCTCGAGGCTTTCGACCAGGCCGGCCATGGCATCGACCGCCAGTCGAGCGTCCTCGAGTCGGGGAGGATTCTGTGACAGGTGGATCGCGGCGAGTTCGAACAACCCGTATGCATGGTTGGCCACGACGACCTCGGCAGGAGTCGAGACGATCTGGTGCTGAAGCTCCTCGAGACGTGCAGCGATCTGCTCCTGGTCGGCTTGACTCAGCTCTTGCTCGGGCTGGTCGATGTCGGGCTCGTCGAGGTCAGGCCGTGCCGACGGTCGCGATCCCTCCGTCCCCTGCGGCGAGGCCGGCTTTTCCCGGGCCGCGGCTCGCCCTACGGGGTGCTCTCCTTCGGGTGTCCAAAGAGTGCTCACGGCTGGTAGCGTATTCGGGAAGGCAAAGCGGGGCTGCGCCGTAGGTGCACCCCCACCCGGCCACTTTGCAGTGCGCCGGGTCGTGGTGATCCATTTCGGACCAACCGGGTGTCGTCCCCGCTTCCGCTCGAGGCCTTGGGTAGTCCAGGGCCCCGCATAGGACAGGAGGACGTCGATCGCCACCACCACCACGACCAGCGAGATCAGGATCAACGATCGCATTCGCGCACGTGACGTGCGTCTCGTCGACCCGGATGGAGTTCAGCTAGGGATACGGCCACTACCAGAGGCGCTGGCCATGGCCCGTGATCTCGATCTCGATCTCGTCGAGGTTGCACCGCAGAACGATCCTCCGGTCTGCCGGATCATGGACTATGGGAAGTTCAAGTTCGACGCTGCGCAGAAGGCCAAGGAATCGCGGCGCAAGACCGTAAGTGTGGGCATCAAGGAGATGAAGTACCGGCCGAAGATCGGCCCGGGCGACTTCGAGACCAAGACCCGCCAGGTGCTCAAGTTCTTGAACGAAGGTCACAAGGTGAAGGTCACGATCATGTTTCGGGGTCGAGAGGTGTTTCATCCCGAGCTTGGTAAGCGAATTCTCGACCAGGTGGCAGAACAGGTGGACGGAACGGCGCGAGTGGAGTCAGAGGCGAGGCTGGACGGACGGAACATGGTGATGGTGCTGGCACCCGACAAGAGAGCACGACAATCGGCGGCTGCTCGCGCAGCGCGAGAGGACGAACCCGTCAGACCGACGAGATCCAAGGATGCGCCAAGCGACTTCTCGGACTCGGGCTCCGATCTCGCGGAGGCCTCGGCAGCGCCGGCAGCTGCGCCCGAATCCTCGTCGCCCGAAGGCGCGCAGGACCCAGCGGTAGCGGGTGAGGAAGGAATCTGAGATGCCGAAGATGAAGACCGACCGCGGAGCTGCAAAGCGGTTCAAGATCACCGGGACGGGGAGACTGCGGCGCAGAAAGGCATACCGATCCCACCTGCTCGAGAAGAAGCCGAGCACGCGCACCCGCAGGCTGGGGCGCGAGACGGAGGTATCGGCGGCGGACCGGCGTGAGGTTCGGAGGCTTCTCGGTCGGTAGCAAAGGCGGTGCGGCGTGGGGGCGGACCCTGTTCCCTAACGTCGGGGTTGAAGAGGCATCGATGAGAGATCGTCACGAAAGGAGTTGGTCATGGCCAGGGTGAAGCGCGCGGTGAACGGCAAGAAGCACCGCCGCGCCGTCCTCGAACAAGCGCAGGGCTTCTACGGCAACCGCAGCCGAAGCTTTCGCTCTGCGAACGAAGCGGTCATGCACTCGCTGCAGTACGCCTACCGGGACAGAAGGGCGCGTAAAGGGGACTTCCGGAGGCTGTGGATCCAGAGAATCAACGCCGCAGCGCGCGCTAACGGCACGAGCTACAGCAAGCTGATCGCCGGTCTGCACAGGGCGGACGTCGTCGTCGACCGCAAGATTCTCGCCGATCTGGCGGTGACCGAGCCTGAGACCTTCACCCAGCTCGTCGGGGTCGCCACGTCGGCGCTGGCGAACAGCGACGGACCCGGGGTGCCCGAGGCTGCCGGCACACAGGAAGCGTCCTGACCGAGAGCTTGGCCTTCCGGCACCAGCGCGTTCAGCGTCTGCGCCGGCTCGTGAACCGTCGCAGCGTCCGCAGTTCAGAGGGTGTGTTCGTGATGGAAGGAGAGAAGATTCTCTCCGGAGCCCTTGACGCGGGGGCGGAGCTCGAGTCCGTCTTCGTGGCCTCGGATGTCCCGGTGTCCACAGAGGTTCAGAGGCTCGTGGATCGCGCTGCGGCGGCCGGAGTCAGGATCTTCGATCTTGCACCGGGTGTCATGGAGAGAGTCGCGGACACCGTCACCCCACAGCCCGTTCTCGGAATCGTTCGCACTCCTCGGGCAGATCTGAGTGACCTGGCGAAGGTGGACTTCGTGGTCGTCTGCGTCGACGTTCGCGACCCGGGCAACGCCGGTGCCGTGGTGAGGGCAGCAGATGCAGCAGGCGCCGGGGGCATCGTCTGCTGTGCAGGCACGGTCGACCCCTACAACCCCAAGACCGTGAGGTCCTCGGCGGGTTCGGTGCTCCATCTTCCGGTGGTCGTGGGAGGCGATCCCGAAGAGGTCCTGAAGGTCCTCGGCGGGTTCGGGCTGCGGAGGTTCGCTGCAGTTGCACACGGAGGCCTGGTGCACACCGAGGCAGATCTCTCGACTCCGGTCGCTTTGATCTTCGGCAACGAGGCATCGGGGCTTTCCGATGGGCTTCTCGCCCACGTCGACGGCAGGGTCTCGGTACCGATGTCGGGGAAGGCAGAGTCTCTCAACGTCTCCATGGCTGCCGCGATCCTGTGCTTCGAGGTCGCCCGCGCGCGTTCTAATCTCCCGATGATGGACGGGGCTCAGTGATCGACTCCGAAGCGCTGATCGCGCGGGCCGAGGGGCTGGTGAGGTCTGCCCGAAGCCTCGACGCCCTTCACGAAGCTCAGGTGGAGCTGCTCGGGAAGAGATCTGACCTGGCCGCCGCGCGCAGCGCTCTCGGGAAGCTCGATCCGTCAGAGCGCCCTGCTGCGGGGCAGAAGCTTCACGAGGTGCGTGAGCAGATCGAGGGCCTGCTGGCGCGCAGACGCAGCGAGCTCGAGGAAGAACTGAGAGCGTCGCGACTGCAGGCGGACCGCCTCGATCTCACGGAAGTGCCGGTAAAGGCATCTCGAGGCCGGCTTCATCTGGTCCAGCGGACCCGTGACGAGCTCGAGGACGTGTTCGTCGGGATGGGCTTCGTGGTGGCCGAAGGGCCCGAGGTCGAGACCGATTGGTACAACTTCGAAGCGCTCAACATGCCGCCGGCACACCCGGCGCGAGGCATGTGGGACACGCTCTACCTCGACATCGGAGATCCCGAGACCGTGCTCCTTCGAACTCACACCTCCCCGGTGCAGATCCGGCTCATGCAGGGCCAGGGTCCGCCGATCTACGCGGTGATGCCGGGAAGGTGCTACCGACGCGACACCCCCGATGCGCGCCACATCCCCATCTTCCATCAGATCGAAGGCCTGGTCGTCGATCGCGGGATCTCGTTCGCCGACCTTGCAGGGACGATCGAGACCTTCACCACCGCCTACTTCGGTCCGGACATCCATTCGAGGTTGCGCCCGTCCTACTTCCCGTTCACCGAGCCGTCAGCAGAGTTCGAGGCGACATGCACGATCTGTAAAGGGAAGGGTTGCCGAACCTGCTCGCACACCGGCTGGGTCGAGCTCGGTGGCTGCGGGATGGTGGACCCTGAGGTGTTCGCCGCGGTCGGTGTGGACAGCGAGGAATGGACCGGCTTTGCTTTCGGGTTCGGGATCGACAGGCTTGCCCAGATGCGTCACGTGATCCCGGACATGCGCATTCTCCTCGAGAACGACGTCCGATTCCTGCGGCAGATCTGAGCCAGGATGCGCGTCCCGCTCTCTTGGTTGCGCGACTTTGCTCCCTTCGAAGCTGACTCGGCTGACCTAGCCGCCGCGATGGACGACCTCGGCCTTGTCGTCGAAGGGATCGAGCACACAGGCCGAGGCCTCGAGGACGTGGTCGTCGCACGCGTGATCGAGGTTGCTGGCATTCCCGGAGCCGACCGTATCCGGCGCGTGGTCGTGGATCGAGGTGCAGGTGACCAGGTCGAGGTGGTCTGCGGGGCGTGGAACTTCGCCGAGGACGATCTCGTTGCCCTTGCGCCGGCCGGAACGGTGCTGCCCGGGGGGAACGAGATCACGAAGGTGAAGATGAAGGGAGTCGTCTCGAACGGCATGTTGTGCTCGGGAGCCGAGTTGTCGCTCTCCGAGGACCACGAGGGCATACTCGTCCTCGGACATACCGCCGGCTCTTCGGTCGAAGGCTACGGCCCCGAACCCGGAACGGCTCTTGTGGAGGCCCTGGGGATCGAGCCCGACGTGGTGTTCGACGTCGCTGTGGACGCCAACCGACCCGACGCAGCGTCCATGGCCGGCGTCGCACGCGACCTTGCGGCCCGCCTCCGTCTGCCGTTCGAGATCCCTGAGCCGTCGGCCGCTCTGTCCGACAGCGGTGTTCGGGTCGGTGACCTGGTCTCGCTCGAGGTCGTCGACCGTGACTTGTGTCCCCGCTTCACCGCCCGAATCATCACCGGGGTGCAGATCGCTCCGTCACCGACTTGGATCGCGCGTCGTTTGACTCTCGCCGGCATGAGGCCGATCAACAACGTTGTCGACGTCTCGAACTACGTCATGCTCGACTTGGGACAACCCACGCATCCGTACGACCTCGATCGGGTGAACGGAAGTGGGCTTAGGGTACGAGCGGCCAACCCTGGTGAAGAGTTGGTCACGCTCGACGGTGTGACCAGAAGGATGTCCGAGCGATCAGTCGGCCGTGAGGACGACATGCGCGACTGTCTTATCTGCGATGCCCGGGATAGTGCGATTGGAATCGCAGGAATAGTGGGTGGAGCCGACAGTGAGATCGCAGAGTCGACGACCAGGGTGCTTCTCGAGGCCGCGTACTTTGCACCGATGGCGATCGCTCGCAGCTCGAAGCGCCTTGGCCTGCGCACCGAGGCTTCCTCGAGGTTCGAGCGCGGGGTGGACCCAGAGGGAATCGACAGGGCTGCCGCCCGCTTCTGTGAGCTGCTCCGAATCAGCTCCCCAGCGGCAAGCATGGCTTCAGGGAGCCTCGACGTTCGTGGCGAGGTCCCAGCGCCTCGGCGAGTGCGAGTTCGTACCGAACGCGTGAACGCCTTGCTGGGCACAGAGCTCTCCGATACCGATATCACGCGATACCTCCTGCCCATCGGCTTTGGATGTGATCAGGAGGCTCCTGGGAACCTGACCGTGACCGTGCCGACGTTCAGACCCGACACCGAGCGTGAGATCGACGTCATCGAGGAGGTCGGGCGTCATCACGGGTATTCACTGCTTCCGCGGCGGCGAATCTTTCCCCCACAAGTCGGAGGACTTAGCCGCTACCAACGCGAGCGTCGCCTCGTCCGCGAGGTTCTGGCCGGCAGCGGATGCGACGAGGCTTGGACGCCGTCGCTGTTGGGCCCCGAGGACCACGAGCTTGCCGGACTGAGGATCAGCTCGGGCGACGCTGCGGAGCTTCGATTGGCAAACCCGCTGACGCCCGACGAATCGGTGCTTCGCAGGTCTCTCTTGCCCGGAATGCTGAAGGCGTTGGAGTTCAACGCCGCACGCCGCAACGGCTACCTCCGGCTCTTCGAGATCGGCAAAGTCTTCAAAGGGACCTCCGCTCATCGTATGGAGACCGCGTTTGCACACCGAGATGCTGCGGCATCTGTGATCGACGAGCGCGAGATGCTCGGTGTTCTCCTCGCAGATGAAGCCGACGACGCGAGCTCGGCAGTCCAAGTGTGGGACACGCTCGTCTCGGCACTCGGCTTGGAGGACGTGCAGCTGGTCACCACCGACACCTCGCAGTCCGAATACATCGCGCTGCCCGGTGGCCTGCACCCGACGCGCACCGCGTTGCTCGTGGTGGGCAAAGGGGAGCGGTCCACTCCATCTGTGGTCGAAGGAGAGGCCGGTGACGACGCCGGTCCGGCTGGTGGTCCGATCGGGCTGGTTGGTGAGGTCGATCCAACGGTCCTCGCTCGCTTCGGAGTCGACACCACCAATCAACGAGTCGGGTGGCTCGAGGTCGATATCGGGTTGCTTCTTCGGAAAGGTCCCCGAAAGCCCGACCTGGCCGCCCCGTTGAGTCGCTTCCCGTCGAGTGACATCGACCTCGCGTTCGTCTTGGACGAGTCTGTGCCGGCCGCCACTGTGTCCGCCACCCTGGAGGACGCGGCGGGTGAGCTTCTCGAGTCCCTCTCGTTGTTCGACGTCTACCGAGGTCCCGCGCTCCCCAAGGGCCAACGCAGCGTGGCGTGGCGCCTGCGTCTGTGCGCGCTTGACCACACTCTCACCGAACAGGAGATCGGCAAGGTGAGAGCCAGGTGCATCGAGGCGGTGAAGCGCGCCCACGGAGCCGAACTTCGCACCTGATCCTGGTCAACGGGCGATGTGACCCGTGAGGTGCCGCTGCGATACCGTCGATCGCTGTGGCCACCATCGCTCCCCCGGAGCAAGGCATGCCTCTGTTGCGGACAGTGGGCGGTCCCAGACGCCGCAGGTGGATCATCGCAGTTGCCGTGTTAGTGCTCGCAGCCGCCGGTGTCGGCGCGGGCTTGGGCCTTCGCCTCTCCGGGGGCCCGCCCGGGCCCCTTCCCGCGTCGCTCGGCGTCACCGAGAATCGGATCGTGCCTGCATCGGTGCTCGACATCCCCCTGGTCGACCAAGGCGGGCAAACCATGCCGCTCAGCGCGTTTCGGGGGAAGGTGGTGGTGCTCGCGTCGTTCTTGACTTCCTGTCAGGAGACCTGCCCGATCACGACAGGCGCCTACCTCGAGATGCAAAGAGCCCTGGACGCGGCAGGTGTGTCGAACAAGGTCGTGCTGATCGAGGCGAGCGTGGATCCGGGCCGTGACGTCCCAGAACGACTCGCTGCCTACTCGGGGATGGCCGGGACTTCCTGGCCGCTCCTCACAGCGTCGGCAGGGGAGCTGGAGCAGCTCTGGAAGTTCTTCGGCATCTACTTCCAACCTGTGTCGGAGGGAAATCCTCCAGGGATCGACTGGCAGACGGGTCAGCCCTACACCTACGACGTGAACCATTCCGACGGGTTCATCCTCCTCGACCGGAACTTGCACGAACGCTTCGTCACCGGAGCCGCACCCAACACTGGAGGGAAACTGCCGGCTAATTTGAAGAGGCTGCTCAGCGATGAAGGACGCCACGATCTGGCGGACCCCGGACAGGGGGCGTGGAACGTCGCCGACGGCCTCCAAGGTGTCGGGTGGCTGCTCGGACGGACGATTCCCTCGGCCCCTTCGGCCGGCTGAGGTAGAAGTCGATGATGTTGGCGGATTCCATCTCGCCCCCGATATCCGGCCACGTCCTTCTCACAGGGTGGCAGACCGACACATTGA
>Ga0116215_1000274_pt1 | contig 41647 bp, 43 predicted proteins | sample Sb_taG_7_FD_89698 | JGI IMG/M metagenome (GOLD analysis project Ga0116215, IMG submission 89698) | Peat soil microbial communities from Weissenstadt, Germany - Sb_50d_2_FS metaG | ecosystem: Environmental > Terrestrial > Soil > Wetlands > Peat | place: Germany: Weissenstadt | collected 2010-09-21
CCCACGTCGCTTGTCACCCGGCCGCTGCTGGCAAGCTGCCCCGAACGGGTTTGCTGCACCTGCGGGCAACCCTGGCAACGTCCGCCGAGTCGCACCACGCGCGGTGCCCTGCAACCGACTTGCACCTGCAAACGGGCCTGGCGAGCCGGGCTGGTACTCGATCCGTTCTTCGGCTCCGGCACCGTCGGACTGGTAGCCGAACGCCACGGGCGGGACTGGCTCGGCATCGAGCTAAACCCCGCCTTCGCGGCTATCGCCAGGCAACGAATCACGGCGGAGCGCCGGACGCCGAGGATCACCGCATGAGGTCAGCTCGTCGGTGTGCTGCGGCTTCAATAGGAGATTCCATCCGGGGATCGCCGGTCGCAAAAACACCGAGGAGGTATCCCACAAATGGGTTACACACTCACCATCACCCAACAGGAGGTCGGCTCGTGCCCAAGACACTAGCGATCAAGTTGGAGGATGACACACACGCCCAGCTCACCATACTGGCACAGCTGGAGAAGATGCCCGTCTCTGACGCCCTCAAAAAGGCTGTCGATGGGTACATCACCTCCAAGCGCAGCCAGCCCGAGCTAAAGGCACGGTTGGAGTCAGTGCTCGCAGACATAGAGCGCGACGCCACCACCCGACGCGACGCCATCACCTCGCTATTCAGCGACGGTGAGCCGGCCGAGTCGGACGCAGGCACTACCGCAGACGCCAAAGCGTCACCGCGGAGAAGCCGCGACAAGGGAGGTGAGCCAGCCACAAGCTGAGCAAGTAACACCTCCCACCCTGGCAGGGGCTCCATTTGACTGGTCGCTCCTAAAAGCGAACTTTCTTTATGGACGCCCCTGCCACTTACACCACGAATGAATAAGAAAGGAGATAAAGATATGAATATACCAGTACGAAGCCGACGGAACCAATGTGAGGGTTTTGTTAACATATTTGACACGGAAAATGGGTGTAGTATACTTAACAACATTCCATTTATAATCAAACGCGCCACGAGCAGGAAGCGAGGTAATCTATGGAAATAATGAGTGAATCGAAAAGCCCTGAGAGAGCGGTCGCGGTTAGTTATCTGCGGGTCGCATCGAAAGACCAGGCCGATCAAGAAAGCGGTGTCACGGCGCAGCGTGAAGCCTGCGAAGGTGAGGCCAATACGATCGGCGCCACGGTCGTAAACGAGTTCGTAGATGCTGGGGTATCCGGCAACACCACTAACCGCCACGGGCTACGACGACTACTGGAGTTCATCACCGAAAACCCTGTCACCTATGTCATCGTGCGTGATAGAGCCCGCCTGTCACGCAACCAACGTGACGATCTGATTATCCGTCAAGCGATTGAGCAAGCAGGGGCGACAGTCGTGTCGGTCGATGGGAAGATCGACCAGGGTGCCTTGGGTCCGTTGCTGGATGGCGTCGTGGGTGCTTTTACTGAGTTCGCGTCACTCGATAGGAGGTATGTATGACAATGAACCAATCTGACACCCCGGAGGGAGCCCCGGCCGTGATCTACCTCCGGGTTTCCAGCAAGGAGCAGGCCGAGAAGGGCGGCGAAGCCGAGGGCTTCTCCATTCCTGCGCAGCGGGAGGGCTGCAAGCGTAAGGCCGCCAGCCTGGGCGCCGCCGTCATAGGAGAGTTCGTGGAGCGCGGCGAGTCGGCCAAGACCGCCGACCGTCCCGAACTTCAGCGGATGCTCGCCTACATCGCCGAGCATCCCGTCAAGTACGTCATCGTCCACAAGGTCGATCGGCTGGCGCGCAATCGAGCCGATGACGTGACGATCAACCTGGCGCTCACGCAGGCCGGGGCCGAGCTGGTATCCGTCAGCGAGAACATCGACCAGACACCTTCGGGTCTGCTGCTGCACGGCATCATGTCCTCGATTGCCGAGTTCTACTCGCGCAACCTCGCCACGGAGGTCATCAAGGGCTGCGTGCAGAAGGCCAAGAACGGCGGCACGCCGGGACGCGCGCCGATCGGCTACCTGAACGTCCGCCAGATCGTCAACGGCCGCGAAGCCCGCACCATCGAGATCGACCCGGTGCGCGGGCCGCTGATGCGCTGGGCGTTCGAGACGTATGCGACTGGCGACTGGACGATCCGCCGCCTGCTGGCCGAGCTGACCAGCCGAGGACTGACGACCCCGCCCGGCCCCAACACCCCGGGCAAGCCGCTGGTCGTCTCGCATCTGCACACGCTGTTGCGCCACCCCTACTACATGGGGATGGTGCGCTACCGAGGCGCGATCTACCCCGGCAAGCACGAGCCGCTTGTGACGCCGCAGACGTGGCACGAGGTTCAGAAGCTCTTGACCGCCAAGCACCTCTCCGGCGAGAAGCAGCGCGAGCACCCCCACTACCTGCGCGGGAGCATCTACTGCGGCCAGTGCGGCAGCCGACTGATCGTCTGCCACGCCAAAGGACGCGGCGGCACCTACCCCTACTTCATCTGCATTGGTCGCCAACGCGACAAGACCAGCTGCACGCAGCGGGCCATCCGGATCGAGGAGGCCGAGGAGGCCATTGCGGCCCACTACGCGACCGTGCAGCTACCCGAGGAGGAGGTCACGCGCCTTCGGGACTTCCTCAGCGAGGAGCTATCCAAGCTCCGCACCGACGCCACCCGCGAACGCACCACGCAGGAGCGCCGGTTGCGCAAGCTCGAAGGCGAGCGTAAGAAGCTACTCGACGCCCACTACGCCGACGCCATCCCGCTCGACCTGCTCAAGAGCGAGCAGACCCGGATCGCGGCCGAAGTCGCAGCCATCGAAGGCCGTCTCGTGGCCGTAGAAGGCGACTTCAAGGCAGCCGAAACCAACATGCGCCGCGCTCTCGCCCGAGTAGGCGACTGCGAGGCGGCCTACCGCGAAGCATCGGGCACCATGCGGCGGCACTTCAACCTCGCGTTCTTCAAGCGACTGCTGATTGACGACGACTGCGAGGTCACGGGCGAGCTGGCCGAGCCGTTCGACGTGCTCCTTGGCGAGGACCTGCGGAGAGCGATCATCGCCCACGAAAGCGAGGAACTGACCGAAGCCATCGAAGAAGCCCAGCGGCGGCGGGCCATCGAAGGCGAAGGCTACGACAACGAGCAGCGCCCACGGGAGCCAGAACAGCTCCTCGTGGGCGCCACCGAACCCCCGACATCTTCATTTCGTGGAGGTTTTAGTCCGAACATTTTGGTGCGGGCGAAGGGACTCGAACCCCCAAGGGCTTGCGCCCACCGGCTCCTAAGGCCGGCGTGTCTACCAATTCCACCACGCCCGCGCGATCCTTGGCAGGCTAGCGCCGAGGAGAGCCGGCTGGGGCCTTGTCCGGCCGGCCCACACTGGCACGGGGACCGCGCGAGCTTGTAAGGTCCGTACGACGATGTCCTCGTTCTACGCCCAGGAGCGACAGAGCGGCGTGATCATCACGCACCCCAACCGCGACAAGCCCGTCGTGCAGGCGACGCGCGCGACGGTCGTCCTGTTGCTGCTCGTGAGCGCGGGGCTGCTGCTGATCGTGACCATTGGCGGCTGGAGCGTGCTCGAGGGCGCGGTCCCGATCCAGATCGCCTACATCGTCGTGTATCTGACGTTCGCGTTCTACGCGGCTCGCTGGAACCGGGGCGTGCTGCCGATCTCAGCGGTGCTCGGCGTCCTGCTGGCGATCTTCGCGGCCGTCGCGACGCCAGGCTGGTTCGACCGCAACAAGTCCGGATTTGCTCAGCCGGCGCTGAACACGGGGCTGCTCGGGGTCGTGACGCTGCTGGTCGTGCCCGTGCAGCTCCTGCTGGTCACGTTCTGCCTGCGAGGCTTCAACCAGGGCTGGAACGTGGAGCTCGAGCGCCGCGACCCGGCGACGGGCACGGACGCGGGGCCGCTCGCGCCGGCGCACCCCGCTTGAGCCCATCCAGGCGTACCCTCATCGCTTCGGGCCAATAAAGCTGTCCATCTGTTCCTCGGGAATACGGCCCGCATCGAGTCGGCGCACTCCCGCATGATCCCCGGCCACGCGAGATCGAGGGCGATCCTCAGCCTCCACGTGCGTGGCTGCCTATCGATCGATCCGTCGCCGAGGTACATCCCAAGGAGATACGGATAGCTTGGCTGCGAAAGCGCTTGGAAGTCGTGTTCCGGATGACCACAGCGGGCACACTCGAGCCGCCATGCGACCCGCCCCTCGTCAAGCGGCCCCCGGCGCCAATCGCGAACCGTTGAGCGCGGGATACCGGTTAGCCGAGCGACCTCGCAGTCGGACAGACCGCGAGTTAGGAGAGACATTGCCTCGGCGTATTCGACGTTCGAGCGCATCTACACAGGTGCGGCGGGTGGGATTCGAACCCACACGTCCTTGCGGACAATGCGTTTTGAGCGCATCGAGTCTGCCGTTCCTCCACCGCCGCGCGACAGCTCAGTTTAGTTCGAGCGCCGGAGATCTGAACGAGCGCAGAGCAGGGCAATCCGACGGCTCACCGCCGCTCGGCGAACTTCTCACTCCCGCCCGACCAGCTCCAGCAGCGCCTGCGCCAGCGCGGGCCGCGCGACAAGAATCCCCCACGGCAGGTGCTTGTGCACGGGCAGCTCGAGCATGCGCAGCCCCGCCCGCTCGCAGATGAGCACGCCGGCGGCGATGTCCCACTGCTTGACGGTGCGCTCGAAGTACGCGTCGTAGCGGCCGGCTGCCGTCCAGGCGAGGTCGAGTGCGGCGCTGCCGAAGCGCCGCACGTCGCGTACCTGCGAGACCACCCGCGCGAGCACGCGCCCCTGCGCGGCGCGCACGTCGGCGTCGTAGGCCAGCCCGGTGGCGACCATTGCGCTCTCGAGGCTGTCCCCGCCGGGACTCTGCGGCCCGCCATCCCCCAGCTCGACCGTCCCGTGCGCTGCACGCAGCAGCGCACGCCCGCCTCGTGTGGCGCTGAACAGCTCCTCGCGGTTGGGGTCGTAGACGGCGCCGGCGAGCGTGCCGTGGCGATCGCGTACGGCGACGCTGACGCACCACTGTGGGATGCCGAACAGGAAGTTGACGGTCCCGTCGAGCGGGTCGACGACCCAGTCCAGGCCGCTGGTGCCCTGCACGTGCTCGCCCTCCTCGCCGATGAAGCCATCGTGCGGGCGGCGGGCGGCGAGCAGCTCGCGGATCGCGCGCTCGGAGGCGAGGTCGGCCTCGCTGACGAGATCGGTGGGCGTGCTCTTGCTGGCGATCTCGTGCTCGGCGCCGTGGCGGACGCGCTCGGCGAGCAGGGCGCCAGCGCTCGTGGCGGCCTCGACGGCAACCGCGAGCAGCGCGTCTTCGTCGCTCACGAGAACCCGGGCGGGCGCCTGTCGGCCCAGGGACGCTCGGCTTCGATCTGCGCGGCGAGCGACAGCAGCGTGGCCTCGTCGCTGGTGCGCCCGACGATCTGCACCCCGCGGGGCAGCCCGTCGGCGCCGAGGCCGGCGGGCACGGAGGCGGCGGGCTGGCCGGTGACGTTCCAGATGCCGTTGTAGGGGACCCAGCCGGCGACGGTGTTGAGCGTTGCCAGGGCGCCGCGACCCTGCAGTCGGCCGATGGCCGGCGGCGGCGCGGCGGTGGACGGCGTGAGCAGCACGTCGTGCTCCTCGAACATGCGCCCGACCCTCCGCGTGAGCTCTTCGCCGGCGCGCAGCGCGCGCTCGAGCAGCGCCGGCGAGACCAGCCCACCGATGCGCGCGAGCGCGCGGGTGCGCCGTTCCAGGCGCTCGGGGTGCGCGACCGCGTGCACGTCGTCGTGGATGCCGCGCACGTACAGCGCGGTCAGCGTCGCGCCGCCGGTCGGCCCGTAGTCCGGGTCGCGCTCTGAGACCTCGTGGCCGAGCGAGCGCAGCAGCTCGACGGTGTCGCGCAGCGCACGCTCGGCGTCGGCGTCCAGATGCGAGATCACGCCGGGCGGCGTGCGCGTGGAGTACGCGATCCGCAGCCGGCCCGGCGGGGTGCCGGCGGACTGCGCGAACGGCACGGCGGGCGCGGGCGCGCTGTCGAGGTCCACGCCGCTGGGGCCGGAAGCGATGTCGTGGAACAGCGCCGTGTCGGCCACACGGCGGGTGAGCACGCCGTTGACAGACAGGCCGTGCCAGTGGCGCGGGTGCGGCGCCAGCGGCACCCTGCCACGCTGGGGCTTGAGCCCGAACAGGCCGCACCATGCGCAGGGAATGCGGATCGACCCGGCGCCGTCCGAGCCGAGCGCGGCGCCGACGAGGCCCGCGGCGACGGCCGCGGCGCTGCCGCCGCTGGACCCCCCGGGCGCGTGCTGGAGCTCCCACGGGTTGCGGGTGACGCCGAAGGTGGCGGTCTCGGTGAACGGCCAGATGCACAGCTCGGGGACGTTGGTCTTGCCGATGATCACCGCTCCTGCCGCGCGCAGCCGGCGGACGACCTCGGCGTCCGCGTGCGCGGGCTGGTCGTTGGCGTTGGTGCCGTCGCAGGTCGTCTCGCCGGCCAGGTCGATGTTGTCCTTGACGGCGATCGGCACTCCCAGCAGCGGTCGCTCGCCGCCCGCCCCACGACGCGCGTCGGCCTGGTCGGCTTCCAGGCGGGCGCGCTCGGCGAACACAACGCGGAAGGCGTTCAGGTGCTGGCCGACCTTGGATCGGTCCAGGCGCTCGATCCGCTCGAGGAAGATGTCCACGAGCTCGCGCGAGGAGACCTCGCCGGAGGCGATCAGCTCGGCCTGGCGGGCGATCCCGGCGTAGGCGAGGTCCGTGGAGTCCATCGCAAAGGCAATCTATTGGAAACGCTCGCGAGTCCGCCGCGGGCCGGCTTAGGATTGTTGGTAGGAGAGGACCGCCTTTCGGCGATCAAACGCAAATGGGGGGAGCATCCGATGTCATATCCGGTCACATTCGAGGTTGACTACGTGCAGCGACGCAGCAGGGTCACGGCGTTCTTCCGACTGCTGCTTGCAATCCCGATCGCGATCTGGGTGTACGTGTACGGGATCTTCGCGACGATCGCGGTGGTGATCGCGTGGTTCTCGATCGTCATCACCGCACGCTACCCGCGCGGGCTCTACGACTTCGTCGCCGGCTACACGCGCGTGCTCGCGCGTACGACCGCGTATCTCGTGCTGCTGTGCGACCCCTATCCGCCGTTCGGCCCGGCCGACCAGCCCGACTACCCCGTGCGCATGCACTTCGCGGGACCGCTCGAACCGTACGCCCGGTGGAAGACGCTGCTGCGCATCATCCTCGCGATCCCGATCGCGGTCATGCGCTATGTGATGCAACTGCTGCTGGAGATCGGCGCGGTGGCCGCGTGGTTCGTGATCGTGATCACCGGCAAGCTGCCGGAGGGCCTGTTCGAGGTGATGGTGCTCGCGAACTCCTACATCGCGCGCTCGGACGCGTACCTGTTCCTGCTGACGGAGACCTACCCCCCGTTCCAGGACGAGCCTAGACCGGTGTGACCGCGTTGTGCTTGGCGGGCCACTCCCGTCGCTTGGACGCCGCGTGGGCGAAGCGACGGACGAGCTCGCCGCGCAGCGCGTCGGGCTCAACGACAGCGTCAACCACCAGCTCGGAGGCGAGGTGCAGGATGTCGATGTCCTCGGCGTACTCGCTGCGCAGCTCCTCTGTCCGCGCGGCGCGCTCGCCGTCGCCGTCGATCGCCTGCAGCTGGTTGTAGTAGACGGCGTTGATGGCGGCCTGCGGGCCCATGACGGCGATCGAGGCGCTGGGCAGCGCGATGCAGCAGTCGGGCTCGAAGGCGGGACCGGCCATGGCGTAGAGCCCGGCGCCGTAGGCCTTGCGGACGATCACGGAGATCTTCGGCACGGTGGCCTCGCTGACGGCGCTGATCATCTTGGCGCCGTGGCGGATGATCCCTTGGCGCTCGACCTGGGTGCCGATCATGAAGCCGGGGACGTCGGCGAGGAACAGCAGCGGCACGTTGAACGCGTTGCACGTCCAGATGAAGCGCGCGGCCTTGTCGGCGGAGTCGCTGAACAGCACGCCGCCCTTGTGCTTGGGCTGGTTGGCGAGGATCCCGACGACCTGTCCGTCAAGGCGCGCGAAGCCGACGACGAGCTCCTTGGCCCAGCGCGGCTGGATCTCCATGAACGAGCCCCGGTCGACGAGCGCGTCGATCAGCAGCTTGATGTCGAACGGCTTGTTCTCGTCGGCGGGGATCAGCTCGGCGATCGCCGGTCGGTCGGGGGCACTGAGTGGCGGCGCGGGCGCGCCCACCGGGGGAGGCTGCTGCCAGCTGCTTGGAAGATATGAGAGATATGTGCGTGCGGCGTGGATGCCGTCGGCGTCGCTGCCCACGAGCTGGTGGCCACACCCGGAAACGCCGGTGTGCATACGCGCTCCGCCCATCTCCTCGAGCGTGACCTTCTCGCCGATCACCATCTCGGCCATGCGCGGCGAGCCGAGGTACATGGAGGCGTTGCCCTCACGCATGATCACGAGGTCGCAGAAGGCGGGGATGTAGGCGCCGCCGGCGGCGCTGGGGCCGAACAGCACGCACACCTGCGGCACGACGCCCGAGAGCTTGACCTGATTGTGGAATATGCGCCCGGCGCCGCGGCGTCCCGGGAACATCTGCACCTGCTCGGTGATGCGCGCGCCGGCGGAGTCGACGAGATAGACGATGGGGATCTGCAGGGCGAGCGCGCGTTCCTGGATGCGCAGGATCTTCTCGACGGTCTTGGGCCCCCACGAGCCGGCCTTGACGGTGGGGTCGTTGGCCATCAGCGCGACCGCGCGCCCGTCGATCGCCCCCACCCCGGTGACGACGCCGTCGGCGCCGAGCCCCTCCTGCTGCCAGTTGGCGAGCAGCGCCTCCTCGGCGAAGGAGTCCTGATCGAGCAGCAGCGCGACGCGCTCGCGCACCGCCAGCTTGCCCTGCTCGTGCGCCTTCTCGCGATGGCGCTCCGGCCCCCCCGCGAGCGCGCGCGCGCTCGCGTCCTCGAGTGAGCTCACGGAGCGACCGTCACCAGGGCAGTCCCCGATAGCGATGGCGGTGCCCGCGCGCGAGACGGCGTTCGTGGCGGGCCTGCATCCGCGCGTGCACCGTCTCGAGGTCGGACGCGGGGCCGAGCAGCTGCCAGGTGTCACGGATGACCGGGAGCAGCGTGGCCCCGATCACCCATGCCGGCCAGAAGCCGCCGCTGGCGCCGCTGGCGATCCAGATGCCGACACACACTGCTGTGACGCCGAGCCCACCGCCGCTCTCCTGCAGAAGCCGTCGCCGCAGCTGCCCCTTGCGCTTACGCAGCGCGAGCGCGACGGATTTCGAGCTGACCGGCAAGTCGGCGCGCAGCCGGTCGAGGTCGGCGCGCGTGGTCGCCTGGTAGGCACCGCCGATGCGCTCCTCCAGCTCATCCGAGGTGATCCTGCCGGCTACGGCGTGCTCGCGCAGCTCGTCGACCAGCTGCTCACGGTCCGCGTCGGCGACGCGTAGCTGAGAAGGGTCGCTCACGTACCTGAATGTAGTCCAGATGGGCCAGGCCCGCAGGAAAATCGCAGGAAACACATAGCCGGCGAGTTGTTTCGACAGCCGGCTACAACCCAGGGTTCTGCGCGGGCTCCTCGCCGGAGTAGTCGTAGAAGCCCATGCCGGACTTGCGCCCGAACCAGCCGGCGCTGAGCATCTTGCGCAATGTGGGCGGCCGCGCGAAGCGCCGCTCGCGGAACTCCTCGAACAGCACGTCGCAGATCGAGCCGAGCGTGTCCAGGCCGACGAAGTCGGCGAGCGTGAGCGGTCCCATCGGGTGCCCGGCGCCGGCCTTCATCGCCTCGTCGATCTCGGCGACCGAGCCGACGCACTCTTCGTGGGCGCGCATCGCGTCGAGCATGTAGGGCACGAGCAGGCGGTTGACGATGAAGCCGGCTTTGTCCTTGGTGGGGATCGCGAGCTTGCCCTGCGAGCGTACGAACTCGAGCGCGCCGGCGAACGCATCGTCGCTGGTGGTGACGCAGCGCACGACCTCGACGAGCTTCATCACCTGGGCGGGGTTGAAGTAGTGAAGACCGACGAACTGCCCCGGCCGGCTGGTGACGGCGGCCTGGTCGATGACCGCCAGCGAGGACGTGTTGGTCGCGAACAGCGCCGCCGGCTGCACGATCTCATCGACCTCCCGCCACATCTCCAGCTTCAGCGGCAGACTCTCGGTGATCGCCTCGATCACCAGGTCGCAGTCGGCCAACTCGCGGTAGTGGAGGGTGCCGTGGATGCGCGCGCGCACGTCGTCGGCGTCCTGCTGAGTGCTGCGCTCGCGCTCGACCGCGCGCGCGAGCTGCTTCTCGATCTTGCCGATTCCCTTCTGCAGCGTCGCGTCGTCGAGCTCACGCAGCACCACCGGATAGCCCGCCTGTGCCGCCACCTGGGCGATGCCGTGCCCCATCAGCCCCGCTCCCAGGACCCCGACCTTCTCGATCTTGTGCGCCATCGCGTCCCAGAGCCTACCTGCCCGCGGCCGCGTTGCCGGGAAGGTTCCATCGGTTGCGGAGTCTGGCGCGTAGTAGGTCGAGGAACCCGCGCGGCTGAGCGTTCGCCTCGATCGGGCTGCGCGAGCACTCTTGGAGAAGCCATCGAAGGACGGAGAAAACCCATGTTCAAACTTGCCACAGACCCGGCGGCCATATCGGCCACCTCACCCGATCGTCGACGCGGCGTGCTGGCGGCGCTGCTCGCCGTGCTCGTATGTGCGGCACTGATACCCGCGAGCGCGGGCGCGTTCGACCGCCCGTTCGTCGGGCAGCTGAAGGCGATCACGCAGATCGGCAGCACCGAACCGGCGAACGGCGACGTGAACCCATACGGGATTGTCACGGTGCCGACGAGCACGGGCTCGCTCATGCGCAACGACATCCTCATCAGCAACTTCAACGATCATGAAAACCTGCAGGGAACGGGCACGACGATCGTGCAGCTGACCCCCAAGGGCAGCTTGTCGGTGTTCGCGACGATCCCCCAGAGCACGCTCCCGACGGGCGTCGGCCTGACGACCGCGCTGGCGATCCTGCCGGGCGGCTTCGTCGTGGTCGGCAGCCTGCCAACTGAAAACGGCAATTCCAGCACGGCAAAGGCGGGGGGCCTGATCATCCTCAACAGCACCGGCCACGTCGTCAAGACGATCACCGGCGGCCCGATCAACGGGCCGTGGGACATGACGGCCGTCTCGGCGGGTCCGTTCAGCACGCTGTTCGTAACGAACGTCCTCAATGGGACGGTGGCCTCCGGGGAAACGCCCACGGACGGCGGCACGGTCGTGCGCATCGTGCTGGCCACGCTGCCCGGCCAGACGCCGCAGGTCATCTCGGAGAAGGTGATCGCGACGGGCTTCCCCGAGCAGACCAGCGAAGCGGCGCTGGTCGTCGGTCCCACGGGCGTGGGCCTGGGCTTTGAAGGCACGCTGTTCGTCGCCGACACGCAGGCCAACCGCATCGCCGCGGTGCCCAACGCGCTGTTCCGCAACGCGCCGATCGCGAACGGCGGCATCACGGTCGCGAAAGGCGGCTTCCTGAACAACCCGCTGGGGCTCACGATCGCCCCCAACGGCGACGTCCTGACGGCGAACGCCAACGACGGCAACATCGTCGAGACGACGCCGTTCGGCGCGGAGTTCCAGCCGCTTGAAACGGAAGCTGGCGAAGGCGGCCTGTTCGGGCTGGCGATCGCGCCGAACGAGCGTGGCCTGTACTTCGTCGATGACGCCAACAACACGCTGCAGTTGGCGCACTGAGCGCCCGACGGCGCGGGAGGGGCTGGCCGCACGACACCGCGGCCAGCCCCTCCCCTGGCCGGTCGGACTGTCGATACTCTCCAACTCGTGAGCGATGAGGACAGCTTCGACCTCGCGGCAGCGGGTCTGCGCTTCGACGGCACCGAGCTGGCGGTCTCGGTGGAGGTGCTGGCGAGCAAGCTCGAGCAGGCGCTGCCGGGGGTGGCGCTTGTGGAGCGTCGCGGAGGCGGGCTGCTGGGCCGTGGCGAGAAGCGTGTGCGTCAGGTGCAGGTGCAGCTCGGCTCGTGCTGCTACCAGCTGGCTGTGAACGGTGCGCGCGTGGAGGGCTTTCGCGAACGCCAGGTGGGTGGCATCGCGATCAAGCGCGAGCCGCTCGATCCGAACGCGTGGATCGCGGCGTTGACGGAGGATCTGCGCGCGGAGGCCGAGCGCAGCGCGCAGGCCCGCGCCGCGCTGGAAAGGCTGCTGCACTGAGATGAGCGGTCCGGGTTCGGAACCAGAGCAGGAGAGCGCTGAGCAAGAGCGCGAACAGCAGCGATCGCGTGAGCTGATCGAAGCGGGCGGCATCCCGCTGAACGCCGAGCGCCGCCTGAAGGAGCTGCGCGGGACGCCGGGCCAGGACGGCGCGACCAACGGCTCGTTCACCTCAGACCTGTCGGTGAGCGACTTCGCGCTGTGCCACAGGCTGGGGCTGAAGCCGGTTTCGCAGGTGATGGGCAGCTCGATCTACCAGGTCGGCTACCAATCCTCGACGTGGCCGATGATGATGGGCGGCAGCGTGCTGACGGAGCTCGACACGCTCTCGCAGGCATGGAACGAGGTGCGACGCCGCGCGCTCACGCGCCTGGGGCTCGAGGCGCGGCTCGCGGGAGCGGACGCGGTGGTGGGGGTGCAGCTGCGCACGGCCGCGCACGACTGGGCGGAAGGGGCGATCGAGTACGCGGTACTCGGAACGGCGGTGCACCGCGACGGCGCGACAGCGCGCGCATCGTCCCCGGCATCGTCCCCGGAGGGGGAGGGGGAGGGGGGGCAGCCGGTGCTCACAGAGCTGACGGTGGCCGACTACGCGAAGCTGTTGGCGGCGGACGTGGAGCCGCTGGGGATCGTGGCGTGGACCTCCGTGTTCTTTGCGAGCATGGAAGGCGCGTGGCTGCTCGAACCGAGCCGCCTGAACCCCACTTACAACTATGAGCTGCGCGAGTTCACGGAAGGCGTGTACGGCGCGCGCGAGCAGGTGATGGAGCGTCTGGGCGCGCAGGCGCAGACGCTTGGTGCGTCGGGCATCGTGGGCGTGCGCATCGGACACAGCGTGCGGTTGCAGCAGGTGGGCAGCGCCAACCGTTCGCGCGGCGGCGCGGTGATCACCTTCGACGCGATCGGCACGGCCGTGCGCGAAGGCACCGCGACGTCTGTGCAGCCACCGAAGACGACAATCGACCTATCGACATAGAGGAGCGCAGCGCATGAGCGACCCCACGTACGACCCCACGTCCCTCGAGGGCGTCCCCGAGGCCGGCCGCGCGCGCCTGCAGCAGAACCGTGCCGGCCTGTTCACCTCGGACCTGAGCGTGAACGAGTTCCTGCTGATCAAGGAGGCGGGCTTCGACCCGGTGGGGCTGGTGGTGGGCAGCTCGATCTACCACATCGGCATCCAGATGGCGGGATGGAAGAAAAGCCAGGAGATGACGGTCCTCTCGGAGGCGATGTACGGGGCGCGTCAGCTGGCGATGACGCGCATGGAGGAGGAGGCCGACCAGCTGGGCGCGGACGGCGTGGTGGGCGTGCGCCTGGACATCGGCCGCTACGAGTGGGGCCAGGACATGGCGGAGTTCATCGCGATCGGCACGGCGGTCAAGCACCGCGACGGCGTGTTGCACCGCGCGCCCAACGGCAGGCCGTTCACGAGCGACCTCTCAGGCCAGGACTTTTGGACGCTGCTGCGCACGGGCCACCGCCCGGTGGGGATGGTGATGGGCAGCTGCGTCTATCACGTCGCCCACCGCGGGATGCTGCAGTCGATGGCGCAGACGGGGCGCAACGTCGAGCTCGCCAACTTCACGCAGGCGCTGTACGACGCGCGCGAGCTTGCGATGGAGCGCATGCAGAGCGAGGCGCAGGAGATCGGCGCGGAGGGCATCGTGGGCGTGGACCTGCAGGAGAAGAGCCACGGCTGGGGCAGCCACACGATCGAGTTCTTCGCGGTCGGCACGGCGATCGTCCCCCGCGAGGGCCACGACGAGGAGATCCAGGCGCCGACGACCGTGCTCGACCTGAGCTGAGAGACATCTTTAGAGGGCTCCGCCTGTCGGCTGCGCCGGATGGGCACAGGGCGCAGGCCCCGCGCGGCACCCTGGGCGGTCATCGCGGGTGCGGCCCTCACCCGGGCAGCAGCTCGAGCGCATCGACGTGCCTGGGACGCATGACTGAGAAGTGGCGATGGTCGAGCGTCGCGAGCTTCGTCTCACGCAGTCGCTCGGTCACAGCGAGCACGGCGGCGTCGACGAAGCCGACGCGCAGGTCGGCGTAGGTGGCGAGTAGCTCGCGCACACGTCGGTAGTCTGCCAGGGTGAGGTCAGCGATCTCGTAGGCGCCCCGGTGGACTTCATCCAGCATCATCATGACGGCGCCACCGCCCAGCTCGCGAGACGCCATGTAGTCGAACTCGACGAGCACGGGCGCCGGCACGATACGCGCCCCCCGAGTGTCTGCGAGCAGGTTCACACAAGGTGCATGCTGGTCGTCATCGCTGTCGAACGCAGCCAACAGCGGGCCCGTGTCGATGACTAGCGGAATGGCTCTGGCTCAAACTCGTCTTCGCTGGCACGGCGAGAAAGGTCTCCGCGGCCAGAGGAGAACGCCCCGATGCAGTTGAGTGGCGGTGGTATCGGCTCGTCATCCGTGGTGCTCAACTCGTGCTCGATCGCCTCGCGCACGACCTGCGCCACGGACACACCGCGTTCGCGCGCGCGGCGCTTGGCCCGCTCGATTAGCTCGGGCTCGGCTTGGATCATCATCCTCTGCATCATCGGTGCAATCATGCTAGCAGTCACCGTTTCCGTAGGCTTCTGGGTCCGAGGGTCTGCACATCTGCTCATCGGACGCGCGCACGCCCGCGGGACATCCCGATCGACAGGAGGCACGCGATGAGCATCGTCTACAGCGAGGACCGCGGGCCGGTCAGGCACGTGGTGCTGAACCGCCCGGAGAAGCGCAACGCGATGAGCCAGGAGCTGCTGCGCGCGCTCGGCGAGGAGCTGCGAGTGGCCGCCGCGGAGGACTCCGTCCACTGCGTGGTGCTGCGCGGCGAGGGACCGGTGTTCTCCGCCGGCGTGGATCTGGTCGAGCTGGGCGCCTCCGCCGGCGAGCCAGGGCGGCTGCGTCCGTTTCGCACGGTGTTCCTGGAGTGCGCGAACCTGTGCGAAGAGATGGCCAAGCCGGTCGTCTGCCAGATCCACCGCACGTGCGTGGGCGGCGCGCTGGAGGTGGCGCTCGGCTGCGACTTGCGCATCGCCTCCAGCGACGCGCAGCTGGGACTGCCGGAGGTGAAGTTCGGGATCATCCCCGACGTCGGCGGCTCCACGCGACTGCCGGCGGTGGTGGGCCTCGGCCGCGCGAAGGAGCTGATCATGACCGCGCGCCTGATCGACGCCGCCGAGGCGGAGCGCATCGGCCTCGTGAACCGCGTGGTCGCGCCCGAGGAGCTCGAGCAGGCCACACAGGCGCTCGTGGACGAACTGCTCGCCAACTCGCACGTCGCCGTCGGGCGCGCCAAGCGCGTGATCGACGCCTCCGCCCGCCCGGCGATCGCGCAGACGCTCGAGATGGAGGTCTCGGTGCAGGAGTACTGCGTGGCGGCGATGCGCGAGGCCGCTCGCGCCGAGCCCGAGCCAGAGCGCGAGCAGGCTCTCACGGGGTAGGCGACGCAGGCGAGCGGATCCGCGCGCGCGGCGTGGACGCCGGCTCGCGACCGGGCGGCTCCCCCTACGGCACCGTCAGGTGGATGCGGCCGACCGTGAGCGTGACCGTTCCGCCGGCTTCTTCCAGATTGCCCGGACCGACCTGATCCTGGAGGACGACCTCGCCGGTGATGAGACCCGGGTGCAGGCCCCGGCCCAGGCCGCGACCCATGCGCATGACCTCGGTCTGCCCGACGGCGGGGAACAGCGGCCGCGGGGGACCGTAGCTGTTGACCTGGGGCGGCTGCCCGGGTTCGTGCCATTCGACCGTGTAGGAGCTGCGGGCATTGGTGATCGCCACGCGCGAGACGAAGCTGAGGATCGCTTCGTAGCCGCCGTCGGGCGCGCGGACCAGTCGCACATGCAGCGGGGAGGCCACCTGCGCGGCGCTCGGCGCGGGCCTGCGCACGGGCACCCAGCCGACGGGCACTTTCAGCTGCGGCGTGCACGCGTACTTGCCGCCGATCCAGCTGCGGGACGTGAGGTGGCAGGTGGAGCCATCGCGGTAGTGAAGTTCGGTGATCGGGCCGTCGACCGGGACGACGTCCTCGGTGCCACCGTGGTCGAAGTTGAACAGCTGCTTGGGGGAGGCCTTCGTGACGATCAGGTAGGCGCCCTCCGGCCCGACCGTCGGCAACGTGTGCGTGTGCCCGTCGAGGACATAGGTGACGCTGTTCGCGTCCGGCCCGAGCAGGCCGTAGTAGATGTTGCGCTCGTCGGCCTGCGGACAGACGGGGTAGGGCTTGCGCTTGCCATCTTCGGCAAACCGTTCGTAGGGACCGGCGGTGCTGGGGACGCAGCTGTTGTACGCGTACCCCACGTACGCGCTCGCGGGGATGTCTCCGACGACGGCGTTCACGAACAGGCGGTTCGCTCCGTCGAGCAGCGTGCACGCGCGCTCGGCGCCGAAGCTCTCGTCGCCGAACTCATGGAACTGCGCATCGTCGTGAAAGGAGCTGTCCTGCCCGATCGCGCCGAGTTTCCCCTCGAACAGCCGCCCGACCTGCACGCAGCCTTCGCCGCGCTTGGTGCTCAGCACGCGCATCCCCCACGGCAGCCCGCCCGCGGGGTCGGGCACGGCGACCGGCAGCAGGCGCACGGTGCCCTCCACGATCCCGCCGCCGCGGCGCGTGTAGAAACCCGATTCGTGCGGTTCCGCGGGCGCGCCGATCTTGATCACGCCGCCCGCTGCGAGCGCTCCGGCGCTGATCAGGAGCATCGCGGTCAGCGCGATCGCGGCCGAGCGCCCGTGACCGCGACGCATCCACGGCGCACGTGTCGTGCGCCTGGCGCGCACCGCGCGGCGCAGCTGAACCTCGAGATCGTCGAATACGTCGTTCACGCTTGCTCCTTCAGTCCGGCGCGCAGGCGCTTGAGGCCGCGGTGCACGCGTTGGCGGGCGACCTGCTCGGAGCAGTGCAGGCGCAGCGCGATCTCGCTGTACTCCTGCTCCTCGACCAGACGGGCAAGCAGCGCCGCTCGCGTCGCCTCGGGCAGCTCCTCGAGCGCTCGTGCCAGGTCAGCCGCCCCGCTGCTGGCGCGCTCCTCGACGCGCTGGAGGTTCACGTCGTCGAGCAGCAGCGGCTCCATTCGCAGGCGTCGGCGCGCCGCGTCGGCGACCCGTTGGCGGCGAAGGCTTTCGCGCAGCTTGTTGCGCGCGATCCCGAACAGCCACGCCACAGCGGGAGCCTCGCTCGCGTAGCTGCCCGCGCTCACGACCACCGCCGCGAACGTCTCCGCGCTGAGATCCAGCGCGAGCTCGCCGTCGCCGACGCGCTGGCGAAAGAACGCCACCACCGCGTCGAGGTGCTCGCGATAGAACGCCGAGAAGGCCTCCTCGTCGCCCGCCGCGATCCTGTGCACGAGATTCGCTCCATCGGCTGCCGTCGGTGCCATCACCCCATCGTTGCGCGAGCGGGCCTGTGTGTGACAGCGGCACACGTGCCAGCAGCCGCACGGACGCTCCGCGGCTGGATCGAGAGAGGCGCGCGGCCCCGCAGCCACGCGCGCATGCAGCTCGACGAGGGCGACCGCGCGGCTAGGCGTGCCAGTCGATCGGCCCGGCGACGAGCGTGTGGCTGCCGAGCGGGCGCCCGAGGATCTCGCGCACGCGCCGCGCGCACGCGAGCAGCGCGTCGATGTCGATGCCCGTGTCGATGCCCATCTCGTGCAGCATCGACACGAGATCCTCGCTGGCGATGTTGCCGGTCGCGCCCGCGGGCACCGGGCAGCCGCCGAGCTCGCCGAAGCTCGACTCGAAGCTCGCCACCCCCGCCTGCAGCGCCGCCAGCACATTCGCGAGACCCTGACCGCGCGTGTTGTGGAAGTGCGCGGTCAGCTCCACCCCATCGCCCAACGCGTCGCGCGCCGCGAGGAAGAACTCGTGCACCTGGCGCGGGTTGGCCATGCCGGTGGTATCGCCGAAGCCCACCTCCTGCGCGCCCGCGTCGCACAGGCGCCCCGCGATCTCCAGCACGCGCACGGGCGGCACGTGGCCCTCGTAAGGGCAGCCGAAGGACGTCGAGATGACCGCCTCGCAGCGCAGCCCACTCGCCCGTGCACGCACCAGCACGGCCTCCAGGCCCGTGAGCGACTCGGCGACCCCGCGGTTGACGTTCTTGCGGTTGTGGGTCTCCGATGCGGACATGAACACGTTGATCTCGTCGAACGCCGCACGTCCGTCGGCGCGCTCGCGCAGCGCGAGCGCCGCGTCCAGCCCGCGCTCGTTGGGGATCAGCACCGACACGCTCACCTGCGGGGGCACGTCGATGCCTTCCAGCACCGCGGCGGCATCGGCGAGCTGCGGGATCACGTCCGCGCGCACGAAGCTCGTCGCCTCCAGACGTCGCACGCCGGTGCGTGCGAGCGCGTCGATCAGCTCGATCTTCTGCGCGGTGGGGATCACCTCCGGCTCGTTTTGAAAGCCGTCGCGCGGGCCGACCTCCCTGATGCTCACCGCCTGCGGCAGCTCGCCCATGGCGCTGCGCCTCCCTGACGCTCGATCGGGTTGACAGTCATCGAAGCCTATACTCGCCCGCCGTGGCAGCATCCAGCCCCGCGTCGTCATCGAAGGTGGACCCCGTCGCGATCATCGGCGCATCCGGGGCACTCGGCTTCGGCCTCGCGCTGCGTCTCGCGCGCACGGGCGTGCCGATCGCGATCGGCTCGCGCGAGCTCGCCCGCGCCGAGCAGACCGCCGAGCGAGCAAGCGCGATCGTCCCCGAGGGCGCGTTCTCCGCGCACGACAACGCCGGCGCGGCGCGCGCGGCCGACACGGTCGTGCTCAGCGTCCCCTTCCGCAACCAGTCCGAGACGCTCACCAACCTCAAGGGCGTGCTGCGCGCCGGCCAGCTGCTGATCGACGCGACCGTGCCGCTGGCCGCCGCCGTCAGCGGCAAGGCCACGCGCATGCTCGGCGTGTGGCAGGGCTCCGCTGCCCAGCAGGCGCTGGAGATGGCGGGCGAGGGCGTGCGCGTGGTCTCCGCGCTGCACACCGTCAGCGCCGACTCATTGAGCGAGCTCAAGCGTCCGCTCGATCAGGATGTGCTCGTGTGCGGGGACTCGCGCGCGGACAAGCGCGCGGCGGCGGCCCTGATCGAGCGCATCGACGGTCTGCGTTGCGTCGACTGCGGACGCCTGGAGATGGCGCGCACGACCGAGGCCCTCACCGCGCTGCTGATCGCCGTCAACGCCCGTTACAAGACCCACGCTGGCGTCCGCCTCACCGACCTGCCCGAGCGCCTGTGGGACTGATCCGGCCGGTCGACCAGGACGAGCGCGCGGCGGGCGCGGCCGAGCTGGCCATCGCCGCGGCGAGCGACTGTGCCCCCGAGCCAGTGCGGTTGCGGCGATGAGCGAGCCCGACATCGTGCTGCTCAGCGGCGGCACCGGCGGCGCGAAGCTCGCGCGCGGGATCGCCGAGGTCGCGGGGCCCGAGCGCCTGGCCGCGATCGTCAACACGGGCGATGACATCGAGATCTACGGCGCGCACGTCTCCCCTGACCCCGACCTGCTCTCATTTTGGCTGGCCGACACGATCGACGAACGCGGCTGGGGCCTGCGCGGTGACACCTTCGCGGTCATGGACGCGCTGCGCGCGCTCGGCGTGGAGGTGTGGTTCAACCTCGGCGACCGCGATCTGGCGTGGTGCCTGGAGCGCGCGCGCCTACTCGCCGAGGGCCACACCCCCACCGCGGCGCTCGCGCGGCTGACCGGCGCGATCGGCTTACGCTCGCAGGTGCTGCCGATGAGCGATGACCCCGTGCGCACGTGGGTGCGCACGGGCTCCGCCGGCTGGTGCGCCTTCCAGGAGTTCATGATCCGCGAGCGCGCCGCCGGGTTGATCGAGGACCTCGAGTACCGTGGCGCCGAGCAGGCGCGAGCGAGCGAGCAGGCGCTCGCGGCGATCGCGCGCGCGAGCGCGATCATCATCGGCCCGTCCAACCCGCTCGCGTCGATCGGCCCGATACTCGCCGTGCCGGGCATGCACGAGGCGCTGCTCGCAGCAAGCGCGCCCGTGATCGCCGTCAGCCCGATCGTCGGCGGCGAGGTGCTCAAGGGGCCGACCGCGTCATTCATGGCGTTCGCCGCGCTCGACTGCAACGCCGACGGCGTCGCCGACTTCTACGGCGAGCTGCTCGACGGGATCGTCGCCGACGAAGACGTCGGGCGCCTGACGACGCTGCAGCTCGACACGCGCATGGACGATGCCGCCGCCCGCGCGCGCGTGGCCGAGCAGACGCTGTCCTTCGCACAGGCGCTCGCCGGCTGACCGATCGCCCGGGCGCTGCAAAGCGACGCCAGCCTGGGGGGGCGCCGGTGCCTGCGGCCCGTGCTCAGCCGCCCGCGGGCACCGCGCTCTCGCTCTCGCGCCAGGCCACCAACGCGCCCAGCGCCCCATCGATGACGCGTTCCAGGAACGTGTCGCGGTCGTTGGCGTGCGGTAGCGGCGTCTCGGGGACGTCCACCCCCAGGAACTCGCACAGCGGCCCCCAACCGTCGCCCACCTCCCACACGAGCAGCCGCTCGGGCGGGACCACGCTCTTGACCTGCTCGCTGTGCCGGACCATCTGCTCGATCAGCTGCGCCGGCTCGTGCCCGTCGGCGAACGTGCCCTGCGGGCCCCAGAACATGCGGTCCACGAGCGCCATGTAGCGCTGCCAACGCGGGTCGATCTGCGCGCGAGCGCGCGCGAGCAGGGGCATCACCGACTCGCCGCAGCACATCTCCACGATCGTGTCCGTGAAGCTGCGCTCCCAGGTCTGCGGATCACGCACGCTCAACAGCACCTTCGCCTGCGGGTAGAAGTCCATCAACTCGCGATAGAAGTATCCCCCGGGCCAGTCGACGCTCGAGCGGTGGCCGGCGAACACCTCCTGCCATGGCCCGTCACCGTCGAGCGCGCGGTTCCACAGCGCGACCTCGTCGAGGTCGGCCAGCACGTTGACCCAGTGATAACACGGGCCGAGGCCCAGCTCCTCCAGCGCCAGCTTCTGCGTGAGCGTGCCCGTGCGCGGCAGACCCGCGCCGATCAACACGATGCCGTTCTCCTGCGTCGTCGAGCTCATCCAGCATGACCTCCGGTCCTGTCCTCGCTCATGTCCGGCCGACGCCTCGTCGTCGAGCCGGCCCAGCATTCTCCACACGAACTGACCGCTTCATAGCAGCAAATCGGCGCGTAAGGACGCGAAGAACTCGATAAGAACCCGCTCCTATGGGAGGGAAAGCGGGTTTACGGCTCATATCGTGCTCATAACCCTCAGCTGGACGGATGCTCGCCCACCCGCCCACCGCCAACCAAGGAGTCCCCACTTTGCTCAACGGCCCGCACGGCAGTGACGAACCGTCCCGCGGCAACGGGTCGACGGTTCTGGCCGGGGCCCTCGTCACCTCGCCGCGGCGCGTGCGGCGCACCGGCACGCGCATGCGCCGCGTGGGCTCGCGGATCGCCTCGCTGGCTATCTCGCACTCGCAGGACGTGCATACGCAGGCACAGGTCCTCGATCGCCTGGGACTCGCCGGCGACGAGTTCGCCGAGGGCATCTTCGCGCGCTGCGGCGTCAAGCGCCGCCACCTGAACCTCGACGCGGACTTCCTCGCGCGCTCGCTGCAGGGCCGCGCGAGCCAGGTCGAGCGGGAACTGCTCGAGCGATCGATCGCGGCCGTGGACGCCCTCGCGGTCGACCCGCAGGAGATCGGCACGGTCATCAGCGCGAGCCTCTACTCGCTCGGCGTGCCGACGCTCGCGCACCGCCTGATCGAGCACTACCAGATGGACCCCGCGACCGACAAGTACCACATCACCGGTGTCGGCTGCGCGAGCGGCGTGCCGCTGATGAGGCTCGCTACACAGGTGTTGCACGAGCACCCCGACAAGCACACGCTGGTGGTGGCCGCCGAGAGCATGAGCAGCATCCTCACCTCGGCGACGCCCACGGACGCGAAGGCGAAGACCGTCGGCTCGGCAATCTTCGGCGACGGCTGTGCCGCCGCGCTGCTCACGCGCCATCCCCGTGCCGACGGCCCCGTGATCCTCGCCTCGCAGGTCCACCAGATCGGCTCCACGCTCGGGGCGGTCAGCCTCGAGGTCTCCAGCGAGGACGGCTACCTGCACCTCGCACGCGAGCTCCCCGACCTCGCCGGCGCGGGGCTGCCGGGGGTCGTGGGGAGCTTCCTGCGCCACCACGATCTGCGCCACTCGGACATCGACCACTGGATCGTGCACCCCGGCGGCAGGCGCATCATCGAGAACACGCAGAGCGCGCTCGAGCTCACCGACGATCAGGTCGCCACCAGCTGGAGCGCACTAGCCGAGCACGGCAACGTCGGTACCCCGTCGATCCTGTACGTACTCAAGGACACGATCGAGCGTTCTCAGCCCGAGCCGGGCGAGCGCGGCTTGATGGTCACGATCGGCCCTGGGGTCACCGTCGGCATGATGCTGCTCGCCTGGTAGGACGCTCCGCCGGTTGCAGCCCGACGGCGCTCCGCATGAGCGCTCCGCACCCGAGTGGCCCGCCGGCGAGCGGCCCGCAGTCGAGCGCTCGGCGAGCACCGTCTCACTATCGTGAGCCGCGCATGCGCACCGCCGCGATCCTCCCCGTCAAGCGCTTTTCGCACGCCAAGCAGCGTCTCGGAGCGAGCGTCGCCGATACGCTGCGGCGCGAGCTCGCCGCCGCGATGGTCGCCGACGTGCTCGAAGCGCTGGCGCAGACCGACGCGATCGAGCGCACGATCGTCGTCACGCGCGAGCACGCGATCGCACACGCCGCGCACGCCCACGGCGCGATGCTCGTCGAGGATCAGGCCGAGTCGGGCCAGTCCGCCGCCGCGAGCCTCGGCGTGCACGCGGCGCGGCGTGAGGGAATCGAGCGGGTGCTGTGCGTTCCCGGCGACTGCCCCACGCTCGATCCCGCGGAGCTCGGAGCGCTCCTGAGCCCCCGTGCCCATGCCACCGAGCAGCCACACGTGGTGATCGTGCCCGACCGGCACGGCACCGGCACCAACGGCCTGCTGCTCACGCCCCCCGACGCGATCGCGCCCAGCTTCGGTCCGGACAGCTGCGAGCGCCACCGCGCGCTCGCGCTCGCCGCCGGCGTGCGCGCCACCGTCGCGCGGCTGCCATCGCTGCTGCTCGACATCGACACCGGCGAGGACCTCGACGCGCTCCGCGCGCGACTCGCGGCCCACCCAGCCAGAGCTCAGCGCACACGCACCGTGCTCGGCCAACCCGAACGCCCCAACATCATCTCCATCCCAACCCCCGTCTGAGCGCGCGGCGATCGTGGCGAGCCTGTCCGCACGCGGTCTCAGCGGCCTCCCCGAGGTGCGCGCCGGAGACGACCTCGCCGCGCTGATCCTCGCCGCGCTCGAGCCCGAGCCGCTGCGCGCCGGACAAGTGGTGGCGATCGCGCACAAGGCCGTCTCGAAGTCCGAGGGCGCGACCGTCGCGCTCGCCGAGGTCAACGCCGGCGAGCGCGCCCGCGAGCTCGCCGCGGCCGCCAGCGCCGAAACCGGGCACGATCGGGACCCGCGCGCGGTGCAGGTCGTGCTCGACCAGTCGGTGGAGCTCTTGCGCGCCGAGCGTGGCGTGCTCATCTGCCGCACACGCCACGGCTTCGTGTGCGCCAACGCCGGCGTCGACGCCTCCAACACCGGCAGCGAGAGTGCGCCGGAGACGGTTGTCGTGCTGCCGCGCGATCCCGATGCCTCCGCGCGACGCATTCGCGCACGCCTGCGCGAGCTCAGCCGCGGGCGTGCCGGCGACGGCGTCGCGCCCGCGGTGCTCATCAGCGACAGCTTCGGGCGCGCCTGGCGCCACGGCCAGGTCGACGTCGCCCTCGGACTCGCCGGCATGCAGCCGCTCGATGACTGGCGCGGTCGCCACGACGCGCACGGGCGCGAGCTGCACGCCACCTGGCTGGCCGTCGCCGACGCCGCCGCCGCGAGCGCCGATCTGGCGCGCGCCAAGGACTCGCGCGAGCCGGTCGTCATCATCGACGGCCTGCAGCGCTACGTCACCGACGATGACGGCCCCGGCGCTGCCGCGTTGCTGCGGGCGCTCGAGGAGGACATGTTCCGCTGACAGCGCCCACCGCCGCGACCGCGGCGAGCCACCCGCGCATCGTGCGCCCGTCGCGCGGCTCTAGCCGAGACTCCAGAATTTGACAAACAGGAATCAATTTGGGCATAGGAAGTTCTGTAGCATCGCAGGCTGCCACTGGTCGGACCGCGACAACTTCCAACTAGCTGGCTCATCCCGTTTATATGGCGACACTGGGGGATCGTATGACCGAGCAGCATTTCCGCCTCTTCGGCAGCAGCCGGCCTACGAGCGAGGCGATCGAAGAGGTCGATCCACGCGCATCGTTGACGGTCACCATCTACGTCCGGCGCGACCCGCGCGGCGCGCAAGCGCCCACGGTGCGTGAGCTCAGCCGCCTCGAGCCGCACGCGCGCACCTACCTGCAGCCCGAGCAGGCGGTCGCCGTCTTCGGCGCCGCGCAGGCCGACCTCGACGCGGTCAGCGCGTTCGCGCTCGAGCACGGTCTGAAAGTGCGGGAGCAGAGCATCGCCAAGCGCCTCGTGCGCGTCACCGGCCCGGCCAAGAAGTTGGGCGACGCGTTCGGAGTGAAGCTGCGCCACTACAAGCGCGGCGAAGACAAGTATCGCTCGCACGAGGGCGACATCCAGCTCCCCGCCTCGCTGGCGGGCATCGTCACGGGCGTGCTCGGCTTCGACAATCGCAAGATGGTCCGCTCCCAGCCACGCGCCTCCCGTAAACATCCGCCGGGAAGCGAAGCAGCGCAGGCGTTGGCCGCCAACACGTACACGCCACCGACCGTCGCCAAGCTGTTCGACTTCCCCGCCGGCGACGGCGCGGGGCAGTGCGTGGCGGTGCTCGCGTTCAACGGCGAAGTGATGAGCACCGGGCAGTCCGCTGCGGGCGGCTATGACCGCACGGCGCTCGAAGGCTACTTCACCAACACGCTCGGCCAGGCGGCGCCGAAGCTCACCGACGTGGTCGTCCAGGGCCCCGGCAACGCTCCCGGCAACGGCGAAAACCCCGACGACTGCACCGGCGAGGTGCTGCTCGACCTGTGCACCGTCGGCTCGCTCGTGCCCGGCGCGAACGTCGCCGTGTACTTCACCGAGTTCACCGAGGAGGGATGGGTCAACGCGATCAAGGCCGCGGTCAGCGACACGACCAACAAGCCCAAGGTGGTCTCGATCTCCTACGGCAACCCCGAGGACGATGAAAAGAACGGGCTGTGGAGCGAGCAGGCGGTCCAGCTTGTCAACGAGGCCTTTGAACAGGCTGCCGTCCAGGGGATCACGATCTGCTGCGCCTCGGGTGACAGCGGCTCAGAAGATGAGCCCGGCGCCACCAGCGACCACGTCGACTTCCCCGCCTCCAGCCCGTGGGTACTCGGCTGCGGCGGTATCCGCCTGGAAGCGGACGCCGCGACGCTCGCGATCTCCTCCGAACGGGTGTGGAACGACCTGTCGAGCAACGAGGGCGCGAGCGGCGGCGGCGTGAGCCGTCTGTTTCCCGTGCCCGCGTGGCAGGCCGACGCCAACGTGCCGCCGAACGCCGACGGAAGCGGCAAGACCGGCCGCGGCGTGCCCGACGTCGCCGCCGTGGCAGACCCTGAAACGCCGCTGTGGGTGCTCAGCCCGAACGGACAGCTGGGCGGAGTGGGCGGCACGAGCGCGGCCGCGCCGCTGTGGTCCGCGCTCGTCACGCTGCTCAACCAGCTCACCGGCACCCCCTTGGGGTTCTTCAACCCGCAGCTGTACGCGTCTTTGAAGGGCGGCCTCGTGGACATCGTCATCGGGAGCAACGGCAGCTACCCCGCGCGGCCCGGCTGGGATGCGTGCACCGGCTGGGGACGACCCGACGGTGCGCGGCTGCTGGCGGCGCTGCAGGGCACGCCGGCGTCCACGTCGGTCGAAGAACCGGCGCACGAAGGCGCCGTGAAAACCCCGCCGGTGGCGGGCTTGGGCTCGAACGCCGTGGGACCCGAAGGACGGCTGTTCGCCGACCCCCACCCCGGAGGGGACGAGACGAAACTCCAGGTGGACAACACGAGCGCTGAGTACTACAAGTCGCCGTACTACAAGCTGCACGCCGAACAGCTCCAGCCGATCCCCCCGCCACGCGAAAGCCCGCCGCGCGTGAGCCTTGCGGAAGTGCTCGGCGAAGGCGCGCTCGCGCCGCGTGTGGCCGCGCGGCGAATCAGCTTTCACGCTGCCGGAGACACGGGAACGGCCTCCACCTCGCACATCAAGACCGAGGCGAGCGTGGCGGACGCGATGGCCGCCGAGGTGTCCGCGGCCGCACCCGCGGACGCGCCGGCGTTCCTCTTCCATCTCGGCGACGTGGTCTACAACTTCGGCGAGCACCAGTACTACTACGACCAGTTCTACGAGCCGTTCCGCGCGTACGACGCGCCGATCTTCGCGATCCCCGGCAACCACGACGGGTTCCCCGAAGTGAACAAAGAAGGCGAAGAAACCGAAGAAGAAAAGACGCTGTTCGCGTTCCTGCGCAACTTCTGCGCAACCGTCCCCGGGCGCTCGCCGGACGCCGGCGGGCTGGTGCGCACAACGATGACCCAGCCGGGCGTGTACTTCACGCTCGACGCGCCGTTCGTGTCGATCGTCGGCCTGTACACCAACGTGCTGGAGGGTCCCGGTGTGATCTCCTCCGAGGGCGGGCGCTACCCGCTCGGAGACGAGCAGCTGCAGTTCCTGATCGCCGAGCTCGAACGCCTGAAGCCGCAACGCGAAGCCGGCGAACGCGCGGTCGTTCTCGCGTGTCACCACCCGGTGCTGTCGATCGACAGCAAGCACGGTGGCGCGCTGGGGCTCGCGCAAGACATCGACAAAGCCTGCGAACAGGCGGGCCTGCGACCGGACGTCGTGCTGTCGGGGCACGCGCACCTCTACGAGCGTTACATGCGCACTGTCGCCAGCGCCGAAATCCCCTACATCGTGTCGGGCAGCGGCGGCCACAATGTGACCAAGCCACAGGCCGGCGCCGCGAAAGCCAAGCTGCCGGAAGGGTATGCGGTGGCGGTGAAGCCGATCCTCGAGTACGGCTACCTGACGCTCACCGCTGACATGTCAGGCGCGGCGCCGACGCTCAGCGTCGTGTTCAACGCAACCAGCGGCAAACCCGGGGTTGGCGACACCGTCACGATCAACCTCGCGACGCGGCGAGTCGCCTGAGGGTCGCGACGTGCGGGCGGTGGGCGGTGGACAGCTACAGAACGCGCTGCCGCTCGGCCTCGGCCGCACGAAGGCGTGCTTGCGCCTGCTCGTAGGTCAACTGGAGCTCGCGCAGCCGTGCGGGGCTGGTGGGCCGTGGTCCGTATGTCTTCGCTTTGTACAGCTGGTAGCGCTCACGCGCATACTGGGCCTTCGCGCGCAGCTCGTCCAAGTGCTCGACTGACAAGGACTCAGTGTAGACCCGGACTCGAATGCTGGGCCGGCGGGCGCAAAGGGATAGTGTGAGCCCAATGGACGATGAGGAGATTCGCGATCTGGTCAGGCGGCTGGCGCGTCCACACTCTTCCGGTGGCGACGTGATCGAGCGTTCGGTGATCCTCGCCGAGGGTTCCGCCTCCACGGCGGTGATCGCGTGGATCACCGCTCACGCCGGAGTGGCCGAGGCGAGAGTTGCCGGCGCACCGAGGCGCGGCCTGCACGGCTCGCACCTCAATGCCGGCGGCGGAGCGGAGCCCCAGCGACCGCTTCGCTACGTGCTCCCGGCCGGCGCGCTCGCCAGCTCCTCCAGCGGGTAGCGCCGCCTGATCTCATATAGCGTCGTGCGCTCCGCCGCCGGGCGTCCTGCGTCGTGCGCGGCGGCCACGAGCTGCTCGGGCTCCAGGCGTGTGCCGTGGTAGCTGCCGGCGAGGCGGCTGATGGACTCCTCCATGAGCGTGCCGCCGAGGTCGTTGACGCCCCAGCGCAGAGACTCGGTGGCAGCGTCCAGGCCCATCTTCACCCATGACGCCTGCACGTTCTGGACGGTCCGCCCGAGCGCGAGGCGAAACACGGCTGTGTGCTTGAGGTTCTCCTCGCGCGAGATCTCCTGCACCCCGTGCGTGCGCCCGAGCAGCGTCTGAAAGGGGATGAACGACAGCGGCACGAACTCGGTGATCCCGCCGGTGCGTTCCTGCAGCTCGCGAATCACGCGCATGTGCTCGGCCAGCTCCCACGGCTCCTCAATGTGGCCGAACATGACCGTCGCGGTCGAGCGCAGCCCGGCCGCGTGCGAGGCCTCGATGATCTGCACCCAGCGCGCGACCGGCAGCTTGTTCGGGGAGATGCGTTCGCGCACGCCGTCGTGCAGCACCTCCGCGGCGGTGCCCGGCGTCGAGCCTAGGCCCGCTTCGCGCAGACGCGCGAACACCTCCGCCGCCGGCAGGGCGGAGATGTCGCACATGTGCGCGATCTCCATCGGGCTGTACGCGTGCAGGTGCAGGTCCGCGCCGGCGTCCGCGGCGGTGTCCTTGGCCAGGCGCAGCCAGCCGAGGTAGTCCTCGAGCCGCCAGTCGGGGTGGATGCCCGACTGGATGCACAGCTCGCTGGCGCCGAACTCGAGCGCGTCGTGAATGCGCGCGACGAACTCCCCGCGGTCGTGCTCGTAGGCGTCGGGCGAGCGCTTGCCCTGGCCGAAGCCGCAGAACGCGCAGCCGACGGTGCAGACGTTGGAGATGTTGATGTTGCGGTTGACCACGAACGTCACCGTCTCCCCCGCGAGCTCGGCCCGCAGCTCGTCCGCCGCCGCGCGCATGTCCTCGATCGCCTCCGGTCGGGTCTCGGCGAACATCGCCGTCAGCTCGTCCGCGCTCAGCGCATGTCCGTCGAGCGCGCGTTCGGTGGCGCCCGCGACGAGGTCCGGACGGATCGGTGTCGGGGGGTCGGTGCGGGTGGGCGGGCCTCCAGATCCTCGGCGCGGGATGAAGCTCCAGTACTTGACCTTGATCGTGTCCATCACGCCCTGCGCCACCCATTCAGGATCGATGTACTGGGGGTACACGCACAGCCGCTCGGTCAGCGCGTAGCCGTCGCGCTGCAGATCCTTGCGTACCTGATGCGGCGAGGGGAACGGGTGCTCGGGCGAGATGTGATCGCCGTTGGCGGACAGACCGCCGAGGTCGGTGGCGCCGGCGGCCACCAGCTCGCCCCACCAGTCGGCGAGGTTCGGCGGGACCTGGATGCCCACGTCGGGCATCAGCCGGCGGGTCTCGGCGATCAGGCGCTTCATGTCCTCGACGTTCACAGGACACGCCCATTCGGGGAGCGCCAGCTCCGGGCGTGAGTCCGCGACACCGGTGCGCCAGTACTCGCGGGCGGCCGCGTCCGCGATCTGCGCGGGCTCCTGGCCGTAGTAGCGCTGGTGGGGGACGAAGTTCTGCAGGATCACCTCCTGGATGTGCCCGTGCTCGGCGTGCGCCGTCGCGAGCGCCTCCAGCGATTCGATGCGCTCCTGCTCGGTCTCCCCTATCCCCACGAGAATGCCGCTCGTGAACGGGATCTTCAGCTCGCCCGCCGCGCAGATCGTCTGAAGGCGCCGCTCCGGGTGCTTGGTGGGCGAGCCCGCGTGCACGGTGTCCATCAGCCGCTCGGAAATCGACTCGAGCATCAGCCCCTGCGAGGCGCTCACCTCGCGCAGACGCGCGAGGTCCTCACGATCGAGCACGCCGAGATTCGTGTGCGGCAACAGGCCCCGCTCGAGCGCGCGTTCGCACGTCCACACGACGTACGCGGTGAAATCGGCGTGACCGTACTCGCGCAGGCGTCCGGCCACCTCGGCGTTGACCTCGGGGCGCTCGCCGGTGAGCACCAGCAGCTCCTTGACCTGCCGCCGCGCCGCGCCGTCGAGGATCTCCAGCACCTCCTCGGGCGCGTACAGGTGCGCCCGGTGGGTAGCGAACGCGCAGTACTTGCAATAGCACCGGCAGGTCCGCGACAGCGACAGCGTCAGGTTGCGCGAGAAGGTGACCCTGCGGCGCATTGCCCGGAGTGTATGACCCTTTGAGTGCCGTTCCGGTCGGCGCATGCGCCGACATTGGCGAGCCGTACATGTGACTTCATGCGCTGATGCTGTCCCGGCCGGCGCATGCGCCGGCCGGCGGGGCCGCACATGTGCGGCCCCGGACCGCGCCACATGTGGCGCGGTCTTCCTGTCCGTCCGGCCGAGATCGTAGCTTTGCGCTATGTCCGAAGAGACCTTGCGCCGTGCGGTCGCCGAGATGATTGGCGCGTTCACGCTCACGTTCATCGGTGCTGGGGCGGCGGCCGCGTCGGGGGTCGCGCACGACAGCGCTCTGATCGGCGTGGCTGTGGCGAACGGGCTCGCGATCGGCGTGATGGTGTGCGCGCTCGGGCCGATCTCGGGCGGCCACTTCAACCCCGCGGTCACGTTCGGCTTCCTCGTCACCCGCCGGATCAAGCCGGCGCTCGCGGGCGTCTACTGGGTCGCACAACTGGGCGGCGCCGCGCTCGCGGCGCTGCTCGTCAAGGACCTGCTCCCGCGCGCCGCGACTGAAGCTGTCAGCCTGGGCGTGCCCGCGCTCGGCCATGGCGTGAACGCGAGCTCAGGTTTCCTGCTGGAGGCGGTGCTCACGTTCTTCCTCGTGCTGGTCGTGTTCGGCGCGGCCGTCGATCAGCGTGGCCCGTTCAACGCGGTCGCCGGTCTGGCGATCGGGCTGACGATCTCGATCGACGTGCTGTTCGGCGGGCCGTTCACGGGCGCGGCGATGAACCCGTCGCGAGCGTTCGGGCCGCAGCTCGTCGGCGATCACTGGAGCAACGGCTGGGTCTGGTACGCGGGACCAGTGCTCGGGGCCACGGTGGCAGCGCTGCTGTACCACTACCTGTTCAAGCCCGAGCCCGAGCCCGCAGCCGCGTAACCTGAGCGGGCGTGACCTCCGCCCGTGTCTACCTGGCCCGCCACGGCCAGACCGCCTACAACCACGAGGGCCGCTTCCAGGGCCAGCAGCAGATCCCGCTCGACGACACCGGCCGCGCCCAGGCAGCCGAGCTGGCCGAGCGCGCCGCGGGCTATGGCTTCCGCGCGCTGTGGTGCAGCCCGCTGCTGCGCGCGCGCGAAACCGCCGACGCGGTCGCCGCGCGGATCGGCCTGGAGCCGATCGAGGACGCGCGCTTGATGGAGACGGACGCGGGCGACTGGACCAACCTGAGCTTCGCGGAGGTGCGCGCCAAAGCGCCCGAGCGCTTCGACGCGTTCGCGGCCGCCGATGGCGGCTTCGCGTTCCCCGGCGGCGAGTCGTTCGCCGAACAGGAGGTGCGCGTGGGCGCCGCGCTGGCGGTCGTGGAGGCGGGCGCGCTGCCGGCGCTGGTGGTCTGCCACGGGATGGTCATCCGCGCGGCGCTCGCGCTGCGCGCGGGCGAGCTGCTGGAGCGCGTCAAACGTGTGCCCAATGGCGCGCTCGTACCGCTGGCATCGTCCCCGAAGGGGGAGGGGCAGGGGGACCCGGCCACCGCCCTGGGCGCAGAGCTGGGCGGCGGTGCAGCCACGCTCGCGAGCTAGAACTCGATGCGCGCCACGCCGTTGACGTCCGCGCTCAGCTCGTCCGCGACGTCGATGGCGCTGACACTGGCGAGCGGCCTTCTCACGTGCGGGCCGAGCGCCGCCAGCGTCAGGAACGTGGCGAGCGCACCCGCGGTCGAGATCAGCCAGGCTGCGTGGTAGTCGGCGGCGCTGCTCGCGGTTGCGCCGAGCACCGCGACGAGCACGGCCACGCCGAGGGCCGAGCCGATCTGGCGGCCCATCGTCAGCACGGCGGCGCCCGTGGCAAAGCGCTCGGGCGCCAGCGAGGACGCGCCGGCGCCCGTGAGCGTGGGGATCACCAGGCCCACGCCGGCGCCGCCGATGAGCTGCCCGGGCAGGAACTCGGAGAGGTAGGCGGGCCGCGCGCCCGTGTGCGTGATCCACCAAAGCGAGCCGCCCGCGAACATGAGCGCGCCGACGCATCCGGGGATGCGGTAGCCGATGCGTGCGCCGAGACGGGCGGAGGGCACGCTGAACGCGGTCGCCATCGCCGGGCCGGGGAACAGCATCAGCCCGGCCGTGACCACGCTCTCGTGCCACACGCCGGTCAGGAACAGCACGCCCGCGAGCAGCATCGCGGCGAAGCCGCCGAAGAACAGCAGCGAGGCCGTCACGGCGAGGCCGAAGCTGCGCACGCGCAGCATCGCCGGCTCGACGATCGGCGCGGGGTGGCGCTGCGAGCGCCGCCAGACCACCGGCAGGACAACAACGGTGACGGCCAGCAGCGCAAGGATCGCCGGCGAGCCCCAACCCCATTCCTGTCCCTTGACGATCGCCACCACCAGCGTCCCAATCGCGACGATCAGCGCGCCCGCGCCGAGCACGTCCGGACGCGCAGCGCCGAGCTCGCGCCGCTCGGCCAGCGTGCGCAGGCCGAAGCCGAGGCCTGCCAGCCCGATGGGCAGGTTCACGAGGAACACCAGCCGCCAGTCGGCCTGCACGAGCAGGCCGCCGAGGGGCGGGCCGCAGGCCGCGGCGATCCCGCCGGTCGCGGCCCACACGCCGATCGCGACGTGGCGCTCGTGCGGCGCGAACTCCGGCAGCATCAGGCCGAGCGAGGTGGGCAGCATCAGCGCCCCGCCGGCCGCCTGCACGACGCGCGCGGCGATCAGCACGCCAACGGACGGCGCAAGCGCGCACGCGGCGCTCGCTACCACGAACACCCCGAGCCCCAGCAGGAACACGCGCTTGCGCCCGAACGCGTCCGCCCAGCGGCCGGCTGGCACGAGCAGTGCGGCGAACACGATCGCGTAGGCGCTGAGGATCCACGACAGCGAGCTCAACGACGCGCCGCCGAAGTGCCTGGCGATCGCGGGGAAGGCGATGTTGACGATGAACAGGTCGAGGCTCGACATGAACACCCCTACGCACACGATCAACGACATGCGCCATTTCCGTTGCATGATGAAACGCACCCTAGCACATGAGTTGCATCATGCAACCAACACCGGCTATGCTGGTGAAACACCATGCTGGGCAACGACTACGACAACCAGGTGTGCAGCGTCGCGAGCGCGCTCGAGGTGATCGGCGAGCGCTGGTCGCTGTTGATCGTGCGCGAGCTGTTCATTGGCCGCCGCCGCTTCGACGAGATCCAGGTCGACCTCGGCATCGCGCGCAACGTGCTGCAGGCGCGCCTGCAGCGCCTGCTCGAGCAGGGCGTGCTCGAGAAGCGCCTCTACCAGGAGCGCCCGCCGCGCTACGAATACCGCCTCACGGACAAGGGCCTGGACCTGTGGCCGACGCTCGTCTCGCTGATGAAGTGGGGTGATCGCTACGCGGCGCCCGCGGGACCGCCGGTGCTCCTGGAACATCGTGGCTGCGGCGGCGCGGTTGACGAGCATCGCATCTGCGAGGCGTGCGGAGCGAGGCTGTCCGTGCGCGACGCGCGCGCGGTCCCCGGTCCCGGCGCGAGCGCCGATCATCCGGTGGCGCGACGCGCGCGGTCCGAACCAGCGGCGTAGACGAGCCTCGCCCCAGGATCGATCGCCATGTACGCCGACGGCGGCGTCAGGCCGCGAGACCACGCGTCGACGGCCGCGCTGCGTCACAATGCCGCCGATGCCAGAGCTGCGCTTCACAACGCCCACGGGCGAGCTCGGCGGATATCTCGCGAAACCGATCGACGCGCGCCCGCACCCCGGCGTGATCGTGATCCAGGACGTGCGCGGGCTCTCCGACGACATCCGCGAGCAGGCCGACCGGCTCGCGGCGGCCGGCTACCTGTCGTTCGCCCCCGACCTGTACTCCGGCCGCGGCATCCGCTGCGTGGTGGCGACGATGCAGGCGTCGCGCACGGGCAGCGGGCGAGCGTACGAAGAGATCGACGCGGCACGGCGGATGCTCGCACAGCGCGAGGACTGCACCGGGCGCATCGGCATCATCGGCTTCTGCATGGGCGGTGGCTTCGCGCTGCTGTGCGCCCCGCGCGGCGGCTTCGCTGTCGCCTCCGTCAACTACGGCGACGTGCCCGGCGACGCGGCCGAGCGGCTCGCGGGCGCGTGCCCGGTGGTCGGCAGCTACGGCGGCAAGGACCGCGGCCTGCGCGGTCGCGCGCAGCGCCTGGAGCGCGCGCTGCAGGCGGTGGGCGTGGCGCACGACGTGAAGGAGTACCCGCAGGCCGGGCACAGCTTCCTGAACCGCTTCAACGCCGGGCCGGTACTCACGCCGCTGTTGCACGTCGCCGGCGTGGGCTACAACCACGACGCCGCCGAGGACGCCTGGCGGCGTATCTTCGAGTTCTTCCGCGAGCACCTCGCCGACGCCTGAGCGGCCCGCGGGCTTTGACGCCCTATCGGAGGCGGCTCACGCCAGCAGGCGCGAGACGAGCTCGCCGCCCTCGCGCGCCATCCGCGATCGAGGCACCACGAGGTCGAAGCCCGCCCGCTCGGCTCGCTCGCGCGCGGCGCCGTCCACGTGCGAGTAGAACGCCAGCGTACGCACGCCGCGCAGATCGCCCGCGGCCGTCAGCGACGAGACGATCGCCGCGCCGTCAAGGGCGGCGTCGGTGAGGTCGACCACGAGCACATCCGCCGCCGGCTCCCCGGGATCGGCCAGCCGGCCACGCAGACGCGGCTCGTCGGCGATCAACTCGACCTCGTGGCCGGCGGCGATGAGCGCACCCTGCACGCGCGAGCCGAACAGCAGGTCGGCGGTGAGCGCGAGCACGCGCGCCATCCGGTTACTGCGCCCGCAACCGGCGAAACTCTTCGCGCGCGGACTGCGGGCGCCCCCACATCTGCGTCACCTCGACGCGCCCGCTGCGGGTCTCGCGCACGACCAGCTCGCCCTCGATGCCGGCGTCGTCGAGCAGCGACAGCGTGCCGTGCACGGTGGGCGCCGAAGCGGCATGCCCGAAACGGTGGGCGACGAGCAGGCGCCAATGCCAGTCGTGGTGGGAATAGGGCCGCGCGTTGCACGTGGCAAGGTACAGCGCCGCCTCCACGTAGCGCGACTCGTCGGCGATCCGCAGGTCGAGCTCGAGGTCGGTCCAGTCTTCGGGCAGCGAGTCGACGACGCGCTGAAAGTCCTCCGCGAGAGCCATCTGAGCGAGAAGCCTAGCGCGGCTATTCTCGAAGCAATGGCAAGCGTAGGCAGCGACACCTCGAGCGACGAGCACCGAGCCCTGCTTGAGGGCTGCGGGTTGCTGGATCGCTCCGAGCGGGGGAAGCTCGCGCTCAGCGGCGAGGGCGCGATCGAGTTTCTCAACGGCCAGGTCACGAACGATCTGGCCACGCTGGGACCCGGCGAGGGCTGCTACGCGGCCTTTCTGACACACAAGGGCAAGATGCTCGGCGACGTGCGCATCCTGCTGGTCGGCGAGCTGCTGTTGGACACCGAGCGGGTGGCGCTGCAGGCGCTGTTCGACATGATCCGCCGCTTCAAGGTCGGCTACGACGTGCAGCTGCACAAGCGCACGCTCGAGCGCGGGCTGCTGTCGCTGATCGGGCCGCAGGCCGAAGCGATCGTCGCAGGCGATCGAGCGAGTTTCGAGCGCCTGGCGAATACCGAGCACGCGAACGCGCCGCTGCAGGTCGACGGGATCGGCGCACTGGCGGTGCGCACGGATGTGGGCATCGACCTGCTGTGCGACGCCGCCGACACGGCCGCGCTCGCCGGCGTCCTGAGCGCGCGTGGTGCAACGACGATCTCGCAGGAGACGGCCGAGTGCCTGCGCGTCGAACGCGGGCGCCCGCGCTACGGCGTGGACCTCGACGACAGCGTGATCCCGCAGGAGGGGGGGCTGAACGAGCGTGCGGTGAGCTTCACGAAGGGCTGCTACGTGGGCCAGGAGACCGTCGCGCGCCTGTACTACAAGGGCAAGCCCAACCGCCACCTGCGCGGGCTGCTGCTGTCAGGGCCGGCCGCATCGGGCGAACAGCTGCTGCTCGGCGAGCGGCCCGTGGGGCGTGTCGGCAGCGTCGCCCTGTCCCCCACGCTCGGCGCGATCGCGCTCGCGCTCATGCGCCGCGAGGCCGAGCCGGGCAGCGTGGTGAGCGTCGGCGAGCACGGCGCGAGCGCGCGCGTGCTCGAGCTGCCGTTCGCCCAGACCTGAGCGCGGACCGCGCTGCGCGCAGCTAGCCCGTCTCGGAGGTGTCCGGCGGCGAGCGCCGGGCCTGCAGATGCTTGCGGATCGACGCGTCCTGCGCGCGCACCGCGTCTGCGCTGGGGGGTGTGTCGAAGGTGCTGATAACGCCTGGGCCTTTCAGCGGGACCCTCGTCGGCTCGATCTCCTCGGCGCCTTTGTACGGCTCGTCTTCAGTCATCGCGTTCGCCTTCCGGCGGCACTCCCGATTCCTCAGTGTACTCCCGCCACTGTTCCCCCAAAAGGTCCAGGAGCTGGCTGGCGAGCAGCGGCGAGAAGGACACCCGCGAGACGACCATCCCCTGCTGTCCCTGCGGGCCGATGCGCATGAAGTCGAGCGTGAACTCGTGCGGCGTGCGCGCGATGGCGGCCGCGTTGGCCCACTTGCCGGCGAACTCCTCCGGCGGCATCATGATGTTCGGCCCCTGCTCGGCCGGACTTTGATCGGAGTCGTCGGGAGGCTCTTGCTCGGGCACTCGAAGACCCACACTAGCGCGCGACGTCCTGTGTGATGGATCGCACAGAAGCAACTATTGCGTCGCAGCTACAGTTGCATGCATGCAATCAATTCTCGCGCAGACGGGCGCAACCTCGACGGACCGTGCGGAGCTCTCGCGCGATATGACCGCGCTGGCCAGCTACCTGATGCGCACGGCGAACATGGGCACGTTCAACACGATCGCCGAGCTCGACCTCTCGTTCACGCAGATCAAGACCCTGTGCGTACTGGAGGTCGACGGCGAGGAGCGCTCGGTGAAGGCGCTCGCGGAATCGCTCGGCGTGTCTCTCGCGGCCATGAGCCGCGCGGTCGACGGACTGTTCGACCGCGGCCTGGTGGGCCGCGAGGAGGACACGGTCGACAGGCGCATGAAGCGCGTGCGCCTGACCGACGCCGGCCGCGCGGTGCCGCAGGCGCTGAACGAGGCGCGCCTGTCGGCGCTGCACGAGCTGATGTGCTCGCTCGGCGAGGAGGAGGCGCAGGCGCTCGAGGGCGCGCTCGCGCTGATCCTCGAACGCCGCCCGGAGATTGCCGCCTACAGACCCACGAAGGGAGCCACGCCATGACCGAGCGGATCCGATCGCTGCAGATGAACGAGGACAACCGCCGCTGGTGGGCGCTCGGGGCGATGTGCTTCGCGCTGTTCATGATCATGCTGGACAACACCGTCGTCAACGTGGCGCTGCCGTCGATCCAGCGCAGCCTGCACGCCTCGACCGCATCGCTGGAGTGGACGGTGAACGCGTACACGCTGTCGTTCGCGGTGCTGCTGGTGACGGGCGGGCGCCTGGGCGACCTGTTCGGCCGGCGGCGGGTGTTCCTGGTGGGCGTGATCGTGTTCGCGTGCTCGAGCGGCGCGATCGGCTTCTCTCCGAGCGATACGTGGCTGGTCGCGTGGCGCGCCGCGCAGGGCGTAGGTGCGGCGATGATGATGCCGGGAACACTGTCGATCATCACCAACGCGTTCCCGGCGGCCGAGCGCGGCAAGGCGATCGGCACGTGGGCGGGAGTGTCGGCGCTCGCGCTCGCGATCGGCCCGGTGCTCGGCGGATTCCTTGTGGAGTCGGTGAGCTGGCAGTCGATCTTCTTCCTGAACCTGCCGGTGGCCGTCGGCGCGGTCGTGGTGACGCTGTTCGCGGTGCGCGAGTCGCGCGATGAGAGCGTCGGGCAGCGCGTGGACGTGCGCGGCGTGCTCACCTTGACGACCGGTCTCGCGGCGCTCGTGCTGGCGCTCGTCGAGGGCAACCAGTGGCACTGGGGCTCCACGCGCGAGCTCGCGCTGTTCGCGCTCGCCGCAGTGAGCCTGGGCGCGTTCGGAGCGGTCGAGCGCCACCAGTCCTCGCCGATGGTCGACTTCAGCTTCTTCCGCGCGCGCACGTTCCTCGGGGCGAACATCGTCGCGTTCATCGTCAGCTTCGCGATGCTCGCGATGTTCTTCTTCATGGCGCTGTACATGCAGAACGTGCTGCACTACTCGCCGCTGCAGGCGGGCATTCGCTTCCTGCCCTCGACGCTGATGATCGTGATGATCGCGCCGCTCGCCGGGCGCCTGACCGATCGCGTGGGCCCGCGGCCGCTGATCGCGTTCGGGCTGACCGCCGTCTCGGGCGCGCTGTTCTGGCAGTCGCATCTGAGCCTCGCCAGCGGGTACGGCGCGCTGCTGCCGGGCTTCGTGCTGATGGGCATAGGCATGGCGTTCGTGATGTCGCCGATGAGCACCGCGGCGATGAACGCCGTCGCCCAGGCCAAGGCGGGCGTCGCCTCGGGGATCCTGTCGATGAACCGCATGGTCGGCGGCACGTTCGGCGTGGCGGTGCTCGGCGCGATGGTCTCCACGCTCGGCAGCTCGAGAATCCACCAGCTGGTGCCGACGATGTCCGCCGGAGCGCGCGCCCACCTGACCGCGAGCCTCGGCTCGGGCGAACTACCGCAAGGCGTGTCCACCCAGGTAGCCGATGCCGGGCAGAGTGCGTTTGTGTACGCGCTGCACTACGGCCTCTTGATGAGCTCCGCCGTGGCGCTGATCGGCGCCGTGCTCGCGTGGACGCTGATCGACCGCAAGGCGCCCGCCTCCGAGCTCGCCGCCGCGGACCTGCGCGCGAGCAAGGATCCGAGCGCTGGGCACTACACGCCCTCGGGTGTGCTCGGCGCCGAGGCCGAGCAGGCGCGCACCGCCGCCGCCGAGACCGTGCCGGCCTGAGGAGCCGCCGGCTCACCGCTCGCCCAACGCAGCCGGCGAGGTCGCCGCGCGACCTCGCCGGCTGGTCGATCTATCTCAGGGCAGAGGCGTTCCGACGACCGCTCGGAACACTTTGTTGTCGATCACGTTCACGACGTACGGTTCGGACCTGAAACCTTCAAACAGGTGGGTCTGAGGACCGAAGAACGTGAACTTGCTGACTTCTTTGGATTTTTCTTTGTTCGCCGGATGAATGTGAACTTCGATCTTCGTTTCCGGGGCGCCCAGCGTCCACGTCACTTCCAGCGATTTCGACTTCGGCACCAGGCTCACCAGCGGTGCCGGCGCAGCGACGCCGCCGCGAAGGAGCGCAACGCCATCGTGGATTCCAGCCGCTATGGCGCTCACCGGGAAGGTTTCCGCGTTGACGTTGATCGGGGTGGGAACGTTGCTCTTTTCTTCCATGCTCCCGGTTCCCAGCTTCCCGTACTTGTTCCTGCCGAACGCGTAGACCTTGCCGCCTTCGGTCAGAGCGAGGCTGAAGTCGGTGCCTGCCGAAACGGCCTTGATGTGTTCGAGGCCTTTGAGGTGTCGCGGCGTCTTGTAGCAGGCGACTTTCTGACATTCTTCTTCTGAACTAGTTTCGCCCAGATCGCCACCTTCAGTGACGCCCCAGCCGTCGACTTCGCCGCTTTCGAGGACCGCCAGACCCTGTTCGGCGCCTCCCGATACCGCGACCGCGTTGCTCAATTCCGCCACTTCCTGGGGCGTGTAGTAGTTGGTGGTTTTGCCGCCCGTGCCGAGCGCGCCTTTGCCGTTGTCTCCCCATGCCAACACGTGGCCGTTGCTCAGCAGCGCATATGCCGCCACTTCACCGGCCGATACGGCCTTCACGGTCACGCCTTCAGGCAGTTTCGGCAACAGGACGCGGCGGGGAATCGTGCTGCATGGCTGTTCCCCAACTTCGGTCTTGCAGACTTCCGGTTTCGCTTTGCCGCTTCCTTCTTCGCCGATGCCGAGCTGGCCCTTGGTGTTGCTGCCCCACGCCACCACTTCTTTCCCGCCTTCCAGCACAGCGTAGTTCGAGGCGCCGCCTGAGGCGATCTGGACGACGTGTTCCAACCCTTTCACCGTTTTGGGCGTGAGCTGGCTTTCCCACGATTCGTGTTTTTCTTCGGCTATTTTCTGCCGTTCGGTTTCGGTGCCCGACGTTTTGTTCCCGAGCTCTCCGTCCTGATCGGTGCCCCAAGCCATCACTTCGCCGCCTTTCAACAGCGCCAAGCCGTGCGCGCCCGCGGCGGAGATCTGCTGCACTTCGCTCAAGCCGCTGACCGTGGACTTCTGTTCTTCGACTCCTTCTTCTTCCGGTTCTTCGCCGTGGCCTTCTTCGACCGTGCCTTCGTGCGTGCCGTTGCCCAGCTGGCCAAACGTGTTGCCGCCCCAGGCCCTCACCGTCCCGCTGCTGAGAAGCGCGAGGTTCCAGCCCCCGCCGGCCGCCAGCTCGGTGATGTTGTGGAGTTCGCTGACCGCGACGGGACTTGGCTCGCCGCCGATGCCGAAGTAGGTCTTGTAGCCAGCTCCGAGCTGGTATTCGGCGTTCCGTCCCCATGCCAGCGCGGCGCCGCCTTCGGCGGACGCGCTCGCGGGCGCCGCCGCCAGGACGACCGCGCACGCCACAAACGCAAGCCGCGTACGACCCGTCAACAGCCGCCTGCTCCCCCGCCCGGCCTGCGCCGGGCCATCGCGACGATCGCCCGCCCCGGTGCGAAGCGTCTCACATGCCCATCTGATTCGCATGACCTCCCCTTTCTGTCGGCTGCCAGCACCAAGTGAGCGTGCTGGGCACGCCAGGTAGTTGACTGCTAGCACGAGCTGTGCTCGCGAAGGTGAGCGGAATCATTCCATATCTCGACGCATGGCGGGTTACCGAGCTGTGACGAGCCCGCTCCCCGCGGCTGGACGCGCGGCGCTGTCTTCGATCGCCCGCGCGACGCTCGCCGGCGCCATATCCGGGTAGGATTGGCTGGCTTCCCGTTCCCCAACCGACGAGGTTCACAGCACGTGGCGATCGATCTCCAACAAGTCTCCGCCGTAGACGCCGAGCCTGGCGAGCTGCCCGCGACGATGGCCGCGTGGGTCATCCGCGAGGAGCGCTACGGAGAACCGAAGGACGCCTTCCAGATCGAGGAGATCGAGGTCCCCGAGCCGGGGGCCTTCGAGGTGATCGTGCGCGTGATGGCCGCCGGCGTCAACTACAACAACGTGTGGGCCGCGCTCGGCAAGCCCGTGTCGGTCATGCGCTACGGCGACCACCCCGAGTTCGGCCACCACATCGGCGGCTCGGACGCGTCCGGGATCGTGTGGAAGGTCGGCGCGGGCGTCACCCGCTGGAAGCCCGGCGACGAGGTCGTCGTGCACTGCAACCAGGCCTCCTACGAGGACCCCGAGGTGCATGGCCTCGACCCGATGGCCGCGCCTTCGCAGACGATCTGGGGCTACGAGACCACCTGGGGCTCGTTCGCGCAGTTCACCAAAGTGCAAGCCCAGCAGCTGCTGCCCAAGCCCGCCGCGCTGAGTTAGGAGGAGGCCGCCTCCTACGGCCTCGTGTACTTCACCGCCTATCGCATGCTCATCACGCGCTGCAAGCTGCAGGCCGG
>Ga0116215_1000277_pt1 | contig 41588 bp, 46 predicted proteins | sample Sb_taG_7_FD_89698 | JGI IMG/M metagenome (GOLD analysis project Ga0116215, IMG submission 89698) | Peat soil microbial communities from Weissenstadt, Germany - Sb_50d_2_FS metaG | ecosystem: Environmental > Terrestrial > Soil > Wetlands > Peat | place: Germany: Weissenstadt | collected 2010-09-21
CCCGCGCTCTTCCGCACGGGTGTCTCGAAATCACCTCAGAGGAAAGAGTTCGTGCCCGACCGGGCACAAAGACAGGTTTCGGCCCTTCCGAAAGCTGGTGTTCCTTCGTAGGAACCGGCAGTTAGAATCGTGGAGGTCCAACCGTCGAGGGAGGCGGACTGGTGTTCGAGAGATTTACCGACCGGGCCCGCAGGGTGCTGGTGCTGGCGCAGGAAGAAGCGCGCCTGCTGAACCACAGCTTCATAGGGACGGAGCACATCCTCCTCGGCCTCATCCACGAGGGCGAGGGTGTCGCCGCGAAGGCACTAGAGCAGCTCGGGATCTCCCTGGAGGCTGTCCGCGAGAAGGTGGAGGAGACGATCGGTCTCTCGGGGACCGCACCTACAGGTTCGCCACCGTTCACCCCGCGCGCGAAGAAGGTGCTCGAGCTTTCTCTTCGAGAGGCTCTGCAGCTAGGTCACAACTACATCGGCACCGAGCACATGCTTCTGGGCCTCGTGAGAGAGGGCGAGGGTGTCGCCGCGCAGGTTCTCGTGAGCCTCGGTGCGGACCTGGCGCGTGTGCGGCAGCAGGTCATTCAGCTGCTCTCGGGTTACCAGGGCAAGGAGTCGGTCGGGGCCGGTCCCGGCTCGCCGGCGTCGGAGACGCCGTCGGGATCGCCGGTTCTCGACCAGTTCGGTCGCAACCTGACCCAGCTCGCGCGCGACGGGAAGCTCGACCCGGTCATCGGGCGCGAGAAGGAGATCGAGCGCGTGATGCAGGTGCTGAGCCGCCGCACCAAGAACAACCCAGTGCTCATCGGAGAGCCCGGCGTCGGCAAGACGGCGATCGTGGAAGGTCTCGCGCAGCGCGTCGTGTCGAACGACGTCCCCGAGACGCTCAAGGGAAAGCAGCTCTACACACTCGACCTCGGCGCGCTGGTCGCCGGCAGCCGCTACCGCGGTGACTTCGAAGAGCGCCTCAAGAAGGTCTTGAAGGAGATCCGCACGCGCGGAGACATCATCCTGTTCATCGACGAGGTGCACACTCTCGTGGGAGCCGGCGCGGCCGAGGGAGCCATCGACGCCGCTTCGATCCTGAAGCCGATGCTCGCTCGTGGCGAGCTCCAGACGATCGGAGCGACGACCCTCGACGAGTACCGCAAGCACTTCGAGAAGGACGCCGCGCTCGAGCGTCGGTTCCAGCCGATCAAGGTCGAGCAGCCGACGGTCTCGCACACCATCGAGATCTTGAAGGGCCTTCGCGACCGTTACGAGTCCCACCACTCGGTGACGATCACCGACCAGGCCCTCGTTGCCGCAGCGAACCTCGCCGACCGCTACGTCGCCGACCGGTACCTGCCCGACAAGGCCATCGACCTCATCGACGAGGCGGGAAGCCGCCTTCGCATCCGGCGCATGACCACGCCCCCCGACTACAAGAAGTTGGAGGAGGAGATCAACCGGATCCGAAGCGACAAGGACTCCGCCATCGAGCGCCAGGCGTTCGAGCAGGCGAAGAAGCTCGCGGAGCAGGAGAAGGAACGCCTCGATAGAAAGAACGCGATGGAGGCCGAGTGGCGCGCCGAGGGTGTCGAGCTCTTCGACGTCGTCGACGAGGAGGTCATCGCCGAAGTCCTCGCCAACTGGACCGGGATCCCCGTCTACCGCCTCACCGAGGAGGAGACGGCGAAGCTGCTCCGGATGGAGGAAGAGCTGCACAAGCGCGTGGTCGGCCAGGAAGAGGCGATCAAGGCCCTTTCACGCTCTATCCGCCGGACCCGCGCAGGACTGAAGGACCCCAAGCGCCCGAGCGGTTCGTTCATCTTCCTCGGCCCGACGGGTGTCGGAAAGACCGAGCTCGCCAAGGCTCTCGCCGAGTTCCTCTTCGACGACGAGGACTCGCTCATCCAGCTCGACATGAGCGAGTACATGGAGAAGCACACCGTGTCGCGCCTCGTCGGTTCGCCGCCCGGGTACGTCGGTTACGAGGAGGGCGGGCAGCTCACCGAAGCGGTGCGCCGCAAGCCGTTCTCCGTCGTCCTCTTCGACGAGGTCGAAAAGGCCCACCCCGACGTGTTCAACGCGCTGTTGCAGATCCTCGAGGACGGACGGCTCACCGACGCCCAGGGTCGTTCGGTGGACTTCAAGAACACCGTCCTCATCATGACCTCCAACCTCGGCACGGCCGACCTGCGCAAGTCCTCGGTCGGGTTCGCCAAGACGTCGGAGGCGATCTCCTACGAGCACATGAAGGCGAAGGTGCACGACGCGCTGAAGCAGCACTTCCGGCCGGAGTTCCTGAACCGCGTCGACGAGGTCATCGTCTTCCACGAGCTCTCGAAGGATGAGGTCGTGCAGATCGTCGACCTCATGACCAAGCGCGTCTCGGATCAGCTCGAGTCGCAGGGCATGGGCCTGGAGCTGACCCCAGCCGCCAAGTTGCTCCTCGCGGAGAAGGGATACGACCCGACCCTCGGCGCACGGCCGCTTCGCAGGGCGATCCAGCAGATGGTGGAGGACCCGTTGTCGGAGCGGATCCTGTGGAAGGAATTCCACGTCGGCGAGACCATCGTCGTCGACGTCGAGGACTCCGAGATCGTGTTCCGCTCGGTCGAAGGGCTGACCCCCCCGCCGGTCGAGATGGCGGGTGCCGGCGCCGACTCCTGATCCGGCGCCGGCGCTCACAGCGCCTTCGAGCCGGGTGCGCAAGGCCAGCTCGTCGGCGGGTCCCTCTCTGAGCGTCCCCAGGCGCGCCGAGAGCTCGGCGATCACCGAGGCACTCATGCACGTGGTGCCCGGAAAGCCGCTGCGCGAGGGACTCGAGCGCGTGCTCCTCGCAAAGCGCGGGGCGTTGATCGCCGTGGGTGACGGTCCCGAGGTGCTCTCGATCTGCACGGGCGGCTTCCTACTCGACGCAGAGTTCAGCCCGCAGCGGCTCTCGGAGCTCGCAAAGCTCGACGGCGGGATCGTTCTCTCCGCCGACGCGGGGCGCATCGCGCGCGCCAACGTCCACTTCATGCCGAACTCGTCCATTCCCACGACCGAGACCGGAACGCGCCACCGCACGGCAGAGCGAATGGCCCGCTCGATAGACGTGCCGGTCATCTCGGTCTCGGCGGCGATGGGTGTAGTGACCGTCTACCGCAACGACGCGAAGCACGTGATGCAGTCGGCGAGCCACATGCACGAGCGCGTCAGCCACGCACTCCAGACCTTGCAGCGATTCCGGCAACGCTTCGACCTCGCCATCACAGCCTTGTCCGCGCTCGAGATCGAGGACACTGTGACCGTCAGAGACGTTGCCGCAGTGCTGCAGCCCGCGGAGCTCGTCAAGCGCATCGCAGCGGACATCGACGACGACCTGGTCGAGCTCGGTGAAGAGGGAGTGATGTTGCGGCTGCAGCTCGACGAGCTCACGGACGGAGTGGACGAGGTGCGCCAGCTGGTCGCGCGCGACTACCTGCAGAGCGCGCACGGGTCAGACGGAGTTCTCACCAACTTGGCGAAGCTCAGCACGCACGAGCTCTCGGACCCAAGACGCGTCGGACAGGCGCTAGGACTGTCCGAGACGCGCTCCGAGCTCGACGCGTCCCTCGAGCCCCGCGGCTACCGGCTGCTCAACAGGCTGCCTCGCTTCCCCGAGACGCTCGTGGAGCGCATCGTCGAACACTTCTCGGGGCTGCAGAAGATCATGCGGGCGTCGGTGGGAGACCTGGAGGCCGTCGAAGGGGTGGGCGAGGCCAGAGCCCGCTCGCTCAAGGACGGGCTTGCCCGACAGGCAGAGGCGAGCATCCTCGACCGCTACACCTGAGGTCACACCACCTGAGGTCACACCACTCGAGGGGCACGGTTCGCATCGCAAGAGGTGCGTGCCGGGGCGGCGCGGAGCAGGTCCGGGACCTCGGGTAGAATAGATCGTTTGCGGTTCGCCGGTGACGGCCCGCTCGTGTGTGGGGGCAGGAGACTGACGTGGTGTTCGACATCGGTGACAAGGTGGTCTATCCGCATCACGGCGCTGCGATCGTGGAGCGACGCGAGCAGAAGGAAGCGTTCGGCGAGAAGCGCGAGTATCTCGTGCTCCGCTTGGCGTACGGCGATCTCACTCTCATGGTCCCCGCAGACAACACCGAAGGTGTCGGGCTGCGCGAGGTGATCAACGACGAGGAGGTCGAGGAGGTGTTCGCGGTCCTTCGAAAGAAGGAGGCGCGCATGCCGACCAACTGGTCGCGTCGCTACAAGAACCACTCCGAGAAGCTCCGTTCGGGCGACATCTACCAGGTGGCCGAGGTGGTGAGGAACCTCTCGATCCGCGACAAGGACAAGGGCCTGTCAGCCGGCGAGAAGAGGATGCTCGGGCGCGCACGGCAGATCCTCGTGTCCGAGTTGACGTTCGCCCTCGACGTGAACGAGGAAGAAGCCGAGAAGCGCCTCGACGAAGCGCTGCCCTGAGCCCCAGAGCTCCCGGGCGGTCAGTCCGTAGCGGTGGAACGATCTGGTGCGGAACCCGCCGATCATTCGGGACGAGTTTGGGCCGTCGTCGTGGCCGGCGGGGGAGTCTCACGCTTCGGCGGGAGGAAGCAGTTCGCCATGATCTTGGGGCGTCCGATGGTCGACTGGGCCGTGTCCGCTGCGAGAGGCGCAGTCGACGGTGTGGTCCTCGTCGTGCCTCGCGGAGACGAGAGGCTCGCGAGCAGCGGATCCTCCGGCGCCGACGTCGTGGTGGAGGGTGGCGAAACTCGCTCCGCATCGGTGCGGGCGGGCCTGGCGGCGGTGCCCGAGGATGCGAAGGTCGTCGTCGTCCACGACGGAGCTCGGCCGCTCGCCACGTCTGCGCTCTTCGCGAGGGTCATCGCAGAGGTGGACGGCGGAGCCGACGCCGCGGTACCCGCGACGCCGGTGGCGGACACCTTGAAGAAGGTGTCCGACGGAGTCGTGGCGGGGACGGTCGCGCGCAACGGAGTCGTCGCCGTCCAGACCCCCCAGGCCTTTCGCGCCGAGGTGATCCGCCGCGCCCACGCTTCAGCTGACGACGCCACCGACGACGCCGGTCTGGTGGAGGCCCTCGGTGTCTCGGTTCGCGTCGTGCCCGGCGAGCCGCGGAATTTGAAGGTGACCACTGCGGCTGATCTCGAGCTCGTACAGCAGATCGCGGAAGACCGCAGGGACCCCCTCTCATGAGCGGCGCGGTGATTCGGGTCGGCCAGGGCTTCGACGTCCACCGTTTCTCCGCCGATCCCGGCCGTCCGCTCGTCCTCGGAGGAGTCGAGATAGAGGCCGCTGTGGGCCTCGAGGGTCACAGCGATGCAGACGTGGTCTGCCACGCGTTGGCAGACGCGCTGCTCGGCGCGTCGGGTCTCGGCGACCTCGGACAGCACTTCCCGGACACCGACCCGAAATGGGCCGGGGCGCGCTCTGTCGATCTGCTCGAAGAGGTGCTCTCCATCCTCGGAGGGCAGGGACTGGTCGCCTCGAACGCCGACTGCACGATCGTCTGTGAGCGCCCGCGCCTCGCCGAGCACACACCCGAGATGGTCGGCAGGCTCTCGGCGCTCCTCGGTGCACCGGTGAGCGTGAAGGCCAAGCGCGCCGAGGGGCTCGGAGCGATCGGACGCGTGGAGGGCATCGCCTGTCTCGCTGTCGCCCTGGTGACGCAGGCATGAGCCGGCAGCAGAGACGCCGAGGCGAGAACGGCAAAGGCCGGCCAGTGCATCTCAGCCCTGTGAAGGGTCCTGTGAAGGGCCCTGCGAAGAGTCCTGTTAAGAGCCCGGTAAAGGGCCCGGTGAAGAGCCCGGTGGGCAGAGGATCTCGCGCATTGCGCGTCGACCCCCGCAGCGGGTCGAAGCGCGAGAAGCCGAAGCAACACGGATCCCCCGACCGAGAGCGGCGCGGGCTCGGAGGCGAACAGGTCGAGGGCCGCCGCGCAGTCAGGGAGTTGCTCGTTGCGGCCAGGCGGCCCGTGAGGGAGGTCTGGATCGCAGAGGGCCTCGAGCCCTCGCCTCAGCTCGACGAGATCGAGCGCCTGGCAGCGAAGAACCGGGTGAAGGTGATGCTGGTCGGCCGCAAGCGCCTCGAAGCTCTCGCCAGGACCGACTCCCCTCAGGGGGTGCTGGCGCTCGCAGCACCTCTCAAGGACACACCGCTAGAGAAGCTCTGCGATTCACGCGGCGGCCAGGAACCATTCCTACTAGTCCTCGACGGGGTGAACGACCCGCAGAACCTCGGCGCCCTCCTCAGAAGCGCCGAGTGCGCGGGAGTGGGAGGAGTCGTGCTGCCGCGACATCGCGCCGCCCACGTGACCCCGACCGTCACCAAGGTGGCCGCGGGAGCCGTAGAGCACGTGGCGATGGCGCTCGTGCCCGGCATACCCAACGCCCTGCATCAGCTCTCCGATCTAGGAGTGACGTGCGTCGGTCTCGACTCGAACGCGCAGACTTCGCTGTTCGACCCGGGCAACGATCTGTGCGGGCCTGTCGCGCTCGTCCTCGGAGCAGAGGGGAGAGGACTCGGAGTGCTCACGCGCAGGCGCTGCGAGTCACTTCTGTCCATCCCCCGCCAAGGCGCGATCGGCTCGCTGAACGTAGCGGCTGCGGGGGCTGTGGCCTGCTTCGAGGTCGCGCGCCGCCGGTACGTCTCACTCGGTTAGGGCCAGTCGCGCGATCGGGCGAGACGAGACGAACGCCGGTTGCTCGAAACCCGGCGCAGGGCTCGGCTCGACCCGATCGCGGACCTCTGATGTTCCTAGGCGGTGTTCGCCAGGTTGCTCGGCGGCGCCTTCGGCGTGCCCGAGAAGGTGTTGACGGGACCTTGCCCCGGGCTCGTCTGGTAGATGGGGGAGACGACGTTGCCGCCTATCCAGGTGCCGGTCGGAAGGGCCGCCGTGGGTGCCGAGGTCGAGTACTGGACGATCTCGGCTCCCTCGTACCCGAAGTGGACGGTGCTCGAGTACGACAGCGGCACCAGGCCCGGCGTGACGAAGCTGGATCCGGAGCTGGCGATCGCGTTTATGAGCCCCTGCCGAGTGAGGTTCTTCCCGGCTGCTTGCAAAGCCTGTACGAAGGTGTCCCCTAGGGCGATCCCGTACTCGGTGTTGCCGTCGAGTCCGTGCGCCGCGTAGAGCCCCGGCGCGTAGTCCTTGAGGAGCTTCGTCTCCACCTGTACCCACGCGTTGGAGGTTTGGTTCTCCGGAGGCAGGTAGGCGTCGGTGATCACACCGTTCAAAAGCCCGACCGCGGCCTGCGCCTCCGACGCGCTGCCGGTGGCGGACTGAGTGAACGACGAGAGCAGCGGGCCAACAGTCGGGGAGTCGGCACCGACGCTGTCGACTACGTACTGCGGGAGGTAACCGACCGCCGCGGCGGGCAGCATGGCGAGGGCGGTTGCGGCCGGGATGGTGGCGAGCACCACCACCTGCGCGCCCGCGCTCTGCAGCGCCGCCATCTGGTTGCTGAGCGGTCCCGCAAGCGTGGCCGCGTCATAGGTCTGTCGCGAGACCACCGACGAGGACGGGATCTCCATGTCGAGACCGGCGACGACGTCCTGGCCGAACTCGTCGCCCTGGTAGAGGTACCCGATCTTCTTGCCGGCGAAGTGCTGCTTTATGTAGTAGCCGAGGATCTTCCCCTCCACCGTGTACGGCGGCTCCCAGCCGAGGCTGTAGGGGTACTTCGACTGGCTCCAGCAGTTGCATCCCGACTCGATGAACAGCTGAGGGATCTTCTGCGAGTTGAGATAGGACTGAACCGCGAGCTGTGTCGGGGTCCCGAGGGACCCGACGTCCGCGAAGATGTTGTCCTGGAGCACGAGCTGCCGCGTGAGAGGCGCAGTCTGCGCGGCGTTGTAGGCGTCGTCGAGGTACGTGTAGTTGATCTTCCGCCCGTTGACACCCCCGTGGGCGTTCACCCAGGCGAACACCGCTTGCATCGCCGGTGCGATCTCGCTGTAGCCGGGCGCCGCGGGACCGGTGAGCGGCGCGGTAGCTCCGATGTTGATGCTGTTGGCGGTGACCCCGGGGGCGCTCGCCCCCCCCGAACCCCCACCGCTCGAAGTGCTCGAGCAGGCGGCGAGTACCACCGCCGACAGCGAGACGACGAGCGCGCCGGTCAGCCAACGCGATCTCGGATACGCCTTCGAATATGGCCTTGTGGTCATGAATCAGTCCTTTCAGACCCCGGCCCCGGTTCCCGCTTGTCTCCCCCCGCGGTCCCCCTCGAGCCGATCGTCGCCATTACGGGCTCTTCAGGCTTCTGAAACTGAGCCGTAACATTAGCCCCACCGCTCCCCGAGAGCAGGGTCCGGAGCTTGGTGGCTCCGAGCCGCAACCCTCCTTGGATTCCCGAAGGGGCGAGCATCATCACCACGATCAGCACGAGCCCGTAGATGATCGTGGCCAGGTACGCGCTCACCCCGTTGCCCAGGTTGAAACTCTTGGAGATCGAGGTCGCCCAGTCGGGCAAGTAGACGAGTGCCACCGCCCCCCACCACATCCCCATGAGGCTGCCGGCGCCGCCGAGCACCATCCCGGCGAGGATCCCGATGGAGAGGCTGAGCGGGAACTCCCCGGTGTTGACGACCCCCGTCGAGATCCCGAGGAACGCTCCGGCCAGCCCGGCGCACCCGGCGCTGACAGCGAACGCGATCACCTTCGTGCGCGCCACGTGTATTCCCGAGAGCGAGGCAGCTATCTCGTCGTCGCGCACGGCGCGAAAAGCCCTGCCGAACCTGCTTCGAAGAAGGTTCGCCAGTAGCAGCATCGTGACGAGGGCGCCGGCGATCTCGATCCACGTCAGCCATTCCTGAGGGTTGATCGAGCCCGGCGCGCTCGGTTGCGTGGTCGTCAGGCCCTGGTCGCCGCCGAACACGGAGCTGTACTTGTCGGCGAGGAGCGGCAGCCCGACCGCGAGGATCAGCGTCATCCCGGCCAGATAGGGCCCCTTCAACCTTGTGGCCGGGATGCCGACGACGATCCCCATCACCGCTGACGCACCGATCGCGGCGAGGATCTCGACGACGAGGTTGAGATGCGAGTGGTTCATCAACAATGCGGTCGTGTATGCCCCCACGGCCATGAGGGCACCGTGTCCGAGCGAGAGCTGGCCGTTCGCCCCGGTCAACACGCTCAGCCCGGCCAGCGCGGTGACGTAAAGGGCGATCTCTCCGAGCCTGAAGTTGTCGTATTGACTGAGTGCCGAGGTGAGCAGGTAGAAGCCGACCCCTGCAAGGACGACGAACGACAGGTGACGGAGCATCGGTTGCTCGGGAAAGCGCGCCCGCAACCACCACGCCGGACGCTGTGCCGCGGTCTCGGACGCAGTCTCAGACACGGCGCGCCTCGGGCCTTGCGAAGATGCCTTGAGGGCGGGCCATCAATGCCACCATCAACAGGGCGAGAGCGCCGAGGGGCTGAAGGCTCGACCCGAGGTAACCGCCGACATAGGAGACGCAGAGCCCGGTGATGAGCCCTCCGACCAGTGCACCGGCAGGACTCTCGAGCCCGCCGATGACCGCCGCCGTGAAGCCGAACACCAGGTTCAAGTCCATGTAGTAAGGGCTGAAGGAGCTGGTCGGCGCCACCAGCAAGCCCGCGAGCGAGCCCGCCACCGCCGCGAGGGCCCAACCGAGCGTGAGGATCCTTCCCACCCTCACGCCGAGCAGCCGAGCGACCTCGGGGGCGAAGGCCGAGGCGCGCATGCGCAGCCCCAGGTTCGTCCATCTGAAGAGGGCCATCGTCGCGACCATGATCGCGAGCACCGAGCCCAAGATGAACACGTCGAAGTGGCTGAACGCGACCTTCGTATGGCCGAACTTCAGGCCAGTCTGGGAGAACGCCGGGGGAAACCCCCTCGCGCTGTTCCCCCAGATGCTCCCCGCCATGCCCTCTAGGACGATGAGCAGACCGATGGTGACGATGACCGGGTTGATCTCGGGCTTGCCGCGAAGCGGGCGGATGAGAATCCTTTCGACGACCGCGCCGAGGACCAAGCCGATGGCCAGTGCCGCCGCGAAAGCCTCCCAGTACCCGAGCCCGCGATCCAAGAGGCTGAACGCGATGAAGGTGGTGAACATCGCCATCGCGCCTTGCGCGAAGTTGACGATGCTCGTGGCTCGGAAGATGAAGACGAGGGCGAGTGCCATCGCCGCGAAGACCATTCCGTTGGCCACCCCGTTCAGCGTGACGTTGACGAACAGGCTCATCTGCGGCTCCTATGACGATCCAACTCAGAATCCGAGGTAGTGATGGCGAAGGTCGCTGTCAGCAGCCACCGCGGCAGCATCGTCTGCGACCACGACCTTCCCTAGGTTCAGCACCACGGCCCGCTGCGCCACCGACAGCGCGCTGCGGGCGTTCTGCTCGACCAGCACCACCGTGATGTCGGAGCCATGGGTGCGGTCCCGCAGCATCGACATGAGCTGCGCAGTGACGATCGGTGCAAGCCCAAGAGAGGGCTCGTCGAGCAACATGACCCTCGGGCGCGAGACGAGTGCTCTGCCGATGGCGAGCATCTGGCGTTCACCCCCCGACAGGGTCGAGGCGTGCTTGTGGCGCCTTTCGCTCAACAGTGGGAAGAGCTCGTATATCTCCTCCATCGCCACGCGACGCTCCGATCGTCCCATGCACCAAAGGGCTCCGAGGCGAAGGTTCTCGTCCACCGTGATCTCCTGGATGACCCCTCGCCCCTCCGGGACGTGTGCGACGCCGTGTCGGACGATGTCCTCCACCGCCATCCCGGTGAGCTTCTCGCCGTCGAGTGTCACAGTCCCGCTCGTCGGCTTCACGAGCCCGGTGATCGTACGAAGCAGCGTCGTCTTTCCTGCTCCGTTTGCACCGAGGACGGCGGTGATCATTCCCTTCTCGGCTCTGAGCGCCACGTCCTCGAGGGCGCGGATCGCTCCGTAGGAGACCGACAGTCCCTCAACCTCGAGCATCGTCGGTCCCCCAGGTCCCCCTTGTCCCTCTTGTCCCCCCTGCGCCCGTGGCGACATGCGATGCGTCGTCGTCCGAGGCACCCCGAGACGAGGCCTGCGGTGTGTCCTGCGCCGCGGACACCTCCTCACCGAGGTATGCGGTCGTGACCTCCGGGTTCGCTCGGACTTCTGCGGGCGAGCCGGTCGCGATGACGCGTCCGAAGTTCAACACCACGATCCGGTCGCACGTAGACATGACGAGGTCCATGTGGTGCTCGACGAGCAGCACTCCCATCCGTCCCCGGAGCTGTCCGATGAGCTGCTTCAGCTCGTCCATCTCGGCCGATGACAGACCGCTCGCAGGTTCGTCGAGCAACAGCATCGTCGGTTCGGCTATCAGTGCTCTCGCAAGCGCAACGCGCTTTTGGATCGCGTAGGGAAGCGCTTCGGGATACCACTTGGCGAACTGGGCGATCCTGAGCTCCTCGAGCACCTCGAGGCTCCGGTGCCTCAGGCGCTGCTCTTCCCGGCTCGAACGCCACAGGCCGAAGAGGGCGGACGCGAAGTCCGCCCTCTGCGCTGAGTGCGCGCCGGCCATGACGTTCTCCACGATGTTGAGCCCACGCCAAAGCCCGACGCCCTGAAGGGTTCGCGCGATGCCGAGGCGCGCCAGGTCGTGGGGACTTTGTCTTCGAAGCGCCTTGCCCTTGTAGGAGATCGTCCCCTCGCTCGGGCGGACGAACCCGCAGATGACGTTGAAGAGGGTCGTCTTGCCGGCCCCGTTGGGACCGATCACGCCCACTACCTCGCCTTCGTCCACCGCCATGGACACGTCGGAGAGCGCCGCCAGCCCGCCGAAGGTGACGCTCACCTCCTTTACGACGAGGCCGTCGTGCCCGCCCGGATCACCCATGGGCGACCTTCGAGTCGGTCGAGGCCGGGAGCTCGGCGTGCCTGCCGCTGGGACCACTGGCAGCAGCGCGGTCGTTGCCTCCAGTGGCTTCGTCCGGCACGGCGCCCATTCTGACTGGCCAGAAGGCTCGCTGCAGCAGAAACAGGTCCTCGGAGCCTCGCCGGGTATGCGCCTGACCGCGAAAGGTGGGCTGTGAGTTGAGAGTCACTTGAGGTTGGGGGCGTACCTTCCACTGGGTGAGAGGCCGCGCGACCAGGGTTGCCGCAATAGTCGGACCCACGGCCCTTGTCCTCGGTCTCGCCGTCGCTGTGGCGGGGGCATCCGGTGTCAACGCCGGATCGTCGGTGGTGGGGTCCGGTTCGAGCTCTGCGCTGACATCTCAATCAGCGCAGGGCGCGGCCGGCCCCGCGGGCACCGGCTCGGGCGCATCGGGGCAAGCGTCCGACCTCAGCACGACATCGGGCAACGAGGTGCCTTCCTCTCGGACACCCGGAGGCTCGCCTGCCACGCCCCCGACAAGCCCGGCCCCGGCGGGCGCGGCCCCGACTTTTGCAGGACCGACCGTGACGCGGGCAGCGACCACAGCCTCGTCGTCGAACGTCGCGGTCGCGTCGACGGCTGCCCCTGTGAGCTCCGCGTCGTCCCCCGTCACCGCCCGGTCCAGCGACGGGAGCCTCTCCGCGGTTCTCACCGTGGCGCCCGGTGAGGTTTCCTCGGGCAGCGTCGTCTCTTTGGATCTCTCCGTGACCGACAGCGCGGCGACAGGCCCGGTCGGACCGATGAACCTTTCCTACGGAGACGGCCAGCCGGCTCCTCAGACCGGAGTGGCCGCGTCGTGCCACGCAGGAGCTGCGCCGAGCACGTCGAGCCAGTCGTTCCAGTACTCCCACACCTATTCGACGCCGGGCACGCACAAGGTGTCTGTCACGGTGTCCGCACCCTGCTCGTCCGAGACCGTGGTGCTCGAGGTTCCCGTCACCGTCGTCGACTAATAGCCGGCAGCCTGCGCCGGTAGAGCCGGTCGACCCGGAACAAAACAGCAGGTCCAGCCGGTGAGCCGGTTGAGCCGGTGGTGGGACTCGAACCCACGACCTGACGATTACAAGTCGTCTGCGCTTCCAGCTGCGCCACACCGGCCTCACCAGTCACGCTATCGCCGCCCCGGGGCGCCATGATGCTTGCTTCGAATGGGCTCGGTTGGCAGGCTGGGATCAACATGACCCTCGCTGACAAGGCCGAATTGACCGAGCGCGACAGAGAGATCCTCGACTTCGAAGCATCTTGGTGGACCAGGCCCGGACCGAAGAGTGACGCCGTTCGCAGCCACTTGGGCATGTCTCCGTCGCTCTACTACCGGCGCCTGGCCGATCTTCTCGACAACGAAGACGCCATGGCCCACTCGCCCTTGGTCGTTCTGAGGCTCAGGCGAAGGCGCGAAGAACGCAGACGCGAGCGTTTCGAGGGCGTCGCCGAGCCGCAGCACCCGAGACGATGAGTGGCATGGGCGGATCTGGCGGAGGCTTCTTCGACGGGCGGGACGCGTCCGGAGGTCCGGGGAGCCCACGGGACGGGTCGGATCCGCACGACCCGTTCGAGCCGCCCGAGCGATCGGGGCTCGCGCGCGGGTTGGTGATCGTGGTCGGCGCCGTGATCCTCACAGCACTGTTGCTCCCGTCTGCGACGAGGGCTCCCTTGTCGGTGGTCGCGACAACGACCCGGACGACCACCACGGGCTCGGCTGGTGCTTCGTCGAGCACGACGAGCGCTTCACGGGCGAGCACGACGACGAGCGCAGCCGGAAGAGGGACAACGACCACGGCCCCCGCGCCGAGACCCGCGACGATCCATGTGCTCGTCGCCAACGCGACGACGGTCAACGGGATCGCTGGAACGGTCACGTCGTTCCTCGCGAACAAGGGCTTCGCAACTCTCACAGCCACGAACGCGACAGAAAGGGTGACGGCTACCGAGATCTTCTACACCGCCGCGGGGTCGGCAGCGGCGGCCACCGAAGTAGCCGGAGCGCTCAGTGTCGCTCCCACGACGATTCAGGCCGCAACTGCGGTGGCGCCGGTTGCGAGCACGGCAGGAGCGTCGGTGATCGTGATCGCCGGACAGGACCTGGCCACTCGCTTCTCGCCTTCGGCCACCACCACGACCGTCGCCCCGACGACCACCACCACGAAGAGCCACTGAGCCGCGCACACCGGATGGAAGGTGGAGACCTCGGCGCGTTGAACGCGCTCCTGGTGGACCCGTCTTCGAGCGCAGTGCTGACTGACTTCGACGGAACGCTCGCCCCGATCGTCCCCGACCCGGATGACGCGAGGCCCCTCCCCGGAGTTCCGGGCGTCCTCGCCCGCCTCTCCGAGCGATTCGGAGTGGTCGGTGTGATCTCGGGAAGGCCCGCTCGATTCCTCGAGCGTCATCTGGCGGCTTCGGGTCCCGCCGTCAGGCTGGTCGGCGTCTACGGATTCGAGTGGATCGAGGACGGGATAGTGCGGCGCGCCCCAGAGGTCGAGCCGTGGGTCCCGGCCGCCTCGGAGGTGCTCGCAGCCGCTCGGGCCGAGGCACCAAAGGGCGTGGGAATCGAGGACAAGGGCGCGTCGGTAACTCTCCACTGGCGGGGCACGCCGGCGGCAGGTGAGTGGGCTTCGGAATTCGCGAAGCGATGGGCTGCGAGGACCGGCTTGACCCTTCAGCCGGGCCGCATGGCCGTCGAGTTCCGGCCTCCTGTCGACCTCGACAAGGGCAGGGTGGTGGAACGCCTCGCACGAGATTGCACCGCGGCCTGCTTCGCCGGGGACGATGCCGGCGACCTCGCGGCCTTCGCGGCCTTGGACCGCTTGGCAGACGCCGGATTGCGAGCGGTGAGGGTGGCGGTGGCCGACGAAGAGTCCCCGCCCGAGCTGAGCGCGTCGGCGGACCTGGTTCTCGGTGGGCCCGAGGAGGCGCTGGAACTTCTCGACCGCCTTGCACGGGCCGCCGGCGCCTGAAAGGGCCTATTTCCTCGCCGCGCTTCGAGCTATCGAGATCTGGTCGGACAGCCATTGCTCGGGCTTGCGCCGCGTCACCAGGTCCCGAAGCGCGCGAGCCCTTCGGCGCCGCTCCTCGGGGGGCATCGCCAGAGCCTCCGCCAGGGCTTGCGACGTTCCCGAGACGTCGAAGGGATTCAGCTCGAGGGACTCGGGACCCAGCTCGGCGAACGCCCCGGCCTCGCGTGAGAGCGCCAGCACTCCGTCGTTGTCGTTGAGCAGAGGACCTTCCTTGGCCACGAGGTTCAGGCCGTCACGGATGGGATTCACCAGCAACACGTCGTAGCGTTGCATCGCCGCGAAAGACCGGTAGGGGTCGTCGGCCATGTCGAGGACCACCGGTGTCCAGTCACTCGTTCCCCACGTGTCGTTCACGCGTTGCGCGGTGTGCTCCACCTCGGCTCCGTACGCGAGGTACTCGGGAAGGCTTTGACGAGACGGGTAGCTCAGCGCCAGCAGCATGACCTTGCCGCGCAGCTCCGGGTGCGAACGAAGCATCTCGTCGAACGACCAGAAACCGCGCAGGAGGTTCTTGGAGGGCTCGATGCGGTCCACGCTCAGCACGACCATCATGTCGCCGATCAGCCCTTCGAGGCGCTTCCCCGTTTCGACACAACGCTCCGATGCCGCACGCTCGGCGAGATAACCGGGATCGGGGGAGAGCGGCGAGACGAATGTCGTGGGGGCCTCGACATCGTTGTCGGCGCAGCACGCCAGGTAACCGGCCTCCCATCGTGTGGTGTGAAATCCGCACGCCGTGGCAGCCGCCATCCCGGTCAAGAGCTCTCGTGCGGGTCCACCGGGAAGGATCCGCAGAGAGTTCGGATCGGCGAACGGTGTGTGAGTGAAATGGATCGATCTCAGGTCGGGTCTCTCTCTTGCGAGCATCTGCGGGAGCAGGCTCAAGTGATAGTCCTGGATCAGGACAGTGGCCCCGGCAGCGGCCACCTCGCACACGGAGTTCCTGAAGACTTCGTTCAACTCCCGGTAGCCCCTCCACGCCTCCTCCCAGAATCGGTCGAGTCGGGGCCGGCGGCTGAGGTCGAACATGTGGTGATGGCAGAACCACAGGGTCGAGTTCGCGATCACGTCGTAGGCCATCCGGTAGATGGAAGGATCCGGCTGGACCAGGAGCAGCTCCATGCCTTCCATCTTCATGAGGCCGCCGGCCGCAGCCTTGCGGTCGGCATCGGACATCGCGCACGCCACCCAGCAGGCGTCCGTGCCTTTGAGCAACGGCTCCAACGCAGCTGCGAGACCGCCCGCCGACCCCGTGCTCACAGGGCGACCCGCTTCGTCGAGCGCGAACGACAGGGGCCCCCGGTTGGATGCGACAACGAGGTCGGCTCCACCCACGGGATGCGACCCTATCGGGTCGCGGTCCGGGGTCACCTTGCAGCGGCCGGGCAGGATGTCGAGATGACGACCGCTTGGCCGGGACGCACGCCGAGTCGTCGGTCGGTTCTCGCCGCACCGGACACGTTCAAAGGCACCTGCTCCTCGGTGGACGTCGCGGCTGCGATCGAGAGAGGCGCGCGAGAAGCGGGTTGGGATTGCGACAACTGCGCGCTCTCCGACGGGGGCGACGGCTTCTCGGGCGTGATCGCGGCGAGCTCCCGGGCCGCAGCCGGAGGTTGGAGGACCGCGAAGGTCACCGGACCTCTCGGTGAGGAGGTCGCCGCCCGGTGGTGGTGGGCACCGCCCGAAGCCTTCGTCGAGTCGGCTGCCGCATCCGGGCTCGTGCTCGCAGGGGGATCTCGAGGAAACGACCCGCTCGGAGCCACGTCGCGTGGCACCGGGGAATTGATCGCTGCGGCGATACGTGCCGGAGCCGCCCGCGTCGTCGTCGGGGTCGGGGGTTCGGCGAGCACCGACGGCGGACTCGGTGCCATCGAGGCCGTGGAGTCGGCAGGTTTGCTCGACTCGGGAGCGTTGGAGGTGGCAGAGGTCATCGTGGCGTGCGACGTGGAGGTGCGTTTCGTGGAAGCGGCTGAGAGGTTCGGCCCGCAGAAGGGAGCTTCTGCCGCACAGGTGTCGGAGCTGCGCGATCGGCTCGTCGAGCTCGCAGAGCGATACCGCTGGCGATTCGGAGTGGACGTCACCTCGATGCCGCGCTCCGGGGCCGCCGGCGGGCTGGCCGGGGGGCTCGCGGCTCTGGGCGCGAGGTTGGTGCGCGGTTTCGACCTGGTAGCCGAGTTGGTCGGCCTGGAGCGGCGGATCGCCGAAGCCGGGCTCGTCGTGACGGGGGAGGGCAGGCTCGACTCGACAACTTGGACCGGAAAGGTGGTGAGCGGGGTTTTTAGCCGCCAGCGGGTCTCCCCGGCCACAGTGCCGGTCCTCGTGGTCGCAGGAAGCCTCGGCCCGGGGGGTTGGCCTCCTCCGCCTCCACATGAGCGGGCCGAAGCCCAGTTGGTGAGCATCGAGGAGCGCTTCGGTACAGACCGGGCCCGGAAGCACCCCGCGGAGTGCATCGAGCAGGTCGTGCGGGAGCTCCTGCAGTCCTATTAATAAGGCCACTCCGCCGAGGACCGCTGGATAACGCCACTCAGCCCGAGGACCGCTGCGGGTCGGGGAATGCCGGGACCATTCGTATGGCCGCCGCGAAGCGCAGATCGAAGCACGTCGGTCGCCTGGCGTCGTAGCTGTTCGACGGGCTCCAGATCAGTCGGATCCGCTTTCGGTGAAGATGTCCCAGGCTGCCTCTACCGCGTCGTCGGCAACATATTCGTCGTCGTCGGCGCGTCGAAGGTCATCGGCAGCGAGTGAGGGAATCTCGGGAACGGGCTCGGGCTCGTCCAAGTATGGGGTGTCTGGAGGTGGGTCCTTGGAGGTGACCCCGTGATCTCGGACGAGCGCAGTCGGCGATCCGTCGGAGAACCAGCGGGCCTCGTGCAATCGGTATGGGTCGGTGTACCAGCCCTCTTCTTTCAAGGCACCTCCCGTGCGACGGAGCAGAGGCTAACCGCGCTCCGCTCCCGAACGTCGGAAAGGTGTCGTGGTCACTGATCGCTCGGTGCCTGTTCGTCGTATCTACGGGCTCGTGTCCCGAAGCCGAGCGCCTAGGTCGGCGCGCCCAAGAGCCGCGCGCAAGACGTCGGTCGACTGGTGTCGCAGCTCCTCGAGGGGGCGATTCCTGTGGACCCGCACCCCGAGGTCGACCTGGACGATGGACCCTATGCCGAAGAGAGCGGCCACGTCGACGAGCAGGCCGAGCTCGGCCCCATAACCGCCGTCTATGCCGGTCTTCTCGAGCACCCACCGAGGTGCTGCGCTTTCGCCGGCAAGTGGCTGGCGCACACCGGTCAAATCCGGGAAGAGCAAGTCAATCAAGGGTCGCGCCATTAGCTCTGTCACCCGGCCGCCTCCCGACCGCTCGCCGTGGAAGGGGCGCTCGTAGAAGCCCTTCACGAGCGCCACCGGCTCCTCGTCCAGAAGCAACGGCCCCAAGAGACCCGTAACGAAGTGGACCGAGAAACTCTCGACGTCCCCGTCGAGGAACACGACGAGGTCACCGTCGCTTTCTGAGAGAGCGAATCGCATCGCCTCGCCTTTTCCACCCTCGCCGCCGGTCCTCGTGATCACCCGTGCACCGGCGTCGGACGCGACCCCTGCGGTCGAGTCCACGGAGCCGTCGTCCACCACGACGATCTCCTCCACCAGGGCGACTCCTCCGCCGGCTGTGGTCAATTCCTTGTGGATCGGGGAGACGATGCCTGCAAGCGTCCGCTCTTCGTCGCGAGCAGGAATGCACACCGACACCGAGACGCGTCGGGACCTTCGCGCTGCCACCAACTCCGCGACCTCGAACTTGCTGTGGCTGTAGGTCCTGACGCAGAAGCCCACGATCCGATATTCCTCCATTTGGGGCCCCTGCGTCGGTCGAGCCCTCGAGATCTTCAACGCCCGGGGGGAAGGGATCCTTCCGGTGCCCGCGTTGACGTCACCTACCCGTTTGGGCCACCATATAGGCATCATCCAGAGCGGCTGAGGGACGGGCCCTGAGACGCCGCGACAACCAGCACAGCCTCGTCTCGACGTCCCAAGGGTCCTCGGGCGGGGCAGCGCCAGGTGCCAATGCCCGACCGATGAGGAGGAACCCGTGAATTTCGTCACCGGGCTGCGCTGCAGGGAATGCGCGCGTGCGTATCCGGCAGAGGCCCTCCATGTCTGTGACTACTGTTTCGGCCCCCTCGAAGTCGTGTACGACTACGAGGCCCTTTCGGCCAGCCTGAGCCGCGAGAGCATCGCCTCGGGTCCTGAGACCATCTGGCGTTACCGCCCGATGCTTCCGGTCTCGGACCTTGCGCCGATCGACCTCGGGGCGGGCTTCACGCCCCTGGTGCGCGCAGACCGTCTCGCGGCAGAGCTCGGCCTCGGTGAGCTGTGGATCAAGAATGACACGGCCAATCCCACCGGGTCCTTCAAGGACCGGGTCGTGTCGGTCGCGCTCACAAAGGCGAGAGAGCTCGGGTTCAAGGTCGCCGCGTGCGCGTCCACGGGCAACCTCGCGAATTCGGTGGCGGCTCACGCTGCCCGCGCGGGCATGGTCTCGGTCGTGTTCATACCGCACGACCTGGAGCGTGCGAAGGTCGTCACGACCGCTGTCTACGGCGGTCATCTCGTGGCGGTCGAAGGCACCTACGACGACGTCAATCGTCTCTGCGCCGAGCTCGCGAGCGAGCACCCCTCCTGGGCGTTCGTGAACGTGAACATCCGCACCTACTACGCGGAGGGATCGAAGACCCTCGCTTTCGAAGTGGCCGAGCAGCTCGGCTGGCAGGCGCCCGACCACGTCGTCGTGCCTGTCGCCTCGGGCAGCCAGCTCACGAAGCTGGCCAAGGGATTTCGTGAGCTGCACCAGGTCGGCTTGCTCGACGACGAGCCGCATGTGCGGGTCTCGGGTGCCCAGGCATCGGGGTGCGCTCCGGTGGCGACTGCGTTCGCGGAGGGGGCCGACGCCATCAGGCCGGTTCGACCCGACACGATCGCCAAGTCCCTTGCCATCGGGAACCCGGCCGACGGCTGGTACGCGCTCAACGAGGTCCGCTCTAGCGGGGGAGCGTTCGAGGTGGCGACCGACGAGGAGATCGTTGAGGCGATCCGGCTTCTCGCGCGCACCGAAGGCATATTCACCGAGACCGCAGGCGGCGTGACGATCGCGGTGCTGGCAAAGTTGGCGTCAGCCGGGGTGATCCGCTCCGACGAGAGGGTGGTCGCCTACGTGACCGGGCACGGGCTCAAGACGGTGGAGGCGCTCACCTCCCTCGGGCCCAGTGCGACCATCGCACCCACCCTCGACGCTTTCGCGGCCGCGGTCGACCTCGGAGACAGCTCCAACGAAAGCGGCAGACCATGAGCGTGACTGTTCGGATTCCCGCCCAGCTGCGCCAGCTGACCGGGGGCAACGGGGAGGTGTCGGCGGACGGATCGACGGTGGGCGAGGTCCTGAAAGCCCTCGAGGCCGCGCATCCCGGGTTCGCCGACCGGCTCTTCGACGAAGGCGGGGGTCTTCGCCGCTTCGTCAACGTCTTCGTGGCAGACGAGGATGTGAGGTTCCTCCAGGGTCTGGACACCGCCGTCGCCGACGGCCAGACCGTGTCCATCGTCCCGGCGGTCGCAGGCGGCTGAACCAGGAGAGGTCGCCGGGGCTGGTCCCGGCGGTCGCCGGAGGCTGGCCCAGGGGTGCGGCAGGGCCGCATATGGCGGGACAGGGGGCGGGTTGCACGCAGACCCCGGGCGTGGTTTGCTGTTAGCACTCGAACCGATAGAGTGCTAACAGAGCCGCCCCGGTACGGCGCCCACGGACTCGGGCCTCGGCCGCCGGACCTGATAGGTCGCAGCGGCTGCATCCGCAACACAACCCACGGAGGAACATCACAATGCCCAAGCTGATCGCCTTCGACGAGCAGGCCCGCAGGGCCCTCGAGGACGGCATGAACAAGCTCGCCGATGCCGTACGCGTAACCCTCGGCCCGAAGGGCCGCAACGTCGTGCTGGAGAAGAAGTGGGGAGCGCCGACGATCACCAACGACGGCGTCTCCATCGCCAAGGAGATCGACCTCGAGGACCCGTGGGAGAAGGTCGGGGCCGAGCTCGTGAAGGAAGTGGCGAAGAAGACCGACGACGTGGCCGGTGACGGCACCACCACGGCAACCGTGCTCGCCTGGGCGATGGTCCACGAAGGCCTGCGCAACGTCGCCGCCGGGGCCAACCCGATGTCGCTCAAGAAGGGGATCGAGGCTGCGGTCGAGACCACCGTGGACTCGCTCAAGTCCATAGCGCGCGAGACCGAGAAGAAGGCCCAGATCGCCCAAGTGGCCGCCATCTCCGCTGCCGACGACGAGATCGGAGAGATGATCTCCGAGGCCATCGACAAGGTCGGCAAGGACGGGGTCATCACCGTCGAGGAGTCGCAGACCTTCGGCATGGAGATGGACCTGGTAGAGGGGATGCGCTTCGACAAGGGCTACATCTCCCCGTACTTCGTCACCGACCCAGAGCGGATGGAAGCAGTTCTCGAGGACCCCTACGTCCTGCTCGTGGGACACAAGATCTCGGCCGTGCGTGACCTTCTTCCGATTCTGGAGAAGGTGATGCAGGGCGGCAAGCCGCTCGTGATCATCGCCGAGGACGTCGAGGGCGAGGCTCTCGCGACCCTCGTCGTGAACAAGATCCGCGGGACCTTCAAGTCCGTGGCGGTGAAGGCGCCAGGCTTCGGCGAGCGCCGCAAGGCGATGCTCCAGGACATGGCGATCCTCACCGGGGGACAGGTTGTGACCGAAGAGGTCGGGCTGAAGCTCGAGAACGTCGGTCTGGATCTCCTCGGACGTGCCCGCAAAGTCGTCGTAACGAAGGACGAGACGACGGTCGTCGAGGGCACAGGCAGCGAGTCCGACATCAAGGGACGCATCAACCAGATCAAGACGGAGATCGAGAACACCGACTCCGACTACGACCGGGAGAAGCTCCAGGAGCGCCTGGCCAAGCTTTCGGGTGGAGTAGCCGTCATCAAGGTCGGTGCTGCCACCGAGGTCGAGCTCAAGGAGAAGAAGCACAGGATCGAGGACGCGGTCTCTACCACCAAGGCCGCGATCGAAGAGGGAGTCGTGCCCGGCGGTGGCGTCGCGCTGCTCCGTGCGCAACAGGCCATCCTCGACCGCGCGCAGAAGCTCGAGGGCGACGAGGCCACTGGTTGCCGCCTGGTCGCGAAGGCTGTCGAGGAGCCGCTCAAGCAGATCGCGGTGAACGCAGGCCTCGAGGGTGGCGTGGTGGTGGAGAAGGTGCGCAACATGAAGAAGGCGTCCGAGGGGTTGAACGCCGCAACGGGCGAGTACGAGGACCTCTTCGACGCCGGTGTGATCGACGCCGCGAAGGTGACCCGCTCTGCTCTTCAGAACGCCGCATCGATCGCTGCCCTGTTCCTCACGACAGAGGCCGTGATCGTCGACAAGCCCGAGAAGGAGAGCGCTCCCGCCATGCCCGGCGGGGGAATGGACGACTTCTAAGCGACACCCGGAGTAGCGAATGCAACGGCCGGACGTGTCGGCTGATCCGTCGGAAGTCGAGCAACCGATCGGATCCCTAGACACGCCCGGCCGCTTCGCGTGTCGGTTCTGGGGCCGAGGAATGGTCCGCCTTTTAGGTTCTCGACCCCGGATGCAAGACTGATCGGGTGACCGTCACACCCGAGGGCCGTCCCGCGCATTCGCTCGCTCCGAGCACCGGTTGGGGAGTCCTGCACCTGTTCCTGCGGGTGGGCCGCTCGACCGACTCCGAGGCGGTACTTCGGGCGGTGAAGTCAGCGCGTGAGGCCGGGGACCAGGTTGTCTCGGTGGCTTTGCTCGGGCACAAGGCAGACGTCGGTGTGATGGCCCTGGGTGCGGACCTCTGGAGGCTTCGCGCCCTGCAGACCTCGCTCCGGTTGGCCGGCCTCGAGGCGGAGGCCTCGTACGTCTCGCTGACCGAGCTCTCCGAGTACGCGGACGCTCTTCCCGAGGAGATGAAGCAGGCACGTCTGTACCCCGACCTGCCTCCGGAAGGGAAGCCGGCTTTCTGCTTCTATCCGATGTCGAAGCGCCGAATCCCGGGGGACAACTGGTACTCGCTCGGCTTCGAGGAGCGAAAGCAGCTAATGCTCGGACACGGGTCGGTGGGGAGGCTCTTCAGAGGGAGGATCCTGCAGCTGATCACCGGATCGACCGGCTTGGACGACTTCGAATGGGGCGTGACCCTTTTCGGTGAGCATCCCGACGACCTGAAGGAGTGCGTGTACCAGATGCGCTTCGACGAGGCCTCTGCCCGCTTCGCGGAGTTCGGGCCTTTCTGGACGGGGATGGTCGGCGAGATGGACGAGGTCCTCGACAGCGTCCTCTCGGGTTGAAGGGACCCAGGATGCGGCTCGAAGGGGAGCTCGACCTGGAGCTCGCAGAGGGACTCGAGGACCGACGAGAGGATCGACTCGGCGACAAGCTCGAGGCGCTGCGAGCGGAGCTCTTGGGCCTCGGCCGAGTGGTCGTCGCCTTCAGCGGAGGGGCTGACTCGGCGTTCGTGGCTCGCGTCGCCACGGAAGCGCTCGGAGCACGAAGCGCCCTGTGCGCCACCGCCGTCTCGGCTTCGCTCGCACCCGTGGAGCTCGCCGACTGTCGAGCTCTTGCTTCGGAGTGGGGGCTCCGCTGGAGGGCAGTCGAGACGACCGAGCTGTCCGAGCCCGCGTACGTCGCCAACCAGACCGACCGCTGCTACCACTGCAAGTCGAGCCTGATGGAAGCCCTCGGTCCTCTTGCCGCGGACGAGGCGGCGACGGTGGTGCTCGGTGTGAACGTCGACGATCTCGGCGATCACCGTCCCGGCCAGCAAGCCGCCGCCGAGCGCGGGGCCCGATTCCCCTTGGTCGCAGCCGGGTTCTCGAAGGCCGACGTGCGCGAGGTGTCGCGCCGGCTGGGACTTCGTACGTGGGACAAGCCAGCAGCTGCGTGTCTGGCGTCGCGCCTGCCCTACGGAACGCCGGTAACGCTGGGGACCCTCACGAAGGTCGCAGAGGCGGAGTCGGCTCTCAGGGCTCTCGGATTCCGCCAGCTGCGCGTGAGGCACTACGGGGATCTCGCGCGCCTGGAGTTCGAGGAGTTGGACCTGCCGGCCGCCGTGGAGCGACGAGACGAGGTCGTGGCGGCGGTCCGGGGCGCCGGGTACCGCTACGTCACTCTGGACCTGGAAGGATTTCGGTCGGGCAACCTGAACGGCGCTCTCGGAGGTGCACGGTGATCGAGGTGAGAGTGAAGCTCACGTTCCCGGAGGATCTCGTGCGTGAGCCGTTTCTGGCGAGGCTGGCGCGCGACCACGGTGTGGAGCCCAACATCCGGCGAGCGGACGTCTCCGAGCACGAGGGCTGGATCGTCTGCGAGCTCGCTGGGGAGCCTGCGAAGGTCGAAGGGGCTCTCGCCTGGCTCCGCTTGGAGGGGGTCCGGGTGGACCTCCTCGGGGACGTGGTCGAGAGCTGATCCTTTGTTTCAGATGTCAGTCGAAAAGGTTGCCAGCGTCATTCCAAATAGTCAGTAATTCACCCAAACATCGCCATTTGGTTACTTGTCGTTCGCGGTCTATTTACCTTCCGTCGTTACTTTGAGCCGCGATGAGCGTCGGGTGGACGCTCGAGCCGACCCAAGACGGAGGTAGGTCGCCCGTGAGGACATTTCCAGTACGCCCCAAGTGCAGCGCCCGCAGAGCAGCACGGGCCCTGCTCGTGTCACCTTTAGCTTTCGGCATCCTTCTCGCGGCGTGCAGCTCGAGCAGCTCGCCCACGACCACGACGAAGCCGAGCACCGCGGCGGCCTCCGCCGACCCGTACGCGACCGTCGACCTGCATGCCCCGGCCGGCACGCTTTCGGGGGCGGGTTCCACCTTCGACCAGCCCTTCTTCACGAAGGCCTTCTTCCTCTACAACCAGGCGGATTCGGGCGTGAGCGTGAACTACGCCTCGGTCGGCTCGGGCGGCGGCATCGCCCAGTTCCAGGCGACCACTGTCAACTTCGGTGCCACAGACGTGCCCATGAGCCCACTGGACATCTCGAAGGCAACAGGAGGGCAGGTCCTCCAGGTGCCGATAGCCCTGGGCGGCGAGGCCATCTCCTACAACCTGCCCGGAGTGGCGAAAGGGCTCAAGCTCACCGGTCCGGTCATCGCCGACATCTACCTAGGAACGGTGAAGACCTGGAACGATCCGGAGATCAAGAACTTGAACCCGGGAGTGAACCTCCCGAGCAACCCCATCGAGGTCGACCACAGAGCAGATGGCAGCGGGACCACTTACATCTTCACGGACTACCTCGCAAAGATCTCGCCGGCCTGGGCTGCGGGCCCCGGGACGGGCAAGTCGGTCGCCTGGCCGGTCGGGGTCGGTGAGCAGGGCAACGAGGGAGTGGCCGGCTACGTCAAGGACACCCCTTACTCGATCGGCTACGTGGAGCTCGCCTACGCCCTCCAGAACAACTTCACATACGCCCAGGTGAAGAATGCGGCGGGTCAGTACGTCTACCCCTCACTCGCCTCGGTGGCTGCCGACGCGGCCCAGAAGCCCAACATCACCGCCGTGGACTTCTCGATCACGAACGAGCCCGGGGCTACGAGCTACCCCATCTCCGGCTACAGCTGGGTCCTCGTCTACCAGCTCCAGAAGGACCAGGGCTTGGGTACGACCCTCGTCGACGTTCTGGACTGGCTGTCACACGCCGGCCAGCAACAGGCGGCCACCCTTGACTACGTGCCGCTGCCCGCGAACATCCAGCAGCTGGCACGCGCCACCCTGTTGCAGGTGACCGGCCCCGACGGCAAGACCCAGCTCCTCAAAACCTCTTAGTGTCCGTAACGACCATCGATCCCTTGCGTCCGGGAACTTCGAGGGGGCTTCGCCGCTTCCTCGAGGTTCCCGACGGCGCGTACCGAGGGGTGCTGGCAGCGGTGGCGGCGCTGTTCGCGATCCTGTTGCTCGCCTTCATCGCCTCCCTGGTGATCCAGTCGAGATCGGCGTTCGCGCACTTCGGGTTCTCGTTCCTCACGACCCATAAGTGGGACCCCGTCCACGCCCATTTCGGCGCGCTCGCCTTCATCGTCGGGACATTGGAGACCACTGTCATCGCCATGGTCATCGCGATACCCATCGGGCTCGGCTGCGCGCTCGCCCTCGCCTTCGCGGTCCCGAGACGTCTCCAGGTACCGCTAGGGACCGCGGTCGAACTGCTCGCCGCCGTCCCGAGCGTCGTCTACGGCCTCTGGGGCCTGCTCGTGCTCGCGCCGTGGATGCGCCAGTACATAGAGCCCTGGTTGGGGCACATCACGGGGAACCACTTCCCCTTCAGCGGCGCGCAGATAGGCACGGGCCTCCTGCTTGCCGGCATCGTGTTGTCGATCATGGTCCTGCCGACGCTTGTCGCGATCTCACGCGATGTGCTCATGGCCGTTTCGGAGACTGAGATCGAAGGAGCATTCGCACTCGGCGCCACACGCTGGCAGGTGATGCGAAAGGTCGTCATTCCGAGCGCCCGCAGCGGCATCCTCGGGGCGACCACTCTGGCCACCGGGCGGGCGCTCGGCGAGACGATCGCCGTCACGATGGTCATAGGCAACACGCCTGCGTTCGCACACTCCCTTTACTCGACTAGCGCGACGATGGCCTCCGTGATCGCCAACGAGTTCACGGAAGCGACAGAGCCCTATCACCTCGCATCACTCGTTGCCGTGGGCCTGCTGCTCATGGCGTTGTCGGTCCTGGTGAACCTGGCGGCTCGGCTCGCGGTGCGCTCGGTCAGCAGGCAGCGTGCGATCGGAGTCGGGCTCCTGTGACCGTGATGGCCGCAGACCCCGTCGTAGCACGCCGGACGGAGATCCAGCAGACCGCCCAGAGGAGCGCGGATCGCCGCCAGCTTCTTTCGAGATTTGGGTTGCTTGCCTGCAGGATCTGTCTGTTGATCGCCCTGACCCCGCTCGTGGCGCTTCTCGTCTACGTCTTCATCAGGGGCGCCTCGGCGTGGAACTGGGCGTTCTTCTCGGCTCTGCCTCACCCGGCGGGGATCCCAGGTGGGGGCATCTCGAACGCCATCATCGGTTCCCTCATCATCGATGGGATCGCCGCCGCCGTGGCGATTCCCTTCGGCATCACGGCAGGCCTGTTCCTCTCCCAGTCGGATGGGCGGATCCCCGGCCTCCTGCGCCTTGCGGCGGACGTCATGTCGGGTGTCCCGGCGATCGTGGTGGGCATCTTCGCCTACGTCGTCCTCGTGCTTCATCATCCCGGAAGCCTCGGGCACTACTCGGGGGTTGCCGCAAGCTTCGCCATCGGCATCGTGATGCTTCCGATCATCATCCGGGCCAGCGAGACAGCGATCCGTGGAGTGCCGAGCGTGCTTTCGGAGGCGGGGCTGGCTCTGGGAGCGCGCAAGGCGACTGTGGCCACGAGAATCGTGTTGCCCGCAGCGCTTCCCGGCTTGATAACCGCCGTGCTCCTGGCGATCGCCAGAGGAGCCGGGGAGACGGCCCCTCTGTTGTTCACAGCCGGCGGCGCACAGTTCTTGGCCAACTCACCCCTGAAGCAGATGAACGCGGTGCCCCTGGTGATCTACCAGGACGGCATCCAGGCATATCCCGACATAGTCAGAGTTGCTTGGGGGAGTGCTCTCGCCCTGGTGCTCGCCGTGCTCGTGCTGAGCGTGGGCAGCAGGCTGGTATCGGCGCGAATTAGGAGAGTGAGAGATGTCTGACATGACGCCCGCTCCGCCGCGTCCAGAGGTCATCACTGCTACCGCGGTCGACGACACGCGTGACACCGACATACCCGCGATGACCCTGCGCAACGTGTCGGTGGCCTTCTCGGGCAAGCACGCGGTACGTGACGTCTCGTTCGACGTACCGACGAACCAGGTGACCTCCTTGATCGGGCCGTCGGGCTCGGGCAAGACCACACTTCTGCGCGCTCTGAATCGGATGCACGATCTGACGCGCGGTGCAAACGTCACGGGAGAGGTGAAGCTCGGAGGTCTGGACGTATACGCACCCACGACGCGTCCGATGTTGTTGCGTTCGAGGGTGGGCATGGTGTTCCAGCGCCCGAACCCGTTCCCGACCATGAGCATTTACGACAACACCGTCTCCGGTTTGCGCTTCAACGGCATACGTCGCAAGTCGCTTTTGGACGAAGCCGCGGAATCAGCTCTCATCGCTGCTGCTTTGTGGGACAGCGTCAGAGGCCGCCTCAAGGCGTCAGCGGGCACGCTCTCGGGAGGCGAGCAGCAGCGTCTGTGCATCGCGCGGGCGCTGGCAGTCGAGCCAGAAGTGCTTCTCATGGACGAGCCCACCTCCTCCCTCGACCCGAGCGCTACCAAGCGCATCGAGGAGCTGATGAGCGAGCTCAAGGACCGGGTGACGATCGTGATCGTCACCCACAACATGCAGCAGGCCACCCGTGTGTCCCACCACTGCGCCTTCCTGCTGATGGGCGAGGACAAGGCGGGGGAGCTGATCGAGGTCGGTCCGACTCGGAAGCTCTTCACCGAGCCTTCCGATCCCCGGACCGAGGACTATGTGAACGGTCGCTTCGGCTGATCACCCACCCAGTGACCGAGCTCGTCTCGAAGCCGAACGCCGTGAGGGATGCCGAGGAACCGCTGCGCATTCTGGTCGTGGAGGACGAGGAGTCCTACCGCGAGGCCCTTTCTGCGGCGCTGTCCAAGGAGGGCTACGCGGTCGAGCTTGCTTCCGACGGGTCCGAGGGACTGCGGAAGTTCGCTGATAGCCCCCCTGACCTGGTGCTGCTCGATGTGCTTTTGCCTGGTGTCCCGGGGACCGAGGTCTGCCGGCGCATGCGGGCGATCGCACCGGTTCCAGTGATCATGGTGAGCGCGCTCGACTCGGAGGTGGACATCGTGCTCGGGCTCGAGCTCGGAGCCGCCGACTACATCACCAAGCCGTACCACCTTCGTGAGCTGACGGCGCGGATCCAGGCCGTGCTCCGAAGAGTGTCGCCACCGCCCGTGGGGCTCCCAGTCGTTTCAGGGCGTAGATTGCCCCAAGTGCCCGAGGTCGTCGCGGCCGGGCCCATCCGCATCGACTTCGCGAGACGCGAAGTGACGGCGGCGGGAAAGAACGTCCACCTCTCGAGGCGCGAGTTCGACCTCCTCGCGCTGCTCTTGTCGCCGCCGGGCCAGGTCCGCACGCGAGACGAGCTGATCGACAGGCTCTGGTCGGGGAGGGACCTCGCGGACACGCGAACACTGGACACCCACATAAGGCGGCTGCGGGTGAAGTTGGAGAACGATCCCGCCGACCCTCAGTACCTGGTGACGGTTCGCGGGGTGGGCTTCCGCTTCGATTCCGAGGGACGCGGCGAACGTGACCGCGACCGCTACCCCGGCGAGCCGGCCGGGTAATAAGGCTTCAGCCGACGCGACCCTCGGGAGCCTCGCCTCGCCACATCGGCTGGCGGGGCCGGTCGAACAGGACGTCCAGCTTCTCGCCCCGAAGCGCAGCGAAGACGTGGCGTCCCCACCTCTCCGCGCCTGCGAGTGGCTGGGGGAGGTTCTCCGGCGAGAACCAACCCACTTCTGAGGTCTCGAGCGGGTGCGCCCGCAGGTCGCCACCTGTCGCCCTGCAGTGGAACACGAGCGAGTACAGCGGGACTCTGGTGAACCCGAGCCGCAAGCCGTCGAGGACCGCGATCAAGCGGACGACCTCGGCGTGGATCCCTGTCTCCTCGAGCACCTCCTTCACGACCACCTCGGCGGCCGAGTAGCCCACGTCTGCCCACCCCGTCGGGTACAGCCACACCCCGGAGTCGGCTCGTCTGACCAGGAGCAGCTCGCCTTTTTCGTTTCCCACGGCCGCCCCGACCGCCACCTTCGGGGTCACGTAGCCGGGTACGCCCTCTCCCACCGCCTCGAGCCACTCCTCGACCAGCTCCTCGGCGTCCTCAACACCGCTCGAGCCGTGCGTCGCCGCCACCGAGATGTCCGCGGCGACTCGCAAGATCTCCTCGAAGCGCTCGCGCTCGTAGAGGCTCTCGGTGAAACCGAGTCCGGTTCGGGCAATGGCTGCCAGCGATTCACTCCAGCGAAGCAGCTGACGGGTCGTGACCGGGTCGTCCACGGAGGCGACGCTAATGCCGCGGCGAGCCCATCGCAGCCCGTCGCCGAGTTCCAGGGCTCGGGTCCGCCGCCACTGGCAGCGGGCAGGATTGCTACACAGCGGCCGCGCCGAGACGCTCCAGGAGCTCGGTCACCCGCTTCTCGATCTCGTCGCGGATCGGGCGTACCTCTTCGAGCGGCTTTCCGGCGGGATCGGCGAGAGCCCAGTCCTCGTAGCGCTTTCCGGGGATGAACGGACACGCGTCCCCGCAACCCATCGTGATCACCAAGTCTGCGGCTTGGACCACTTCGTCGGCCCACGGCTTCGGGAGTTCCGAGCTGATGTCGATCCCCACCTCCGACATGGCCGCCACGGCGGCCGAATTGAGCTCGCTGCCCGGCTCCGAGCCAGCGGACCACGCGAGAGCCTTGTCGCCCGCCAGATGACGGAACCAGCCGAGAGCCATCTGGGAGCGGCCTGAGTTGTGGATGCAGAGGAAGAGAACCGACGGAAGGCCCCACCCTGAAACTCCGTCGATCTTCGCCTTCGCCTGGAGACGGTCGCGCGCGACGAGTTCTGCGACAGCTCGTTCGTGCGAAGTGATCGCATCCTCAAGTGGCATGTGTGTTTGCCCTTTCGTCAGTCCTTAGTCGGTGAGCGCCGAGCTCGGTCTCGGGGTCGGTGCTGGCCCGGAGGTGGGGGAAGATGATGTCAGCCGCCTCCCCGGTTGTGACTCCGGGATAGAGCGCCCTGATGACGACGAACGCGAGTGCACCACCGATCAGCTGGGCTGCCACGAACTGTGGCGCAGACGACGGGGCGATCCCGGCGAAGGTGTTCGAGTACATCCTCCCGAGAGTGATCGCAGGGTTGGCGAAGCTCGTGGAGCTGGTGAACCAGTAAGCAGCCCCTATGTACGCCCCTACCGCGGCGGGCGCCATGCGAGAGCGGTTGGAGCGCGCTAGGGAGAAGATGACGAGCACCAGCCCTAGGGTCGCGACGATCTCGGAGAGGAAATGCGCACCCGAAGCGCGGTGCTTGGTGGATATCTCGATGGCGGCATGGGAGAACATGAGATTGGCGACGATCGCCCCGGCCACGCATCCCGCCGCCTGCGCGGGAAGGTACGCGAACGCGTCTCGCCACCGCAGCCCGCCGAAGGCGGCGTCGACCAGGGACACGACCGGGTTCAAGTGGGCGCCGGAGACCGGGCCGAACATCAAGATGATCGCGAACAGCCCGACCGCAGTGGCGGCAGCGTTCTCGAAGAGCTCGAGTCCGACGTTTCCCGGCGAGAGGTGTTGTGCCGCGATGCCCGACCCGATGACCAAGGCAGCGAGGAAAGCGCTTCCCAGGAGCTCGGCGACGAGTCGTCGCCACAGCACGACGTCGTTCACCAAGACCTCGCGTCCTCGATCGGGTCGTCGGCGATCAGCAACAGCGAGCCGGCGCAGGTTCGTCGGCGACCGAGCTGGCTCCCGGCACCGCGCCGACGCTCACGCAACACGTCCCGTCCCCTGCGATCCCCGACTCGACCGGAGCGTCTGCGAGCACCGTGTACCACTCCCAGGGTGCCCCATCGGGGTCCTGTACCCAGACCTTGTCCTGGAGCGCGTAGCAACAAGTTGTCTGCTGCTGGTCCTCGGTGGCCAGTCCCTGCGCTGCCAGCCGGCCGCTTGCCCGGGCCACTTCCTCGGAGCTTTGCGTCTCGACACCCAGGTGGTTCAAGGCGCCCTCCACCCCGAGGCCCCGCGTGTCGGCATTCTCGATCAGCACGAGCTTGAGCGGAGGATCGTCCACGGCGAAGTTGGCGTAGCCGGGGAGGAGCTTCGCCGGTGAGGTGTCGAAGATCTTGGAGTAGAACTCGACAGCCTCCTCGAGTTTCGAGACGTTCAAGGCCAGTTGCACGCGCGACACTGTGTGCCTCCCATAGATTGATAATCGTCGATTCCAGAGTATGATGTACGTATCGACAGTTGTCAATGGGAGTCACGGATGCCTGGTAGGGCTGCGGTGAAGCTTAAGTACGTGTCGGCCGAGCCGGTGGTGCCGGACGTCCTCTGCTGCACTTCTCTCACGGAGACACCCCTTTCGAGAACGGAGGCTGAGGACCTGGCTCCGGTGCTCGCAGCGCTCGGGGACCCAGTGCGCCTGAGGCTGCTCTCGATCGTGGCTGCCGAAGGCGAGGTGTGCAGCTGCAACCTGGAGGGCCCGCTCGCGAAGAGCCAGCCGACGATCTCCCATCACACGCGGGTGCTCCAAGAGGCTGGGCTCATCTCGGGTTCCAAGCGCGGCAAGTGGACCTGGTGGAGTGTCGTGCCGGAGCGCCTCGCTACGTTGAGGCGCCTGCTCGGGGGCTCCTAAGAGAGAGGGGCATGCCATGACGACCAAGGATGCCGGGGAGATTCGAAGCGCCGTCAAGGAGCGCTACGCCGCGGCCGCTCGCGCCGTCGACGCCTCGTGCTGCGGTACCGCCGAGGGGCTCATCGGCAGCACGCTCTACGAAGAGGACGACGCGAAGTCGCTTCCGGACGCCGCTGTGGCGGCATCGCTCGGGTGCGGGAACCCCACCTTGCTGGCGGATCTGCATCCTGGCGAGGTCGTGCTCGACCTCGGATCAGGCGGGGGGATCGACGTGCTTCTGTCCGCGAAACGGGTGGCGCCCGGTGGCAAGGCCTACGGCTTGGACATGACTCCCGAGATGTTGGAACTTGCGCGCAGGAACCAGACGGAGGCCGGCGTAACCAACGCGGAGTTCCTCGAGGGGACTATGGAGGACGTCCCCCTCCCGGACGAATCGGTCGACGTGATCATCTCCAACTGCGTCGTGAACCTCTCTCCCGACAAGCCGGCTGTCTTCGCCGAGGCCTTTCGGGTGCTCAGGCCCGGCGGGCGACTGGCGATCTCCGACATCGTCCTGCGCCGTGCGCTCCCGGAAGCCGTCCAGCAGGCGATGGGCTTGTGGACGGGCTGTGTCTCAGGTGCCCTGCTCGACACGGACTACGCCACCCTCCTCGAGCAAGCGGGATTCGAGCGAATCGACATCGAAGCCACCCAGGTCTACGACAGCGCGGACATCTCCCGCATCGCTGGCGACCTTTCGTCGATGGATATACCCGACACCATCGACGTAGAAGCGACGATCGCGGAACTGGGCGGTGCGGTCATGAGTGCCTTCGTGAGGGCCCACAAGCCGGACTTGGACTCGCAGATGTGACGTCGGTTCGAGATGCTCAGAGGCCGACTGCCCCGGGAGGACCCGAAGGAGACGTCCTCAGCAGGCTTTCGGTGCTCGACCGGTTCCTTCCGGTGTGGATCGCCGCCGCGATGGGGTGCGGGATCGTGCTCGGCCGGCTGCTGCCCCACCTCGACAGCTGGCTCTCGAAGGTGAAGCTCGCCGGGACGAGCCTTCCTATCGCCCTCGGCTTGCTCGTGATGATGTACCCGGTGCTCGCGAAGGTCCGTTACGGCGAGCTCGGCCGGGTCACCTCCAACAGGCGCCTCATGGTGCCGTCGCTGGTGCTGAACTGGCTTGTGGGTCCGGCGGTCATGTTCGCCCTCGCCTGGTCGATGCTCCCGGACCTGCCGGCCTATCGCACAGGTCTCATAATTGTCGGGCTCGCGCGCTGCATCGCGATGGTGCTCATCTGGAACGACCTGGCCGGTGGGGACCGGGAGGCCGCGGCGGTCCTCGTCGCTTTGAACTCCCTCTTCCAGATCGTGGCCTTCGCGGCTCTCGCGTATTTCTACCTGCACCTCCTGCCGAGCTGGCTCGGGCTCTCGACGGCGAACGTCAATGTCTCGATCTGGGCGATCGCGAAGAGCGTCCTCATCTTCTTAGGTATCCCGCTGGCGGCGGGATGGGCGAGCAGGACGATCGGAGAGCGAGTCCGGGGTAGGGATTGGTACGAGAGCCGCTTCATCCCGAAGGTCGCGCCTGTCGCGCTCTACGGGCTCCTATTCACGGTCGTGCTCCTCTTCGCGTTGCAAGGAAACGCCATAAGTCGGCATCCTGGCGACGTGGCGCGCATCGCCTTGCCGCTGCTCGCGTACTTCGCGCTCATGTGGGCAGGGTCCTTCGCTCTCGGCTACCGGATGCACCTCGGGTACCGGCCCACGACCACGCTTGCTTTCACCGCGGCGAGCAACAACTTCGAGCTGGCGATCGCCGTTGCCATCGGGGTCTTCGGGGTGACGAGCGGTCAGGCTCTCGCAGGTGTCGTGGGACCCCTCGTCGAGGTTCCGGCCCTCGTGGGGCTCGTCTACGTCGCGCTGTGGGCACGGCCCCGCTTCTATCCGACCGACGAGGGCGAGGTCTGAACGCTCGAGAAGCCCCGCAGACCGACAAACCTTGGAGGCGCTCGCGCCGGCCGGGCATCGTGCGACAGAATGGTCCGATGGCCGTTAACGCCGACTGCCGCCACTACATCATGCAGACGACCGGCAGCGGGGACAAGCTGGAGCGCTGCCGGGTCGACGCCAACGAGCCCTTCCCCTTCGCATGCCCCGAGGGATGCGTGTTCTACGAGCCCCGCAAGGTGTCCTCGGCGGGCTGGGATATCGGCACCCGCAAGCCCGAGGACCCACCGCCTCGCCGCTGACCGTCTTGCGGCCGGGATGTGCCCCTCACCGACCCTCGTGGCACCGACGAGGTCCCCGTCGAGTTTTTTCAGACAGCCTCGTCGCGGGGGAAGCTGAGAACGGTGCGCCGGATGGAACGAAGCGGGCCCAGGCGCTCTCCCAACCCACCGGCCTGCCAGTAGTCGAGAACACGATCCGCATTCTGCCGCCCGGTTTCGATCAATGTGTCGGTGTTGGAGAAGTCGTCGTAACGCGACACCGGCTCGGAGTCGACCGTGAACACCACGACCTCGACCCCCTCGGGTAGGTGCGCGAGCTCTCGGACGAAGCGTGTGTGCATCGCGATGAAGAAGGCCGTCAACACCGCCTCGACGGGCCGGCGGTAGCGGTTGGGCTTGTAGTGCATCGGACCGCACAGCAGCACGAAGATCCTCTCCGCGCCCTCCGATATCGCCCTTCCGATGGGAACGTTGTCTACGACCCCTCCGTCGATGAACAGCTCTCCGTCGATCTCGACCGGCGGCAAGAGCGCCGGCAGGGCCGCGGAGGCCAGGATGCGGTCGGGGGCAGGGCCGAAGGTGAACCAGCGCGTGTCGCCGTCGTGCAGCGAGGTGGCCACGACCTCGAGATGCACCGTCGCATGCTCGAGGTTGTCGTAGGAGATCCCCTCCTCGATGATCTTGCGCAACCCGGAGTTGGGATGCACGGACTCGCGTTGTTGGAAGTAGCGCAGCGCTACAGGGACCCTTCCCTGGGGGAAGATGTCGTCGCGGGTGAGCCGCCGCCAGATCGTTGCCATGCGCTCGACCCCCGACGGGGTCGGGTCGCCTGCATAGCCGGCGGCGTTGATCGCACCGACCGATGCCCCGTAGACCGCGTCTGCGGTGATCCCCTTCGCGACGAGGGCCTCGACCATGCCGATCTGCGCGGCGCCTCTGGAGCTGCCGCCCGCGAACACGAAAGCCGTGCGGGGACGGCGCTTGGAGGAGCGCTCCCGGCGGGGCAGCTGCCATCGACGGCGAGTGGTCCCGGGAGCGAGGAACACACCACCGGGTAGTTGGGCATCGGTTATGGCCGCTGCACGGCTCCCGTGCTCGGTCGGATCGGGCATCGTCACAGCCATTTTCGCCGATGCGGCCCCGGTTCGGTGGAACGGCGGCCGGCCAGGGACTTCACCGAGACTCGCGAGTGCGGTCCGCCCCCGAAGCGCCCTTCGCACGCTCCGCCTGAGCGGCCTGCTCCGCCTGAGCCGTCTTTTCCGCCTGTTGCGCCCGCTCCGCCCGTGCCGCTCGCTCCGCCCGGTCACGTCTCACCGCCCATCGCACCGAGATCACCGCGAGCGCCAGGATCATCACGACGAAGACGACGAAGACGGCATAGAAGGCTGCGCTCACTGGATCACCAAAGGGCCCGAGCGGTGGCTCTCATCCCCTTCGACGCTAATTCACCTCGACGTCACACCCTTCGTGCATGCTTGTCGGTGGTGCTAACAGAGAGGCTTCGAGGAGACGGGGAGAAGCGGCCCAAGGTCGACCCTGGGCTCGCCGGAGGGCTCAGGGACTGGCTGGAGGACGGCCTCGCAGGGTGCGTGGCAGGGCTCCCACCGGACGGCGCACCGGTTCGTGTCACCAAGGAAGAGGTGAACCGGGTCCTCACCTGCGAAGCGCTCTCGCGCTCGAGCGCGCGCCGGGCCGTCACGTTCGAGCTTGCACGCGGGGTCCTCGTCGACGCGCTCTTCCGGCAGTGGGTGACGGTCGGGGACATCGCAGAGCCGTGGGAGGACGCGATGTCCGCAGTCGAGTGTGACGCAGACAAAGGCATCTTGGAATTCGTCACGGGCCTCGACGCCGAGAGCAGGCGCCGGCTCGCAGCCGAGGTGGGCCGGCACGCCGCCGAGATCCGCGCGTCGTGGCCCGTGTCGAGCCCATCGTGGCTTGCACGCACACAGGAACGCATCGAGGTTCCGCTCACAGGCGGAAAGGTCGTGTTGTCGGGAGTCGTGGACCTCGCGTTCGGCGCACCGTGCGAGGAGCGTGCGTCGGTATGCCTCGTCGAGCTCAAATCCGGGGCGCGCAGGCTCGAGCATCGAGGAGACCTCCACTACTACGCGCTGTTGGAGACCCTGCGAAGCGGTGCGCCACCTTTCAGGATCGCCACCTATTACTCCGCGACCGCAGAGCTCGACGTCGAGCCTGTGGGAGAGGACGTCCTGTTGAGCGCGCTGCACCGGACGCTCGCGGCGACCCAACGCATGTGCAACCTCGAAGCCGGGGCGAAGCCGGCGCGTACCCCGAACCCCTTGTGCGCCTGGTGCGCCGAGTTGCCGCACTGCGCAGCGGGCCAGGAGCGGGCCGGCAGCAGGGTCCCACGAGCAGCGGGCGACCCTTCGAGGGAAGAGAGCAGCTGGGCGCTCGATGGCGGCTTGCTCGAGGAGGAGGTCGCGTGATCGAGGGACTGGGGCTCACCTTGCCCCGATCGGCCGCTCTTACCGAGGCGCTGCTCGCGCCGCCCACTCGGGTCGTGGAGACGGGCCGGATCCAGGAGCTGCGGGCACGCCTGCTTCGGGAGCTGCCACCACTCGCCGACATGATCCCGCCGGACGAGCGACTCCAGATCGGAAGCTTCGAGCTGGCCATGGCGCGCGACCGTCCGGAGAGCTGCGCGGCACGCCGAGACGGCGGTAACCAATTCGTTCCTTCGGCAGCGGTCACGAGGAGGGCCGTCGGCATCTCCGCGGTCGAGCGTTGTGTTCGCGGCCGGTCCGCTGCTCCACAGACGGCGGTGGCCGAGGTTCTGGAGGCAGGACTCGAGGACCTCGCCGAGTCGCGCAGCGCGCAAGGGGCGCCGCGCCCGCCGTGGTGGGCCGAGTGGTACGAGAGCCTCGGCCCGGGTGGCAGGGCGACGGTTCACGCGGAGGCAGCGACCTGGGCGACGCAGCTCTGGACCGCACTCGACTGGTCCCGCTTCGAGAGGCCTCCTGTAGTCGGGGGGCGTGACGACTTCTGGGACTGCCCGGGTCGACGCCAGCTCGTGGTGCGAGGGCGAGCCGAGGTTCGTGGCTTCGCCGGACAGCGGCCGGTGATGCTCGTCATGGCGCCCCGCCATCCCGGGCCCTCGTGGCGCGCCGAGCTCGCACACCGCGCTCTCGTGGTGGCGATGTCGCGCGGGGAGGGGTCGGTGCCGGCGCGCGTGGCCGGCTTTTGGCCGTCGAGTGGCATGGTCAGGATCTGCGAGGTCGACGCACTCGCGATGTCCGAGGCGGCCGACGCGCTCGTGTCGGCGGTGAGCACCTGGGTCCACGCGCTGTGGGCGCCGCGCTCGGAGGATTGCGTCGCCTGAAACCTGATCGCAAGCGAGTCGCCGGTTGTCTCAGTGGGCGATCTCCTCGCTGAGAAAGGCCTGCCTCGGACAGTCGCGCGCGGCGCGGACCGCGAGCTCGACGAGATGCGCCGGAACCGGCTCGGATCCCACGACCGGGTACCCCCATTCGTCGAGCGTGACGAGCTCTGGTAGAAGCTCGGCGCAATACCCGTAGGCATCGCACGCGACGGGATCCACCTTCACCCTGATCCTCGTCTCCTGACTCGCATTCTCGGTTGTCCCGCTCATCGGTATGCCACGACGCTCGGTGAGGTGCGCTTCTCGCATGGACGGCCCAGGGCATGGGCTTTCGCGTCCTCGGCGAACACTTCGAGGGCACTCCGGGCCATGCGCACCACACCATCGGGGTGCCGGCACGCGCCGCGGCCCTCCACCTCGCCGAAGCGGTGTGCGAGCCTCTCGAAGACCGCAGTATCGCCGGCTCCGCCGGCAACGAGCGCGAAGTCCTCGGCGATCGCGGGGAGCCCGAACATGCACGGACCGCACTGTCCCGCGCCCTGCGAGGCCATGTACGCGGCGATGCGCGCCGTCTCGGTTATCCCGCACGCTGATTCGTCGAGCACGACGAGGACCCCGGCCCCGACCGATGCGCCGAGCTCAGCAAGAGGAGCCGGCGCGAGGGGGGTGTTCAGAGCGTCACAGCCCAGCCAGGTCCCTCCGTAGCCGCCGGTCAGCACAGCCCTCACCCCGCCGCTCGGCATCGCCAAGGCGATGACCGAGCTGACCGGGGTGCCCAGTGCGACCTCGTACACCCCGGGATGCTCCACGCACCCCGAAAGCGTGACCAGGCACGTGCCGGGCGCCTCGAAGGTCCCGCACTCCCTGAACCACCCGGGCCCGTAGCGGGCTATGAGCGCGATGTGGGCGAGCGTCTCGGCGTTGTGCACGAGGGCGGGCGCACGTCCGATGGAGAGAGGCACGGACTTGTCGGGCCGGAAGCGAGGTAAGGCGGGCCTGCCGTCCAGCCACGACGTCAGCGCAGACTCCTCGCCCGATATATAGCGGCTCGGCGGGCGTACCACATCGAACGCCACCGGGGCGAGAGCTCCACGGGATCGCTCTGCGATTGCGTGTGCAGCGCTCTGCGCGGTGCGGTCGAGGACGTCGGGAACGCACACGAGGACACGTTGGGCTCGGAGCGCGCGAGCCAGGAGCTCGGCGCCGTCGAGAACCAGGTGGGGGACGCACTCGAGGAGCACCGCTGCCTTGTCGCTGGCGGGCTCACCCTCCATCGCGTTCACGACGATCGTTCTGGCTGTTCCGCTCCTGCGCATCAGCGCGAACTTCGAGGCGGTGGGGAACGAGGCACCGCCTCGACCGGTGAGGCCCGCCTGTCGGATCAGCTCTCCGAGGCTCGCGGACCAGCCCTCGCCGGCGGCGTTCGGGATCGGCAGCGCGCCGTGGAAGGCGACGTGCGTCGCCAGGTCCGAGCGGTGATGTGCGTGCCAGGACCCGAGGAGCCGAGGGCGTGTGGTGGTATCTGTGGGTGTCCGGGTGAGTGTTTGCATTCGAATCCTCAGACCTGTGACGCAGCTCGTAGGGAGGTGAGGTTCGTGGTGCGCCGCCGCTCGGCTACGGCGAGCCGAACTCGCAGGACGCATGCGCCCACGACGGCGAAGATGCATGCGATCGCAAGCCCGGTCGCCCACGCCTGGTTCATGTCGGTGCCCATCCCGAAGGCGTGTGCCAGAGCGACCGGCCAGCTCAGGTAAGAGAGCCAGTGCACGCCTCGCCACAGCCGGGCCGGGATGCGGTTGCGTAGCATGCTCGAGACCGCGACGGCCGCCAGGACGTCGACACCGACGGTTCCGAGCGCCACCCAGAAGCTGTCGTAGCGGGATGTGAACGGCAGAAGGATCGCGGCCCACCCGATGTTCACGTAGGTGTCCATCACGCTCGTGAGGACGTGGATCGCCAGGAAGACGAGGGTGATCAGAGATACCCGCTTGTGCAGGTCCTGTTGCGCGAAGCGCGGCCAAGATCGCATAGAGAACCGGTTGGCCGTCCCTATGCCGAGTACCAGGGTGAGCGTCAGCAGCAACAAGGCGACCAGGCCGGTCGCACGCGTGGTGTACCACAACAGGCTCGAGCTCATGACGAACGATCCTCGGGCCAGCCGTTGACGGTCACCACGAGCCCGTCGTGGCGCACCAGGCGAGCCGGCGAGCCGATCTCCTCCAGCTCGCGAAGCGCACGCGCGCCCCAGACGATCGAGGCCGTGGAAGCAGCGTTGGCTTCGACGCATGTCTCGCCCGTGGCGGACACGAGCGTCCAGTAAGCGTCCGCCGGTTCGCCTGTACCCGGGTCGACGATGTGATGGAGGGACCTCGCGCCTCGACGCCAGGCTCTCACTGCAATGCTCGAGCTCGCGAGGCCACCTCCCTCGATCGCCACGACCTGATCGGCAGCTGCAGACGGGGTGGAAGAGTCGAGCGCTATACCGATGGCCCATCCTCCGCCGGGTGCGTCGCCCGCCACCGACACGTCACCTCCGACGCTCACGAGCACCCCGCAGCGGAGCTGCTCCGCGATTCGTGCGGCGGCGATATCGGCTGACAGGGCCTTGGCAGAGGCACCAAGATCCAACTGGACGTCCGCCGCCATGCGCACCGATCGGTCTCTCCGATCGAGCTGGACGAGCTCCCAGCCCGGTGCCCGCTGTGCGCTTTGCACGAGCGGGCTCACGTCCTTCGCGACCTCGTCGAAGTCACGGTCGTAGCCGATCGCCACTAGCGCCCGGCCGACAGTTGGGTCGACTGCTCCTCTGGTCCTCTCTGCGACCTCGAGCGCAACGCGGATCGCCTCGAAGAGCAGTGGGCTCACGCGGCGCGCGTCCCCGCCGCAGCGGTTCAAGCTCGAGAGCTCCGAGTCGTCTCGGAACCGGCTGCAGGTGATGTCGATGCGTTCGAGCTCTTGACGCAGTACTCGCTCGGCGTTGTCTGCGCGGCAGGGGTCGGTGACAGCAACGACAGCGGTGGTGCCGAGCGCCTTCAAGCTCCTGGTCTCGGGGGTTGGCTCCTCAGGGCGTGGTTCCACGCTGTCAGGTCCTGTGACGCTCGCGCTCGCCCGTGATCCGGTCGTGGTCGTCGACGTGGTCACGGGCTCTCACCTCCCGGTGCCGCCGGAGGTGACCGTGGCGGACTTGGAGGTGGACGACGGAGAGGAGCTCGAAGACGACGAGGAGGAGGCGCCCGACGAGGAGGAGGTGCTTGAAGACGAGGAGCTTGCGGCCTCGGACGTGGTCGATCCGTTCGAACCAGAGCTCGAGCCGGAGCCGGCCGTGGAGGCGCTGACCGAGGTCCCAGAACTATGGGAGCTTCCGGCTGTGGATGCCGAGCTCGCCCCGGGGACCTCGGTTGCGACGGCGACGCCGAGCACTGCGCAGAGCCCGGCAGCCGACGCGGCCACAGCCGTGGAGAGCCGTCCTACGCGCCGTTGGGCGGCTTGTCTGGTCGGCGGGCCCGAAGGGAGTCTCTGTTTCTTCATGCTCGCATGTCACCATGCGCACCTCGGAGGAACCCGGCAGTCGGCTAAGTGTTTGCTGTGAATCGTTCCGGGCCCACGGGGGACTCGGGACCCGCGGGCGAATCGGTACCGACAGGCGACTCCGGATCGGGCGACTCCGGATCGGGCGACTCCGGATCGGGCGACTCCGGATCGGGCGACTCCGGATCGGGCGACTCCGGA
>Ga0116215_1000278_pt1 | contig 41574 bp, 41 predicted proteins | sample Sb_taG_7_FD_89698 | JGI IMG/M metagenome (GOLD analysis project Ga0116215, IMG submission 89698) | Peat soil microbial communities from Weissenstadt, Germany - Sb_50d_2_FS metaG | ecosystem: Environmental > Terrestrial > Soil > Wetlands > Peat | place: Germany: Weissenstadt | collected 2010-09-21
AGGACGCCGGCCGCCTGCGGGAACACCATCTGCTGCACGACCACGGCCATGTGGACCTTCCGTTGGTCGAAGCCGTTGCGCAGGCGGTAGGTCACGGCCCGCTCGGTGAATAGGGAGGCCCAGCACCGGCTGACGTGCTGGAGGATCGCCGCCGACCCCACGACGTTCAGGTACGTGTCCTGCTGGCCGGCGAAGGAGGTCGTCGCCAAGTCCTCCGCCGTCGCGCTGGAACGGACGGCGTAGGCAGCGTGCTCGCCGAGTCGAGCGAGCGAGCGGGTGATCGCCGCCGCCAGATCCTCGGGGATGGCGATGCCTTCGAGGGTCCGGCGGATCTCCGCGCTGAGAGTGCGGATCGCCTCCCGGTCATCCGGGCTCAGCCGCGACAACCGATCGAGCCGCTCGTCGATCGACGGCGCGTCCGCCATGATCCGCCGGAAGCCGTCCGTCGTCACGCAGAAGCCAATCGGCACGCGGATGCCTTCGATCCGCGAGAGCTCCCCTAGGTGCGCTCCCTTGCCGCCGACGACCGCGACCTGCGTCTGGTCGATGTCCTCGAAACCCAGCACGTAGCTGCCCATCCGTACACCTTCCCCCTTCAGCCCCCTCGGGCGTCTTTCATTCCTGGTGTCGGTCGCGTGGACGCCTGTCGGTCCGGCTTGTGGCGTGCATTGTCAACACACCAGGGGTCCTTGCAGCAAGACCCCCACCCTGGTGTACCTTGGTAATGGCGGGGAAAATGCACCGGTGTCCTTGGCGGTACAACTGCCAGGTGTCTCACCGAACCCGGGGTTTCCGCTGGTCGCGACGCTGCGCACGCCACGAGATCCGTACGTCCCACCACGCTCCGGGCCACTCGAACTCACCAGGTGACCGGCCGCGGGCTCACCTGGCGAGTTCGGCAAGTTCATTCAGCCGCGTCAGCTTCTGCGGGTTCGCCACCGCAGATCTGGGTGACCCGCCCGATCTCAACCATGAGGCTGACTGCCGCCAGCTGACCGCCAATCTCGACCCGTCCCAATCGGGCCGCTCCAGCACGTGCAACAGTCGCGAGCAGGTGCGGTCGACGGGTGGTTCGGGGACCGGTCGATTCGGGTACCCTCAGCACGGTTGACGGACGCGCGTTGGGGAAAGCTTCGCCCTTCTAGGATCAGTCCTTCCGCGACATCTTTGCCGGGCGTGAAAGGCGAGCCGGGATGTGCAGATTGGTAAATCTGCGCATCCTCCGCTCAACGCAGCGGCCGATTTGCATGTGAGCGGCCGCCCTTATGCGAGCGACAACTCAAGCATGGCGCGGTCCGGTGAAGTTGCCCCGTGGGGTGCGGCTGACGAGGTCATGGGATGCGCTCCTACCCATGCTTGCGAGCGAGCGTGATGAGGTAGTCGCTCGGCGCTCGGAAGCCTCCGTCCCTGGCCGTATTGAGCTCGGTGCTCAGGACGATGAGTTCGTCGCGCAGGGTGTCCCAGCGCCCGACGGCGGAGAGCTTGGTGCGGGCTTGGAGGAGGGGCCGTAGAAGTCGGCCAACATGTCGATGTACGCCTCGGCTGAGTCGGCTTCGAAGTCGAGGGCGTAGCGCTCGAAGGTCAGATCAACCGGGTGTTCGGCGAACAGCCTCTCGACGTGCTCGGGACGCCCCCAGCCTGCCGGCGGCGACGCGAAGTCGGGCGGCGGAGGCAGGTACGGGCCCATGACCGTCCAGACCCGCCCGATGTAGCCGTCGGCAGCCCAGTTCCCCAGAGCGATCGTGCCCCCCGGTCTGCAGACGCGCACGAGTTCGGCCGCCACAACCTCGTGGCGGGGGACGAACTGCACGCCGAGGCTCGAGAGGACGAGGTCGAATCGCTCGTCTTCGAACGCCAGAGCTTCAGCGTCACCCTCGATCCACTCGAGTTCGACGCCGGCTCGCTGGGCGGCGCCGGCGGCCGGCGGCAAACAACTCTGGGGTCAGATCCATGGCAATGACATGTGCGCCGGCCGCGGCGGCCGGGATCGAGGCGTTGCCGGTACCCGCGGCGACGTCGAGCACGGCGGAACCGGTTCGAACGCCGGCGCGCTCGACGACTCGCTCACCGACGTCGGTGACCTGCTCCGCGATCCTCGCGTAGTCGCCAGATGCCCAGGTCTTGTGGTGCGCGTCCTTCAAGGCTTGGAGTTCGGTGGTGACGAGAGACATTGCACTCCCTTTCCATGGTGGTGGCTCGTGAGCCGGTCCGATCGGTGACGTACCGATCCCCGATTGATTTCACCAGGCTCGGGCCGTCGCGTCATCGGGCGTATGGGCCATTTCGCGATGGCCGGATCGGGCCATCGCCGTTGTCCCGGGCGGTCAGAGCAGCCCGGCTCGTGCGGCGCAGGCGGCGGCCGCGGCACGGGTGGGCAGCCCCACCTTCGCCAGGATGTTCGCGACATGGCGATGAACAGTGTGTGGGCTGATGACCAGCCGCTCTGCAATCTGCGCATCGCTGAGACCCCTGGCCACGAGCCCGAGCACCTCTCGCTCGCGCGCGCTCAGCCCATCGAGCGCGTTGGCATCCGGGTCGCTCAACGGGGCGGGCGGAGTCGTGATGCCGAGGAACGGCGCGACCGCGCGCAGAACGGAATCGCCGTCACCGTGCCAGGGCAGGTGGGCATCACCCGGCAACATCACGAGCTCGGCTCGCGGTAGAAGTGCGGCAACCTCGCGTGCGGCTCTGACCCGCATCGCGCGATCATCCTCACGATGCACGACGAGCGTAGGTGCCTGCACCCTGACTAGGTCCTGGCGCACGTCGGTCGCGTAGATCAACTCCAGCAAAGCGGCTGCGACTTCTGCGTCGGCCGAGGCGCGCTGGAGCGCGGTGAAGGCAGCGCGTTCATCGAGTGACCAACTCGGTCCGAAGACGTCCGCCAACAAGCGGCTTCCCAATCCCCAGTGGGAACGCACGAGATGCCCATGAGCGTCACACGCTCCAGCGCCAGCTCGTCGAGCACGGCACAAAGTGTGGCCATCTCGAACTCCGGGGTGAACGTCTCACCAGGACGCTCCCGAGCAGACAACCCTGTGCCGATGCGGTCATAGCGGACCACCGTGCGGTCGACCGCCAAGCCCTCTACGAAGCGACGCAGCGGCTCGAATTGCCAATCCTCGACAACATGAGAGACCCACCACGCAGGTAGAACCAGCGCCGGGCCGCTGCCGACGACCGAGAAGGCGGTCTGCCCTGCGCCCGGCATGCGGGCAAAGCCAGTGGTCTGGCGCACGGGCCACAGTACCCGTAGACCAAAATCGACTTTCCATAGAGCGACCCAGCCGCCACCCGCCGGCGACATCGTTCGGTTGTACCGGATACCGCTCGGCCTTAGAGCGATCAAGCGACTGTCCCTCTTGATGCCGGACCGGTTCTGGGTGGCATCATCAGTTGCCCGCCCAGATCGGGCCGTTCCTGGTCGGTGAACATTCGCGAGCACTCGGTCCTGCTCGGCACGCCAACGGCGCGCTCGTCATGCCTGGGCCTGCACCGCGAACTGCCCGGTGATCATGTCGCGCTGGTGATATCTCACGATGACTTCCATGTGATCATCTCGCACCATCGGAGGTGCTACTGCGACGTGTGCGGTACCGTCGAAGTGGGAAAGGGGATACTTGTGAGACGACGGATGAGGGGGACGGCGGTCGCGTTCGTCGCCACGGCCATGCTGTGGTTCGGCCTCACGGCTGTCGGCGGGCCGGGTGTCGCCTTGGCTGGCACGCCCCTCCCGGGCGCGGCCAACTGCCCCATCTTCCCGGCCGACAATGTTTGGAACACCCCCATCGCGGACTTGCCGGTCGACCCGCACAGCGCGGAGTGGCTGGCCAGCATGGACGCCTCCACCACCAACCTCAATTTCGTCCATGGGCCGCAGTACGGCATGCCCATCACGGTGGTGTCCCCGTCGCATCCCCTGGTGCCCATCTCGTTCGGCTCCTCGGGGAACGATCCCGGGCCGTACCCGTTCGGTTCCGACACGGCGATCGAGGGTGGCCAGAGCTCCACGGGCGACCGGCACGCCATCATGGTCAACCCCGCCACGTGCACCGACTACGAGCTCTACGACGCGTTCTACAACCCCTCGGGCTCGACCGCCGCCAACGGCGCGATCTGGAACCTCAACTCCAACGCCCTGCGGGGCGGGTTGGCGACAGTGGATGCCGCAGGCACGCCCATTCTGGCGGGGCTCGTGCGCTACGACGAGGTGCAGTCGGGCGTGATCACCCACGCCATCCGGGTGCAGGCGGAGACAACCGACACCTCGTACATCTGGCCGGCCACCGCCGGAGAGGGATCGGCGTCCAACCCGGACCTCCCGCCCATGGGGGCCCGGTTCCGGCTCAAGGCGAACTTCGACATCTCGGGCTACTCGCCCCAGGCGCGGGTGATCCTGCGCGCCCTGCAGCAGTACGGGATGATCCTGGACGACAACGGCCCCAACTGGCACTTCTGGGGCACCGCCGACTCGAGTTGGCCGTCCTCCTTGGCCAACGAGCTCAGTACGGTGCCGGCGAGCGCCTTCGAGGCGGTCGACGAGTCGAGTTTGGAGATCAGCTCCGATTCGGGGCAAGCCCGCCAACCGGGCGCCTCGGTCAACTGCTCGTCGCAACCGGGCTACCGCCTGGCGGCCGCGGACGGCGGCGTGTTCTCGTTCTGCGAGCCCTTCCTCGGCTCCATGGGCGGCCAGCACCTCAACGCGCCCATCGTGGGCATGGCGGCCACCCATGACGACAACGGCTACTGGCTCGTCGCGTCGGACGGCGGGATCTTCAATTACGGTGACGCCGGGTTCCACGGCTCGGCGGGGAGCCTGCGTCTGAACAAACCCGTCGTGGGCATGGCGGCCACCCCCGACGGGGGCGGCTACTGGCTCGTCGCGTCGGACGGCGGGATCTTCAATTACGGCGACGCCGGGTTCTACGGCTCGGCGGGGTCGATCCACCTCAACAAGCCCATCGTGGGCATGGCGGCCACCCCGAGCGGCCACGGCTACTGGCTCGTGGCCTCCGACGGTGGGATCTTCGCCTACGGCGACGCGAGCTTCCACGGCTCGGCCGGGTCGATCCCCCTCAACAAGCCTGTCGTCGGAATGGCGGCCGACGCGAGTGGCGGGGGCTACTGGTTGGTCGCTTCGGACGGAGGGATCTTCGACTACGGCGATGCGGGCTTCTACGGCTCGGCCGGGTCGATCCCCCTCAACAAACCTGTCGTGGGGATGATCGGCTCCGTCGACGCGGCGGGCTACTCGCTGGTGGCCTCCGACGGCGGGATCTTCACTTATGGCGACGCCGTCTTCCACGGTTCGACCGGGGACATCGCGCTCGACGCTCCCATTGTGGCGATGGGGTGAGCCAACCGCGAAGAGCCGCTGACCGGCTCGGGACGTCGCGCGTCGACGTGGGCCCGTAGAAGTCCTGGTCACGACCGATTCGCGAACGTGTGCGCGGCGCGTATCCACAGGACGGCCTTCGCCGTTCCCGCCCCGTCACTCACACCCGTGCGGACGGCATGTTCGCTGCGTTGAAGGTTGCCGGCTCGAATTGCATGGGCCCCTGCCGCAGCCGGTGCGCTGATACCTGCTTCTGCCTCGCCACGGAACGGTCGCGGCGGCCTGGCGGTGGGCACGGCAATGGCGCGCTCGCCATACTTGGGCCATGAAAAGCACCATGCAGGACGCTCCGCTCCTGATCAGCGACATCCTCCGTCACGGGCAGCGGGTCCATAGCGACAGTTCCGTCACCACCGTCGAGGCCGGCGGGCACCGCTCGGCCACCTTCTCGGAGGTGGCGACGCGGGCGGAGAAGCTGGCGGCCGCCCTCACGAGACTCGGGATTCAGCCGGGGGACCGGGTGGGGACGTTCTGCTGGAACAACCAGGGCCACCTGGAGGCCTACCTCGCCATCCCGTCCATGGGGGCCGTCCTGCACACCCTCAACATCCGGCTCCCGGCCGACCAGCTCGCCTACGTCATCAACCACGCCGAGGACCGCTTCATCATCGTGGACGCCTCGTTGATCCCGCTGCTGGCGGCCGTCAAGGACGAGCTGAAGACGGTCGAAACCATCATCGTGGCGGGCGAGGGCGACACGTCGCCCCTCGGTGAGACCGTGTCCTACGAGCGGCTGCTGTCCGCCGAGGAGCCCGGCTTCGAGTGGCCCGATCTCGACGAGCGCTCCGCCGCGGCCATGTGTTACACGAGCGGCACGACCGGCAACCCCAAGGGTGTCGTCTACTCACACCGTTCCACCTGGTTGCACACCATGGCCGAACAGGCCGCCTCGTCGGTCGGCATGACGGAGACCGACCGCATCCTGATCATCGTGCCCATGTTCCACGCCAACGCGTGGGGGACCCCCTACAGCGCCTGGATGGCCGGCACCGACATGATCATGCCGCAGATGTTCCTCATGGGGGAGCAGCTGGCGGCCGTCTTCAACGAGTTCCACCCCACCCTCGCCTGCGGCGTGCCGACCATCTGGAACGGCCTGCTGGCCCTCGACACGCCGATCGACTTCTCGAGCGTGCGCGGCATCACGGCGGGCGGGGCAGCCGTACCCCAGTCCCTCATCGAGGCCTTCGAGAAGCGCTTCGGCGCCACCATCATCCAAGGATGGGGCATGACCGAGACCAGCCCGCTGGCCGCCTTCGGGCTTCCCCCGGCCCGCAAGCAGGACGGCCACGACGACATGTACTACAAGGTCAAGGCGGGCCGGGTCGTCGGCGGCGTCGAGGTCCGCGTGGTCGCCGAGGACGGGACGGTGCTCCCCAACGACGGGAAGTCGGTCGGGGAGTTCGAGATCCGCGGGCCGTGGATCACGGGCTCCTACTACAAGGATGAGGACCCGGCGAAGTTCCACGACGGGTGGCTGTGCACGGGCGACGTCGGGGCACTCGACGTCCAGGGCTACATGACGATCTCGGACCGCACCAAGGACGTCATCAAGTCCGGTGGGGAGTGGATCTCCTCGGTCGAGCTCGAGAATGCCGTCATGGCCCACCCCGACGTCTTCGAGGCGGCCGTGATCTCCGTCCCCGACCCCAAGTGGTCCGAGCGCCCACTGGTGGCCGTGGTCCCCAAGCCCGGCCGCTCACCGGCTCCCGCCGACCTGGTCGCGTTCCTGACCGACCGCGTGCCGCGCTGGTGGCTGCCCGAGCAGTGGACGTTCATCACCGAGGTCCCCAAGACGAGCGTGGGCAAGTTCGACAAGAAGGTCATGCGTGCCGCGTTCGCCGACGGTTCCTACGAGGTGCAGAGCACACCGCTGCCCAAGTGACCGTCGCCGACGACGCCATGGCGAGCATGGCCGAGCGCCTCGAGGGCATCGTCGAAGAGCTGACCGACATGGCAATCGACGCGCTGCGGCGCGCCAGCTCAGGTGATCCCGACTCGGCGGAGACGGGGGAGGCGCTCGCCATGGAGCGGCGCATCCTGAAGGCCCGCCGGTCGCTCGAGCGTGCGGTCGCGGCGCTGCACGAGGGCTCGGCCGCGGGGCGTGAGCCCCTCGATGACGGCACCTGAGCCCGCGCCACGATGCGCACGTTCGTGGCGGCCTGGCCCGACGACGCCGCCCGCGAGCGCCTGGACGCCCTGGACCTCGGGCGGGCGAAGAACCTCCGCCTCGTGGGGCCCACACGCTGGCACGTCACCCTGCGCTTTCTCGGCGACGTGGCCCACGAGGCGCTCGGGCCCGTGGGCGAGGCGCTCGTGGCAGGTGCCGCCGCCTTCCCGGGTCCAGTCGAGTGCCGCCTCGGACCGGCGACGGGGTGGTTCACGGGGGTCCGCGTCCTGCAGCTCCCCGCCACAGGCCTCGACGAGCTGGCCTCTGCGGTGCGAACCGCCACGCGTGACGTCGTGCCCGAGGCGGGCCCGGACGAGCCGCCCTTCAACGGCCACCTGACGCTGGCCCGCGCCAAGGGCCGGCTCGGCCCGGCGGCGCAGGCCGCGCTGGACGGGCTCCCCTTCGAGGCCAGCTTCGCGGTCGGGCACGTCGACCTGGTGGCCTCCGAGCCGTCACCTCGCGGCCACGTCTACTCCACGCTGGTCCGGGCGGCCCTCGGCCCCCCGGCCGGGCTCACGCCGGGTGGCCGGTCAGGAACTCCGTGATGGCCTGAGCCATGGCGGCGGCGGCGGCCTGCTGGAACGAGGTGGTCACGAGCAATGCGGCGTCGGTGCCGTTGCGCATGTTGCCGCACTCGATCAGGACCTTGGGCACCGTCGTCAGGTTCAGCCCGGCGAGGTCGTTGCGGGGCTGTAGGCCGTCAACACCGTCGTAGGTGCTGATCGGCATGGGGGTGCCGGCGGCGAAGGTGTCGCGCAGGATCGCAGCGAAAGCCGCCGACGACGCGATGACTCCGTTGTTCGGCCCGTCGGCCACGGGCTCGAGCACTGCGAAGCCGCGGCCGTCCGCCGGGCCGCCGTCCGCGTGGATGTCGACGGCGACGTCGGCGTGCGCGTCGTCGATGATGGCCGCCCGCGTGGTGACGCACGGGCCCACGCCGGAATTCGAGGTCCGGGTCATGACCACCCTGGCTCCCTCCACCTCCAGATCGGCCTGCAGGTAGGTGGCGACGTTGAAGTTGTACTGCGCCTCGGTGTACCCGCTGTCCGTGGCCGTGCCGGTCGTGTCGCACGACTCCGTCCCGGTGCCGTTGAAGACGGGCTGGTCGATGAAGCCGGGCGCGCTGTAGTTCAGCCCGTTGTGGCCGGGGTCGATGCCGATGATCTTGCCCGCCAGCGGCGCGGCCGACCCCAGGGCGAGCCAGTACCCGCTCCCGCCGGGGTCGGCCGCCATGCCCACCACCGGTGCGGCCAGTTGCATCCCCCCGAGCGACCCGAAATAGCGTGCGTCGCCGTAGCTGAAGACGCCCCCGTCCGAGGCCACGAACCAGTACCCGCCGCCATCAGGAGTGGCCGCCATGCCCACGATGGGCGCGTCGAGGTGGATCGACCCGGTCGACCCCGAGAACACGGCGTCGCCGTAGCTGAAGATCCCGCCGTCACTCGCGACGAGCCAGTAGCCCCCGCCGTCATGGGTGGCGGCCATGCCGACGACGGGGGCGTTCAACGCCGTGGCGCCGGTGGAGCCCGCGAACCGGGCGTCGCCGTAGCTGAAGATCCCGCCGTCACTCGCGACGAGCCAGTAGCCCCCGCCGTCATGGGTCACGGCCATCCCCACGACCGGGGCATTGAGGGCGAGCGAGCCGGCCGACCCGAAGAACCGGGCGTTGCCATAGTTGAAGATTCCTCCGTCGCTCGCCACCAGCCAGTAGCCGCCGCCGCCCGGCACCGCCGCCATGCCGACGATCGGCGCGTTCAGGTGGAGCGCCCCGGCCGACCCGAAGAAGCCCGCGTTGGCGTAGCTGAAGACGCCGCCGTCGCTGGCGACGAGCCAGTAGCCGCCGCCGCCCGACACCGCCTCCATCGCCACGATGGGCGCGTTGGAGTTGCTCGCGGCGTTGGCGCCGACGCCGGTGGTGCCGAACGGCACCGCCGAGTCGGGCGGGGGAGTGGTGGCCGACGCGGCCGGCGCCCCGAGCCCGAGCACGACCAGCGCCCCGAGCGCGACCAACGCAGCCAGGCCACGCCGCAGCAGCGGGCTCAGCCGGTGCACTCGTTTATGGCGTCAATGAGCATGCGCAGCCGGGCGTAGTGCCATCGATCGAAGCGAAGCGCGAGCCGCGGCAGCTCGGGGTGGTCGTTGCGCTCCGGGGGGAACGGGCCGGCGGCGCGGATGCTGCCCCGAATGACGATGTCCGCGAAGCGCTTGTTCAGGTCGTCCAGCTCCGCCTTGCTCGGCTGCACCTGGACGCGCAGCACCAGGAGGTCGCCCACCCAGCGGCAGGAGTGGTAGTTGCGGTAGAAGCCGAGGATCTCCTCGCTGGCCTCCTCCATCGTGTTGGTGACCTTGAAGAGGGCGCGGTCCTCGGGTGAGATCCAGCCCGCCGCGATCGCCTCGTCCTCAATGAAGCGGAGCCACGCGTGCCAATAGGTCCCGCCGGGCGTCTCGATCATCACCACCGGAGCGGGCTCGGCCTTCCCCGTCTGCAACAGCGTGAGGAGCTCGAAGGCCTCGTCCTGGGTGCCGAAGCCGCCCGGGAGGATGGCGTACGCGTGGGACTCCTTGATCAACATCAGCTTGCGGGTGAAGAAGTAGCGCATCTCGACCAGCTTGGGGTCCTGCGCGATGAACGCGTTGGCCTCCCCTTCGTTCGGCAGCCGGATGTTCACGCCGAAGGCGTGGTCCCGCCCCGCCCCCTCCAGCCCGGCGGCCATGATCCCGGGTCCCGCGCCGGTGACCACCATCCAGTCGCCCGCGGCCAGTCGGGCAGCCAGGTTGCGCGCCAGGACGTAGACGGGGTCCTCGGGCCGGGTGCGCGCCGAGCCGAACATCGTGACCTTGCGGATGTGACGGTAGGGACGGAACACACGGAACGCCTCGGCCATTTCGCCCAGCGCGGCGTTGGCGATCTTCAGGTCGCCCACCGCCGTGCCCTCGCGGGCCATGTCGCCCAATGACCCGATCATGGAGTCGAGCTCCCTGGCCTGGGGCGGCGAGAGCGAGTGGTCCTCGAAGAGGGCGTTGAACGCGCTTTGGCGGGCCGCCTCCTGGGCCTCGTCGCTCACGCGCCCGGCGAGGCTCCAGCCAGCGCGTAGAGCGTCGAGCGCTGCACCAGCGGGCGCCCGAGGGGGGCGACAATGGCCTCCAGTTCCTCGACACCCATGCGCTGGCCGTGCTGGGCGCCGGCCGCCCGCGAGATGTTCTCGTCCATCAGCGTCCCGCCCAGGTCGTTGACGCCCGCCTGCAGCACCTGGCGTGCCCCCTCGGCGCCCATCTTGACCCAGCTGACCTGGATGTTGTCGAGGTCACCCGCGTAGGCGATGCGCGCCACGGCGTGCATCAAGAGCGTCTCGCGGAAGGTCGGCCCCCGCCGCGCCTTGCGCTGGAGGTAGATCGGCGTCGCCATGTGCACGAACGGCAGCGGCACGAACTCCGTGAACCCGCCGGTCTCGCGCTGCAGGGCGCGGGTGACCATCATGTGGCGGGCCCAGCTGTGCGGATGCTCCACCGAGCCGAACATGATCGTGATGTTCGAGCGCAGACCCACCGAGTGGGCCGTGCGGTGCGCGTCCAGCCATTCGTCGGTGGAGATCTTGTCGGGGCAGAGGATGGCGCGTACGTCGTCGTCGAGGATCTCGGCCGCCGTCCCCGGCAGCGTCTTGAGACCCGCCTCCTTCAGCCGCGTCAGGTACTCGGCCAGCGGCACCTCCGAGCGCCGCGCCCCCTCGGTCACCTCGAGCGCGGTGAAGCCGTGGATGTGGATGGCGGTCGACGCCTCCCGCACGGCCTCGAGCACGTGCAGGTAGTAGTCCCCGTCGAAACTGGGGTGGATGCCGCCCTGCAGGCACACCTCGGTCGCGCCCTCCGCCTCGGCCTCGGCCACACGCCGCGTGATCTCGTCGAGCTCCAGCAGGTACGGCGCGCCGCGCAGGTTCAGCGAGAGCGGGCCCTTGGAGAACGCGCAGAAGCGGCACTTGAAGGTGCAGACGTTGGTGTAGTTGATGTTGCGGTTCCGGACGAAGGTCACGGCGTCGCCGACCACCTGTCGGCGTAGGTCGTCGGCGACCTCGGCGACCATGCGCACCTCGGGGCCCCGGGCACCGAAGAGGGTCACGATCTCCGCTGCGCCCACCTCCTGGCCGAGCGCGACACCGGCCAGCACCTCGGCCACGGCGCCGCCCCGCGTGGGGGCGTGCAGCGGCGCCGGCCCGCCCAGCAGCAGAGGCGGGGGCTCCTCGCCACCCGAGCACCAGGAGGCGTCGCGGGCCAGCCCCTCGGCATCGGAGGCGTCGAGGACCGCGAAGCGCAGCGCGGGGTCCAGCCAGCGCTCGGGGTCGAGTGCGAACGACGGGTAGACGGTCAGCCGCGGGGCGAGGGTGTGCCCGGCCGCCTCGGTGGCCTGGCGCAGCACGTCGAGCGCCGGCCAGGCCCGCTCGGGGTTCACGTGGTCGGCGGTGACCGGGGACACGCCGCCCCAGTCGTCGATTCCCGCGTCCAGCAGCGGCCCGAGATCATCGGAGAGGTTCGGGGGGGCCTGGACGTGGACCTCGCGCGGGAGCACCAGGCGCGCCGCCGCAATGGCCCACTGGAGGTCCTCGGGCGGGCAGGGCTCGGCCCGCGCCATGGACGTGCCCGGCTTGGGGAGGAAGTTCTGGACGATGACCTCCTGCACGTGGCCGTGGCGGGCGTGCGAGGCGGCGATGGCCCGCAGCGCCGCCAGCTGCCCGGGCCGGTCGTCCCCGATCCCCACCAGGATCCCCGTCGTGAAGGGGATGGCCAGCTCGCCGGCGGCGTCGAGGGTGGCGAGCCGGCGTGCCGGGTCCTTGTCGGGCGCGCCGCGGTGCGCGGCCAGGCCCTCGGCCAGCGACTCGACCATCATCCCCTGGCTGGCCGAGACGGCGCGCAGCCGCGCCAGCTCGTCGGGGAACAGCGCGCCGGCGTTGGCGTGGGGGAGCAGCCCGGTCTCCTCGAGGACGAGCCGGCACATGTCGACGAGGTAGTCGACCGTCGATGCGTGGCCGTGCGCGGCGAGCCAGTCCCGCGCCACTGGGTAGCGCAGCTCGGGCCGCTCGCCCAGGGTGAAGAGCGCCTCGTGGCAGCCCGCGTCGCGTCCCTCCCGGGCCACGGCGAGCACCTCCTCGGGGATGAGGTACGGCGAGTCGAGGCGGGCCGGCGCCTTGGCGAAGGTGCAGTAGCCGCACCGGTCGCGGCACAGCATGGTGAGCGGGATGAAGACCTTGGGGGAGAAGGTGACCCGCCGGCCGTGCGCCCCTTCGCGCACCGCCCGGGCCAACGCGGTCAGTTCGGAGAGCGGCGTGTCGAGGATGTCGGCGTCGGAGAGCATTGGGGCCAATCTAGGGGGCTTCGGCGCGGGCCGGGCCGTCCACCAGCCGCACCGTGTGCCCGGCATGCACCCGGGCCGCCGGCAGGTCCTCGCCGCGGAGCAGCGCGGCGACCGCAGCCGCCTTGGACGCCCCGGCCACCGTGAAGACCGCGAGCCGGGCCGAATTGATGGCCGGGAGCGTGAGCGTGAGGCGCGGGTGCGGGTTGTTCCCGGCGGGGTCCTCGGTGGCCAGCACCAGCACCGCCGGGCCGGCGTCGAGCGTCGGCGCCCCGGGGAAGAGCGACGCCGTGTGCCCGTCCGGGCCCATCCCGAGGTGGATGAGGTCGATCCCCGGCCCGGTCACCAGGTCGGACATCGCACGCTGGTAGGCGGCCACGCACTCCTCGACCGGGCCCTCGGTCGGCATGGGCATGAACGACCCCACCGGGCCGACGCGGTCCAGCAGGGCCTCCCTGATGAGGCGCGCGTTGGAGTCCTCGTCGTCGGACGGCACGACGCGCTCGTCGCCGACGTAGACGTCGACCAGCGACCAGTCGATGCCCTCGGCGACCGCCAGGACCTCGTAGCACGCCCGCGCCGTCGGGCCCCCCGAGAGCACGAGCGCGAAGCGAGGCCCGGGGCGCGCCGCGAACGCCCCCACCACCACGTCGCTGAAAGCGCGTGGGACGTCGTCGACCGGGGTGATCATGCAGTCAGGGCGCCGGGGTCTCCGTCTCCAGGCCCTGCTCGCCCGTCTCCAGCGTCACCGCGTGGCCGCCGAACTGGTTGCGCAGCGCGGCCAGCATCTTGAGCTGCAGCGAGTCCTGGCGCTGGGACGCGAAGCGGGTGAAGAGCGAGGTGGAGATCACCGGTGCCGCCACACCGCGGTCGATGGCCTCCTGGGCCGTCCAGCGGCCCTCGCCCGAGTCGACGACCACGCCCTTGATCTGCTCGAAGCCGGCGCCGGGACGCAGCGCCCTCTCCGCCAGCTCGAGCAGCCAGCTGCGCACCACGGACCCGTAGCGCCAGATGGACGCGATCTCGTGCAGGTCGAGGTCGAACTCGTCCGCCGCCCCCATGATCTCGAAGCCCTCGGCGTAGGCCTGCATGAGCCCGTACTCGACTCCGTTGTGCACCATCTTGACGAAGTGGCCCGCCCCGACCGGCCCGACGTGCGCGTAGCCGCCCTCGGGCGCCAGCGTGAGCAGCGCGGGCTCCACGACCGCCACCGACTCCTTGGTGCCGCCGACCATGAGGCAGTAGCCCTCCGTCAGGCCCCACACGCCGCCCGAGGTGCCGGCGTCGACGAAGCCGACGCCCGACGTGGACAGCCCGGAGACGAGGTCCATCCATTCCTTGTAGTTCGAGTTGCCGCCGTCGACGATGACGTCGCCCACGGAGAACAGCCCGGCCAGCTCCTCGACGGTCTTGTCGGTCGGCGCGCCGGCGGGGACCATCACCCAGGCCGCCCGGGGCGGCGTGAGCTTGTCGGCCAGCTCGGCCAGGGTGGTGGCCGTCTCGGCGCCCTTCTTCGACGCCGCCTCCAACGCCTGCGCGCTCAGGTCGTACGCCACCACCTCATGCCCGCCCTTGACCAGGCGCTCGGTCATGTTCGCGCCCATCTTGCCCAGGCCGATCATGCCGATCCTCATGAGCGCTCCTCTCGGTTGCGTTGCCGGGTCAGAAGGTAGCGGCTTTGTCGCTCAACGACTGCAGCAGTTCCTCGAAGGACTTGGCGAACGCGTGCACACCCTCGTCCTCGAGCGTCTGCTCGACGTCGTTCATGTCGATCCCCGCTCCGCGCAGCCGATCGAGTGCCGCTGCGGCGGTGTCGGGGTCGGCATCGACCGTCCGCTTCAGCGTCCCGTGGTCCTCGAAGGCCCGCAGGGTCGCCTCGGGCATGGTGTTGACGCTGGCCGGCCCGATGAGGTCGTCCACGTAGAGGAGGTCGGGGTAGCCCGGGTTCTTCGTCGAGGTCGAGGCCCACAGCGGCCGCTGCACCCGGGCGCCCTTGGTCCGCAGCGCCTCCCAGCGCTCGCCGGCGAAGGTGCGGTGGAAGTGCTGGTAGGCAGTCTGGGCCTGGGCCACCGCGGCGGTGCCCCGCAGGCCGAGCACGGCGGCGTCGCCCCGCTCGCCCCCGGCGAGGGCCTCCAGGCGCCGGTCGACCTCGGTGTCGACCCGGCTCACGAAAAAGGAGGCCACGCTGGCCACGTGGGCCAGCTCCGCCTCGCGGCCGGCGGCCACGAGCGCCTCGAGGCCGCGCAGGTAGGCCTCCATGACCTCGTCGTAGCGGTCGAGCCCGAAGATCAGCGTCACGTTGATGCTCCGCCCCTCGCCGATGAGCGTCTCTATCGCCGGGACCCCCTCGCGGGTGGCCGGCACCTTCACCAGCAGGTTGGGCTGTGCGATGGCGTCGTGGAACCGGCGGGCGTCGCGGACGGTGCCCTCGGTGTCGTGCGCCAGCGCGGGCGACACCTCGAGGGAGACGAAGCCGTCCTCGCCGTCACTGTCGTCGTAGAGGGGGCGCAGCAGCGCGAGCGCATCCTCGATGTCGGTCGTGGCCATCTCCCAGTAAGCGCTCTCGGCCGTGTGGTCCTTCATGAGGGCGCGGAACTGGTCGTCGTAGGTCGACTGGTCGGTCATGGCCTTGGCGAAGATGGTCGGGTTCGACGTGATGCCCCGCACGCCCAGGGCGACCAGCTCGGGCAGCTGCCCGTCGTGCAGCCAGTCCCGCCGCAGATTGTCCAGCCAGGGGCTCTGGCCCCCGATCTCGTAGAGATCCTGCAGTCGGGTCATCGGGAGCGCCCCTTTCCTTCGTCGCCGGTCAGCCACTGTTGCGGGCCAGGAGCGCCCGCGCCCGCTCGACCACGTGGTCGACGGTGAACCCGAACTCCTCCATCACGACCGGGCCCGGCGCGGACGCGCCGAAGTGGTCCAGGCCGATGGCGTCGTCGGCGTAGCGGTCCCAGCCGAAGGTCGAGCCTGCCTCGATGCTCAGGACGGGCACCCCGGGCGGGAAGACGCCGGCGCGGTAGTCGTCACCCTGCTGCTCGAAGCGGTCCCAGGACGGGAACGACACCACCCGCGCCCGCACACCCGAGCCGCCCAGGGTGGTGGCAGCGGCCAGGCAGTGCTGGACCTCGCTCCCGCTACCGACCAGGACGATCTCGGGCGGCCCGTCGCTGTCGACGAGGACATAGGCACCCCGCGCCACGCCCTCGGCCGCCCGGTCGGCCGTCTCGGCCAGCACGGGGACGTCCTGGCGGGTCAGGACCAGGCCGACGGGCCAGTCCGCCTCCACGGCCAGGCGCCAGGCCTGCGCCGTCTCGTTGGCGTCGGCCGGCCGCACGATGCTGAGGCCCGGCATGGCCCGCAGCGAGGCCAGGTGCTCCACCGGCTGGTGCGTCGGCCCGTCCTCGCCCAGTCCGATGGAGTCGTGGGTCCAGGAGTAGATCACATGGCACCCGGTCAGCGCGGCGAGGCGCACGGCGGGGCGCATGTAGTCGGAGAAGACGAAGAACGTCCCGCCCACCGGCAGGACGCCGCCGTGCTGGGCCATGCCGTTCATGACCGAGCCCATGCCGTGCTCGCGGATGCCGTAGTGGATCTGGATCCCGCCCGGCCTCTCCCGTGACTGGACCTCGGCGCCCTTCACCTTCACCCCGTTGTTGCCCGTGAGGTCCGCCGATCCGGCCAGGAGGCCCGGAAGCCGGGCCGCCGTGGCGTCGATGCACTGGTTGACGGCGCGCCGGGTGGCCAGCTTGGTGCCGGCTTGGAAGTGCGGGAGGTCGCCGGCCCACCCCGGCAGGCCGTGCCCCGCCTGCGCGGCGTCCCAGTCGGCACGCTCGCCCTTCCAGGCCTCGAAGCGATCCGTCCACGCCGCGTGGCACTCGGCCCCCCGTGCGATCTGCTGTCCGTAGAACTGACGCACCTCGTCAGGGACCCAGAACGTCTGGTCGGGGGGGAGCCCGAGGATCTCCTTGGTCACTCTGATCTCGTCGGCGCCGAACGGGCTGCCGTGGGCGGCGGCGGTGTCGGTCAGCTTCGGCGAGGGCCACCCGATGTGGCTGCGCAAGACGAGCAGGTTCGGCTTGGCGTCGAGTCCGTCCGCCGGGTGGTCGAGCGCCTCGCGGATGGCCGCCTCCAGCCCGTCCACGTCGTTGGCCATCTCGCCGAGGTTGCGCACACGCCAGCCGTACGCCTCGAAGCGCTCGACCGCGTCGTCGTCGTAGGCCAGCTCGGTCGGGCCGTCGATCGTGATGTGGTTGTCGTCGTAGAAAGCGAGCAGCCGCCCCAGGCCGAGGTGCCCGGCCAGCGACGCCGCCTCGTGCGAGATCCCCTCCATGAAGCAGCCGTCGCCCGCGATGACGAAGGTCCGGTGGTCGCAGACGTCGCTGCCGAACGTGGTCCGCAGCCAGCGTTCGGCGACGGCCATGCCCACGGCGTTCGCCACACCCTGGCCGAGCGGGCCGGTGGTGACCTCGATGCCGGCGGTGTGATGGAACTCGGGATGACCCGGCGTCCGGCTGCCCCACTGGCGGAACTGGCGCAGGTCCTCGAGGGTCAGGTCGTAGCCGGTGAGGTGCAGCATGGAGTACTGCAGGATGGACGCGTGCCCGTTGGAGAGGACGAAGCGATCGCGGTCGGGCCACTCGGGGTCGCGCGGGTCGTAGGACATGATCCGCGTCCAGAGCACATGGGCCAGGGGGGCCAGCGCCATGGCGGTACCCGAGTGCCCCGAGTTGGCCGCCTCCGGCGCGTCCATGGCGAGCCCCCGGACGACGTTGATGCCCAACTCGACCAACCGGGGGTCCTGGACGACGGGGGTGGAAGTCTGCAACGTCACGTGATCAACCCTAACCGTCTGTTCCGGCCCCTCGACAGGGGCGTCGCGTACTCTTCACGTTCATGGCTTCCCGTATGCAGGTGCCGCCAAACAGTGACCTGACGCTGGGCATGACCTGCGTGGACAAGGCCACGCCGGGCCGCTGCACCTGGCGCATGGCCGCCGACGAGCGCTTCGCCAACCCCGCCGGGATCATGCAGGGGGGCTTCCTGGCGGCCTTCGCCGACTCGGCCATGGGCGCCGCCGCCGTCACGTTCGTGGGGGGGCGCCGGGTCTTCGCCTCCAACGCGGAAATGAAGGTCAGCTTCCTCGCCCCGGTCCCGCCCGGGGCCGACCTGCGCTGCACGGCCGAGGTGGTCTCGGGAGGTCGGCGCGTGGCCTTCGTGGAAGCCAGCGTCGTGGCCCGGGAGTCCGATTCGGGGGGCGAGCGGCTGGTGGCCCGGGCGTCGTCGACCTACGTGTTCAAGGACCGCGACTGACGCGTCTCCCCGGCGGTGTTTGCACGCGGTCGGCTCACCGACCAGGATTGTCGGCCACATGGCACCACGGTCAGACAACGGCACCCGCGGGCTGCGCCACGCCGGGGACGACGCCTTCCAGCTCACCGTCGACTACCTGAAGCAGGAGACCGTCGAGCCGCTCAAGGGCCTCGGCCGCTTCTTGTACATGGGGATCGCAGGCTCGTTCTTCCTGGCCGGCGGCATCCTGCTCATCCTGATCGGCATCCTGCGGCTGCTGCAGACCGAGACCGGCACCGCCCTGACCGGCGACTGGTCCTGGGTCCCCTACGCCGCGGTCGTCGTGCTCGGGATCGGGGTCATCGGCGTGGCGGCCTGGCGCATCACCGCCGGGCCCGGGCAGCAGAAGCTGCCCGAGGTGGTGGCCCGCCGCGACGCGAGAGAGACTGAGATACAGGAGGGAGCGAGCTGATGCCAGGCACGACGACGAAGGCGGGAAGCAACGGGCGCCTCATCACGCGCGAGGACCTGCAGGCGGCCTACGCGCAGGTGATGGGTGAGGGCGAGGCGACGGCTCGGGCTGCCGCGCCGCGGGGCCTCGCCATCGCGGGGGCCATCGGCATCCTGGTGATCGCCCTGGCCTTCCTGGCCGGCCGCCGCCGCGGCCGGGCCAAGTCGGCCGTCGTCGAGATCCGGCGCCTCTGACGTGGACGTGCTCCTGCGGCGCTTCCTGCGCGGCGGGGTCCGCCGTGGGCTGGCCGGGAACTGGTACTGGTTCCTGCTGGCCGGCGCCACCTTCTTCCTGCGCCGGGTCCTGAACGACCGGAGCAGCGTCGTCTCGAGTGTGACGATCTCCCCGGGCGAGCAGGTGCTCATCACGGTGCGCGACCGCCACGCCGCGCCGGCCGCCGCCGAAGCCTGACGCCCGTGCCGGGTCCCCTCGCGGCAGGGGAGCGGGTGCTCCTCATCGACCCCAAGGAGCGCCGCTACCTCCTGACGCTCGTAGCGGGAGCGACCTTCCACACCCATGCCGGCATCCTCGCCCACGACGACGTCATCGGGGCCACCGAGGGCTGCACCGTCACCGGATCCACGGGGCGCTCGTTCCTCGCGCTGCGCCCCACCCTGAGCGACGTCGTCCTCAAGATGCCCCGGGGCGCGCAGGTCATCTACCCCAAGGACCTGGGCGCCATCCTGATCGCGGCGGACATCGCGCCGGGCCAGCGCGTGCTCGAGGCGGGCGTGGGCTCGGGCGCCCTGTCCATGACCGTGCTGCGTGCCGGGGCGTCCATCGTCGGGTACGAACTGCGCGAGGACTTCGCCGAGCGAGCCCAGGCCAACGTCGCGGCGGCCCTGGGGCCCGACGCTCCCTACCGCGTCGAGATCCGCGACGTGACCGAGGGGATCGACGAGACAGACCTCGACCGGATCCTGCTCGACATGCCCGAGCCCCACAAGGTGGTGCCGGCGGCGGCCGGGGCCTTGCGCCCGGGCGGGATCCTCCTGGCCTACCTGCCCACCATCAATCAGACCGTGCTCCTGCGGCAGGCGCTCGACGACCCCGGGGCACCGTTCGGCCTCGCCGAGACGCAGGAGATCATGCGGCGCACCTGGCACGTCGAGGCGCGCTCGGTCCGCCCCGACCACCGCATGGTGGGCCACACGGGCTTCCTCACCAGCGCACGGCGCCTGGAAGGTTGAACGTGGACGAGGGTGTCCGGGACTACATCAATGCGATCGCCGCGGAGCAGCGCCCGCTCTTCGACCGGCTGCAGGGGATCGTCCTCGCCGAGCATCCCGACGCCGAGGTCGCACTGTCCTACGGCATGCCGGCGTACCGCGTGGGCGGCCGGCGGCTCCACCTCGGCGTGTGGAAGCACGGTGTCTCCGTCTACGGCTGGCGGGCCGACCGGGACGGGGGGTTCGTCGCCCGGCATCCCGGGCTGTCGAGCGGGAAGGGGACGATCAGGATCCGGGTGAAGGACGCCGAGGGGATCTCCGACAAGGAGCTGCAGGCGCTGCTGGGCGGCGCGCTCGAGCCCTGATGCGGTGGGTCAGTCCCGCTCGATGAAGATGCACTCGCCGGGGCACTCCTCGGAGGCCTCGACGACCGCGTCCTCCAGCTCCCCGGGGACGGCGGCCATCCCGGCGGAGCCGCCGGGGTCGCTCTTGACGTCGCCTTCTTCCTTGACATAGGCCAGGCCGTCGTCGAGGAGGGTGAACACGGCCGGTGCGATCTCTTCGCAAAGGCCATCGCCCGTGCAGAGATCCTGGTCGATCCAGACCTTCATGTACCTGTCTCTCCCTTGTCGAAGCCGCCCGACGGGCCACGAGGACCGTAGTGAGGCGTCCTGCGGGCGTCAATCTCGCCTTGCAGGCCCCCCCATGGTAACTGTCCGGGCTCACCGAACCGGCGCATCCGGGGAGCAATCGAGGTGCTGGCAAGACCCGCCGAGGCGAGGGCTAGGGTGACATGCAGTGACCGCGACTCCCGACGAAGCCGCTGCCCAGCTTGAGGCGCTGCGCGCCGAGCTGGCAGACGCCGAGGATGAGATCCACGCGCTCCGTCGGCGGCTCCAGGAGAGCCCGGGCCGGGTCCAGGCCCTCGAGGAGCGGCTCCTCGAATCCAAGGGCCAGCTGGCCCAGGCCACCTCGCAGAACGAGAAGCTGACCTTCACGCTCCAGCAGGCCAAGGAGCAACTGGCCGCGCTGCGTGAGGAAGTCGAGAAGCTGACCCAGCCCCCAGCGGCCTACGGGACGTTCCTCGGTGTCAACGACGACGGCACCGTCGACGTCTTCTCGAGTGGCCGCAAGATGCGGGTGAGCCTGCACCCCGACATCGACCCGGGCCAGATCCACAAGGGGAACGAAGTCGTCCTCAACGAGAGTCTCAACGTCGTCCTCGTGCGAGACGGGGAGTTCTCCGGCGAGGTGGTCACCTTGAAGGAGCAGCTCGAGGACCGGCGCCGCTGCGTCATCTACGCCCGGGCCGACGAGGAGCGGGTCGCCGAGCTCTCCGAGGACATGATGGGGGTGAAGCTCCGCGCCGGCGATTCGCTGCTGATGGACGCGCGCACGCAGCTCCTTATTGAGAAGTTGCCCAAGCTCGAGAGCGAGGAGCTCGTCCTCGAGGAAGTGCCCGACATCACCTACGCCGACGTCGGTGGGCTCGATTCGCAGATAGAGGCCATCACCGACGCCGTCGAGTTGCCCTACATGCACCGCGACCTGTTCGTCGAGTACTCGCTGCCCGCCCCCAAGGGGATCCTCCTCTACGGCCCGCCGGGGTGCGGCAAGACCCTCATCGCCAAGGCGGTGGCCAACTCCCTGGCCAAGAAGGTGGCCCTGAAGACGGGCAACGACAACGTGCGCAGCTTCTTCCTCAACATCAAGGGCCCGGAGCTGCTGAACAAGTACGTCGGCGAGACGGAGCGCCAGATCCGGCAGGTCTTCCAGCGCGCCCGTGAGAAGGCCGACGAGGGCATGCCGGTGATCGTCTTCTTCGACGAGATGGAGTCCCTCTTTCGCACCCGGGGCACGGGCATCAGCTCCGACATGGAGTCGACCATCGTGCCCCAGCTCCTGGCCGAGATCGACGGCGTCGAGTCCCTACGCGACGTCATCGTCATCGGCGCCTCCAACCGCGAGGACCTCATCGACCCGGCCATCCTGCGCCCCGGCCGCCTCGACGTGAAGATCAAGATCGAGCGCCCCGACGAGGAGGCCGCCGGCCAGATCTTCAGCCGCTACCTCACGCCCGGTCTGCCCCTCGACACCGAGGAGGTCCGCCGCCTCGGTGGGGGCGACGCCCACAAGGCGGTGCAGGCGATGATCGAGCAGACCGTCGCCGAGATGTACCGGGAGGACGACGAGAACCGCTTCCTGGAGGTCACCTACCAGAACGGCGACAAGGAGATCCTGTACTACCGCGACTTCGCGTCCGGCGCCATGATCGAGAACATCGTGCGCCGGGCCAAGAAGTTGGCGATCAAGCGCGTCATCGCGGGGGAGTCGGGCGGCATCCGGACGGCGGACATGTTCGAGTCGATCCGCCAGGAGTACAAGGAGAACGAGGACCTGCCCAACACGACGAATCCGGACGACTGGGCCCGGATCTCCGGAAAGAAGGGCGAGCGCATCGTCTACGTCCGCACGCTGCTCAGCGAGGACCGCGAAGTGCACGGGGGACGTTCGATCGAGCGGGTCGGTACCGGCCAGTACCTGTAGAAGTTAGGGTCGTGCCGTGGCCACCACGAAGGTCTGCGGCATAGAGACCGAGTACGGGATTCAGACGCCGGGCCCCGAGCAGAACCCCATCGCGGCTTCCTCGGTCCTGGTCAACGCCTATGCCGCCGACGTCGAACAGCAGATCGGCTGGGACTTCGAGGACGAGACGCCCGGCAATGACGCCCGCGGCTTCGCGCGTGAGGGGTCACTGGCCCCGATGGTGGAGACCCACCTGGCCAACACGGTGCTCACCAACGGTGCGCGCTTCTACGTGGACCACGCCCATCCGGAGTACTCGAGTCCCGAGTGCCTGACACCGCTGGAGTGCCTCGTCTACGACAAGGCCGGCGAGGAGGTGCTGCGCCGCGCCATGGTGGCGGCGTCGCTGCGCATTCCCGATCAGCCCGCCCCCGTCGTCTACAAGAACAACTCCGACGGGAAGGGCAACTCCTACGGCTGCCACGAAAACTACATGATGGACCGCGCGGTGCCCTTCGCCAGGGTGATCGAGGGCGTGGTGCCGCACTTCGTGTCACGCACGCTCTTCATCGGATCGGGCAAGGTGGGCACCGAGACCCCGGCCTTGGACTCCGAGACCGTCGAGTACCAGATTTCCCAGCGAGCCGAGTTCTTCGAGGAGATCGTCGGGCTGGAGACCACGCTCAAGCGCCCCATCGTCAACACGCGCGACGAGCCGCACGCCGACCCCAAGCGCTTCCGGCGCCTCCACGTGATCGTCGGCGATGCCAACCTCTCGGAGATCGCCACGTTCCTGAAGATCGGCACGACGGCCATCGTGCTGGCCATGGTCGAGGACGAGGCCGGGCCGACCCGTGACCTCTCCCTCGGCGACCCCGTGCGCGCGCTACACCAGGTCTCGGCGGACCTCTCGCTGACCCGGCCGCTGGCCCTGACCGACGGGTCGACCGCGACAGCGCTCGAGCTCCAGTGGGAGCTGTTCGGCGCCGCCCGCAAGTACGCCGAGGAGTTCGGGCTGACCGCCCTGGGTGACGACGGGGCGGTGGGCGGACTCGTGATGGAGCACTGGGAGGCGGTCCTCGGTGGGCTCGAGTCCGACCCCGCGACGCTGGCCGACACGCTGGACTGGGTCGCCAAGCGGGAGCTTCTGCTCGCCTACCAGGACCGGCATTCGTGCGGGTGGAAGGACCCCCGGGTGGCTGCACTGGCATTGCAATATCACGACCTGCGGCCCGATAAGTCGGTCTTCCAGCGCCTCGGCATGCGCTCGCTCGTCGAGGGCGCCGAGTGGTCGACCGCCGTCGCCGAGCCGCCGACGGGCACCCGAGCCTGGTTCCGCGGCAAGTGCCTGGCCCGGTGGCCCGACGCCGTCGTGACCGCCAACTGGGATTCCCTCGTCTTCGACATCGGAGCGGACCCCTTGCGGCGCGTCCCTATGATGGACCCTCTGAAGGGAACAGCCGAGCACACGAGCGCGCTTCTGGCCCAGAGCACGGGTCCGGCGGACCTGCTCAATCGGCTCAACTCCTAGGCGAAGACGTCGAAAGCACAGGACGGGGACAGGCACGATGGCAGAACAGGAACAGAAGAAGAAGGGCTCGGGTACCCGCAAGACCGAGACCGAGACCGAGGTCGACGAGGCCACCCCCGCGTCCTCCGAGCGTGGCGAGAAGATCAAGGCCGAGCTGGACGACCTTCTCGACGAGATCGACGAGGTCCTGGAGGACAACGCCGAGGAGTTCGTGCGCAACTACGTGCAGAAGGGCGGACAGTAGCCCGCGGTGGCGCTCCCCTTCTTCCCCCCCCAGAGTGATCCGGGTCCGGACTTCGTCGGCCTGCTGCGCCTGACCTCGGGCCGGGCCGACGCACCGACGCGCATGGAGACCGGCACGCCCATGCAGGTGCCCCACGGCACGACCGTGGTCGCGCTGCGCTACACCGATGGCATCGTGATGGCGGGCGACCGACGCGCCACGGCGGGCAACATGATCGCCCACCACGCCATGGAGAAGGTCTTCCCCGCCGACCGCCACTCGGCCGTCGCCATTGCGGGGACGGCGGGCATGGCCATTGAGATGGTCCGCCTGTTCCAAGTCCAGCTCGAGCACTACGAGAAGGTCGAGGGCTCCATCCTCTCGCTGGAGGGCAAGGCGAACCAGCTCGCCCAGATGGTCCGCCAGCACCTGCCCATGGCCATGCAGGGCCTCGCCGTCGTGCCGCTCTTCGCCGGCTACGACACGGCGCGCGGCCTGGGTCGGATCTTCAACTACGACGTCACGGGTGGCCACTACGAGGACACGGACTTCCAGGCCACCGGCTCGGGCGGGCGCGACGCGCGCAGCACCGTCAAGTTGGGCTGGCGCGAGGGGCTGAGCAGGGACGAGGCGCTCGACCTGGCCATCCAGTCGCTCTACGAAGCGGCCGACGAGGACTCCGCCACCGGCGGCCCGGACCCGGTGCGCGGCATCTACCCGATCATTGCCACTGTCGACGTGGACGGCTACCGCGAGGTGCCCGAGGACGAGGTGGCGGCGCGCTTCGGCGCCCTCATCGCCCGCAAGCAGGCGGAGCGTGCCCAATGAGCATGCCCTACTACGTCGCGCCGGAGCAGGTCATGAAGGACCGCGCGGAGTACGCCCAGAAGGGCATCGCACGCGGTCGGTCGCTCGTGGCGACCACCTACGACGTCGGCATCGCGATCGTGGCCGAGAACCCATCGCGGTCGCTACACAAGATCAGCGAGATCTACGACCGCATCGCCTTCGGCGGGGTCGGCAAGTACAACGAGTACGACCAGCTCCGGGTCGCCGGCGTCCGCCACGCCGACACCAAGGGGTACGCGTACAGTCGCGAGGACGTCGACGCCCGGTCGCTCGCCAATCTCTACGCCCAGTACCTGGGCAACGTCTTCACGCACGAGATGAAGCCGCTCGAGGTCGAGATCCTGGTGGCCGAGCTCGGCCACGTCGAGAATCAGCTGTACCACATCGCCTACGAGGGCACGATCACCGACGAAGACCGCTTCGCCGTGCTGGGCGGTGACGCGGAGACCATCACAGAACGCGTCGCCGCAGCCTGGCAGTCCGATTGGGACATGGCGGCGGCCATCAAGGCGGCCACGGCGGCACTGGCCGGCCCGGACCGGACGCTGGCGGCGGATGACCTCGAAGTCGCCACCCTGAGCCGGGGAAACGGTCGGCGCACGTTCCGGCGCATCGACGGGGAAGAGCTGGCACAACTGCTGGTATAGGCCGCTGTACGGTTGGCCCGGTGGAACGGCGCATCTTCGGTATCGAGAACGAGTACGGGGTGACCTTCACCCTGCGGGGGCAGCGCCGCCTGAGCCCCGACGAGGTGGCGCGCTACCTGTTCCGCCGCGTGGTCTCGTGGGGCCGGTCGTCCAACGTCTTCCTCGAGAACGGCGCTCGCCTCTATCTCGACGTCGGCAGCCATCCCGAGTACGCCACCCCCGAGTGTGACCGCATCAGCGACGTCGTGGTGCACGACAAGGCAGGGGAGTGGATCCTGGCCCAGCTCGTGACCGGCGCGCAGGCGCGGCTCCGCGAGGAGGGGATCCGCGGCGAGGTCTACCTCTTCAAGAACAACACCGACTCGGTCGGCAACTCCTACGGCTGCCACGAGAACTACCTCACCGAGCGCAACGACGAGTTCAACCGCTACACAGAGGTGCTGATCCCGTTCCTCGTCTCGCGCCAGATCTACGCCGGCGCGGGCAAGGTGCTGCAGACGGCCCGGGGCGCCGTCTTCTGCCTGAGCCAGCGCGCGGAGCACATCTGGGAGGGCGTTTCGTCCGCGACCACGCGCAGCCGCCCCATCATCAACACCAGGGACGAGCCGCACGCGGACGCCGAGAAGTTCCGGCGCCTCCACGTGATCGTCGGCGACTCCAACATGAGCGAGTACGCCACTTTCTTGAAGATCGGCACGACCTCCATCCTCCTCGCCATGCTCGAGGACTCCTCGACCGTCCTGCGCGACCTCACGCTCGAGAACCCCATCCGGGCGATCCGGGAGATCAGCCACGACATCACCTGCCAGCGCAAGGTACGCCTGGCCAACGGCCGCGAGATGCGGGCCCTGGACATTCAGGCCGAGTACCTGGAGCGCGCGCTCAAATTCCGCGACCGGCGCGGCCTCTCCCCGGAGGAGGACCGGGCGCTGGACATGTGGGAGCACTGCCTCAAGGGGCTGGAGGCCGACCCGACGTCGCTGTGGCGCGAGTGCGACTGGGTGGCCAAGCACCGACTGGTCGAGCAGATGCGGGCGCGCCACGACGTCTCACTCTCACATCCCAAGGTGGCGATGATGGACCTCATGTACCACGACGTCGACCGGAGCCGCGGGCTGTTCTACAAGTTGCAGCAACGCGACGAAATGGACCGGACCTGCACCGACGAGGCCATCACCGAGGCCATGACGAAGCCACCCGAGACGACCCGGGCCCGGCTGCGGGGTGCCTTCGTGAAACGAGCCAAGGAGCGCCGGCGCGACTTCACGGTGGACTGGGTGCACCTCAAGCTGAACGACCAGGCCCAGCGCACAGTGCTGCTCAAGGACCCCTTCAAGTCGCATGACGAACGGGTGGAGCGGCTCATCCAGTCGCTCTAGCGGCACCGTAGAGTGAGGGCACATGTTCAATCTCGACCCAGGCAAACTGATCGTGATCGCCGTGGTCGCCATCATTCTCCTGGGGCCTGACCGCCTACCCCAGGTCGCCCGACAGGTGGGAGGTGCTTGGCGCTCCTTGAACGAGTTCCGGCACCGCATGGAGAGCGAGATGCGGAGCTCCATGCCCGACCTGCCCCCGACCTCGGAGATCGCACGGCTGGCCCGCTCACCGTCCGCGCTGCTCAACCACCTCTCGAAGATGTCCTCCGACGGTGAAGATCAGGAAGAGGCCGCGGACGGCACGTTCCAGCCGCCGGTAGCGCCCGACGCCGTCGCCGGCAACGGCCAGGCGGCTTCCCCGGACCTCGCTGCTGACACCGCTGCTGACACCCCGCCTGCGATGCCGGCGCCACCCGCCCCGGCCCCGGGGGACCGCCCGGCGCAGCCGCCGCCGCAGTCCGAGGTCATCGTTCCGAGCGACCCGACGCTCAACTGAACGGTGGGCGCGTGGTGACCCTTCCTTTCACGGCCAAGCGCAAGAGCAGGCCGTCTCCCGACAACATGACGCTCGGGGAGCACCTGAGTGAGCTGAGGCGCCGGGTCATCATCTGCGTGATCGCCTTCGTTGTCGCCGCCACCATCGCGGTCTTCGCCTACGAGCCCATCCTGCACTTCCTCCTCCGCCCGTTGTGCACCGTCGACTCCTCGACCGTCCACCATACGAGCACGGGAAGCTCGCTCATCTTCGCTTCGAACGGCACGTGCAACCTCTTCGTCACGTCCCCGCTGGACGGCCTTTCGCTGCGCGTCAAGATCGCTCTCTTCGGCGGTCTCGTCCTGGCGTCACCGGTGATCCTCTTCCAGGTCTGGCGGTTCGTGACACCCGGGCTGAAGGCCTCCGAGCGCCGGTACGCGGTGCCGTTCGTGGTCAGCGCGTTCGTGCTCTTCCTGCTCGGTGCGGCCACCGCGTACATCACCTTGCCGCACGCGCTCGGCTGGCTGAAGTCCGTCGGCGGGCCCAACCTGCAGGCGATCTACGACCCGATCCCGTACCTGGGGCTGATCCTGCTCATGATGACGATCTTCGGGCTCACCTTCGAGTTCCCCGTCGTCCTGGTCTCACTCGAGCTCGCACGCGTCGTCTCGCCGGCGCGGCTCCTTCGCTCGTGGAGATGGGCCGTCATCATCATCGTGGTGATCGCCGCCATCTTCACCCCCAGCTCCGACCCCTTCTCCATGTTCGCACTCGCCATCCCGCTCGTGGTCTTCTATTTCGCCTCCATCGGCATCGGGAAGCTGCTCGGCCGTTGACGGCCTTCCCGTGGCCCGTCCAGGAGACGGGCGGGGCGGCGGCGTTCGTAGCCGACCTGCCGTTCGCCCTCGACGACTTCCAGCACGACGCGTTCGGGGCCCTCGACGCGGACCACTCCGTCCTCGTGTCCGCCCCGACGGGCTCGGGCAAGACGCTGGTCGCGGCCTACGCGGTCCACCGTGCCCTGCGCGCCCGCGGCAAGGCGTTCTACACAACGCCCCTCAAGGCTCTGTCGAACCAGAAGTACGGTGAGCTCGCCGCCGTCTACGGCGAGGACCATGTCGGGCTGCTGACCGGTGACACCACCTTGCGACCGCGGGCGCCGGTCGTGGTGATGACCACCGAGGTCCTGCGCAACATGCTCCTGGCCGGGTCGGACCTGCTCGAGGGGCTCCATACGGTGGTGCTCGATGAGGTCCATTTCATTCAGGATCGATACCGGGGCGGGGTCTGGGAGGAGGTCCTCGTCCTCTCTCCGCCCGAGATCCGCTTCGTGTGCCTCTCGGCCACCGTGAACAACGCCGACGAGCTGGGCGGGTGGCTGCGCTCCGTGCGGGGCGACACGGCGGTGATCGTCGAGCGGCAACGCCCCATCGTGCTCCGCCACCACTTCGCCGTACACCGGCGGGAGGACGAGGAGACCCTCCTCTGCCCCCTGCTGCACGACAACGGCAGGCCGGGCGGCGAAGGCCTCCGCATCGACCAGGCCGTTCGCCGCGCACTACAGGGACGGTCGGTCCACTGGCAGCCGAGAGGCAGGGGACCGCGCCTGCCCTATCGCGCCCCGCTGCGCACCGAGATGGTCGAGGAGCTGGGCCGGCGCGAGATGCTGCCCGCCATCGTCTTCATCTTCAGCCGCGCCGCGTGCGACGACGCCGTGCGCCAGGTCATGCGTGACGGTGTCCGCCTGACCGACGCGCAGGAACGCTCCACCATCCGCCGGGTGGCCGAGCGCCGGGTCGAACCACTCGGCGACGAGGACCTACGCGTCCTCGGTTACGACGAATGGCTCGAGGGCCTCGAGCGGGGCGTGGCAGCGCACCACGCCGGCCTGGTCCCCCTCTTCCGCGAGACGGTGGAGGAGTGCTTCGCGGCCGGGCTCCTGAAGGTGGTCTTCGCCACCGAGACGCTCTCGCTCGGCATCAACATGCCGGCCCGGTCGGTGGTGATCGAGCGCTTCACCAAGTACGGCGGATCGGGCCGCGCGACCCTCACGTCGGGGGAATACCTCCAGCTCACCGGGCGCGCCGGCCGGCGGGGGCTCGACGAGGAGGGCCACGCCGTCGTCGCCTGGTCGACCGAGATCACCTTCGCGGAGGCGGCCCGAGTCGCATCGGCGCCACCACCGGACCTGCGCTCCGCCTTCCGGCCCACCTACAACCTGGCGGTCAACCTGGTCTCGCGGTTCGACCGCGGCACAGCCAACGAGGTCCTCCACCGCTCCTTCGCCCAGTGGCAGGCCCGCCAGCCCGATCTCCTGTCCCGTCAGCTGGGTCACCGCGTGGCGGTGCTCGAGCAAATGGGCTACGTCGACGACTGGACGCTGACGCCCTCCGGACGTCGCCTGTCGCGCATCTACCACGATGCCGACCTCCTCATCGCCGAAGCGCTCGGCAGCGACGTGCTGGCGGGGGCGGAGCCCTCGGTCGTCGCCGGCGTGCTGTCGGCCGTCGTCTTCGAGCCGCGCCGGGCCCGCCGACTGCCCGGGCACCAGGGTCAGCGGCGGGGCAAGCGGCGCGCCCACCTGCAGGACCGTCTGGGCGACAAGCGGACCATCGAGCTCGCCTGGCGCTGCGACGCCGTCAACGTCATGGCCGAGAGGATCCGCGACGTCGAAGAGGCTCACCTGGTCCCACGCACTCGCCAGCCGGCGGCCGGCCTGGCCACCGCGGTGGCGTCGTGGGCCAGGGGGGCCTCCTTCTCGACTGCCCTGGACGTGGCCGCCCGCGACATCGGGGAGCTGGCGCCGGGCGACTTCGTACGCACCATGAAGTCCGTGGCCGACCTGGCTCAGCAGGTGTCGCACACGGCGGCTGACCCCGGCGTGGCCGCCGCGGCCCGGGAGGCCGTCGACCTCTTGCTCAGGGGCGTCGTCGCCGGGGGCCTGCCGGGCGCCTGACCCTATCCGCCACCGTCGCGTCACCCTCGTTCTATCGTGGGCCGGGCATGTTCCCCTACTCCGAAGAGCGCTTCACCGCGGACGAAGAAGCCATCCTCCGGCGTTACGTCACGAACCTGGACAAGCCAGTATTTGCCCTGGTCAACCTACCCGAGGTGGTCAAGGGAGCCCTCTTCGCACGGTACTCGCGCTCGGCCAAGAGCCTGCGGCGCCTGTTCCTCGAGGAGTTCGTGGGGGACCTCGACGTCTCAGGGGACGCCACCGTCGATGCCACGGTCGGCCTGGCACGGGCGGAGCAGCTCTACGAGAAGGTCTTCGTCGAGTACGGCGATGACTCGGTCGCGCAGCTCGGCGGCGTCCATCTCGCCTGCGAACAGTCATCCAACGTGCTGTCGAAGGTGCTCGAGTGGGGACGGCTGATGTCGTACCTGGAACAGTCGACCCGCTACATCGCGTACAACCAGCGCCTCGACAACGGGCAGTACCGCTATTTCCGACCGCCGGAACTGCTCGACTCGCCGCACGGCGCCCGCTTCGTCGGCGAGATGGACCGTGTGTTCGACACCTACGGCGCGCTGCTCCCGCGTATGCAGGCCTGGGTGGCGGAGCGGTTCCCCCAGCGGGCCGGCGACAGCGACTTCGTCTACCGCCAGGCGACGCGCGCCAAGTCGCTCGACGCGTTGCGGGGGATCCTGCCGGCTGCGTCGCTGTCCAACATCGGCATGTACGGCACCGGCCAGTCCTACGAGCAGCTGCTACTTCGCATGCGCGCCCACCCCTTGCCGGAGGCGCGCCACTATGCCGACATGATGCTCGTCGAGCTCCGCAAGGTGATCCCGTCCTTCTTGCAACGCGTCGACGTCAAAGAACGCGGTGGGGAATGGTCGGCCTACCTCGCGTCCACCCGCCAGCAGACGTCGCGCCTTGTGGAGTGCCTCTGGCCCGACCTGGGTTCATCGGATGCGGCGTCGGGAACCGACGCCGGGGACCCGGAGGTCACGCTGCTCGACTTCGATCCCGAAGGGGAGGAGAAGGTCCTGGTCGCAGCGTGTTTCTCGCACCTCGGCTGTTCCGAGCGCGAGGCGGCCCGTCGGGTCGGGCTTCTCGGCCACGACGAACGGGTCGCCTTGTTGCGGGCGTACGTGGGGGAGCGGCGCAACCGCCGCCATCGGCCCGGTCGCGCCTTCGAGCGGACCGACTACCGCTTCGAGCTCGTCACCGATTACGGAGCTTTTCGCGACCTGCAGCGCCACCGCATGCTCACGATCGAGTGGCAGCGCCTGGGCATCTCCCTCGGGTACGACATGCCGAGCCTCGTCGCCGAGGCCGGCCTCGCGGAGCACTACGACGAGGCGATCGGCCGCGCCGAAGAGCTGTACCGCACGCTGGCGCCCGAGTTCCCCGAGCAGGCCACCTACGCCGTGGCGCTGGCCCACCGCATCCGCTACGTCATGCAGTTCAACGCGCGAGAGGCGATGCACCTGGTGGAGCTGCGCTCCGGGCCGCAGGGCCATCCCGCGTACCGCCGGGTGGCCCAGCAGATGCACCGGGCCGTCGCCGATGTCGCCGGGCACCGAGCGCTGGCCGACGCGATGTCCTTCGTCGATCACGGAACGACTGACCTCGAGCGCCTCGAATCGGAGCGCCGGGCCGAGCGCCGGCGGTCGGAAAAATCCGCAACGCATTGACCAGGAACTACCCTCGTTCTCCCTGGTGGCGGCAGCTTCGAATTTCTTGACGACCCCACCCCCGGCTTGCCTATTGTACGGCGCAGTCCCCGACGCCCCCCTCGCTGCTGCAGAGGGGGAACCTCTGAAGCAGCGAGGGGGGGATGTGCCGTGAGAGGCGGTGGTAGGCCCTGGGGGTCGAGTAGAGAACGTGTTGCTTGCCTGGCGACCCCAGGTGTGCGAGATGGCGCCAAAGACCCCAGGGCCCGCCCGCCGCGACCTCAGATTCCTCAAACGAACCCTGACGGGGGACCCTTTCACGGCGATTGAGTGTCTCTCCAAGCGTCTATGCTCCCGCGGCACAATGGCGACCAAGAAGAAGGCCAAAGTCGAAGATCTGGTGGCCGAGAGCCCTGACGTCGAGGACGAAGCGGCGCTCGACGACGAGCTCGACGTCGATGAGGACGTGGACATCGACGTCGAGGAGGCACTCGACGGCATCGACGCCCTCGAGGTCGACGCGGACGACATCGCCGACCTGGACGAGGAGGAGGACGAGGACGAGGTTGACGAGATCCTGACGCCCTCGCCCGCCGCTGTCGTAGAGCGGTCCGGCGAGGGCGACGAGGAGGAGGAAGAGGAGGAGCCCGACGATGAGGACGTCGAGGCCAGCCTCGACGTCATCCTCAAGGAGCGCCTGGTCGTCGAGGACGAACCCGAGGACGAGGAGGCGACCGACCAGGAGGACAAGACCGAGGGTAACGAGCGCGTCCTGCCCAAGCAGCCCGACGAGTTCGTGTGCCGCTCCTGCTTCCTGGTCAAGCACCCCAGCCAGCTGGCCGACAAGAAGAACATGCTCTGCCGGGACTGTGTCTGAGGATCCGGGCCACGACGACGAGCAGGACGGGAAGAGCCCGTTGCGCCGCACTCTGGATCTGTGCCTCTTCGCCCCGGTCGGCGTGGCGGTCACCGTGGTGGAGGACCTTCCTGAGCTGATCGCCAAGGGGAGGCGCCGCGTCGAGCTCGAGCTGGGGAACGCCCGCGTGGTCGGCCGCTTCGTCGTCAACAAGGGCCAGCGGGGGATGTCGGACCGACTGGACGTTTTCCTGGGTAACGGCATCGACGAGGAGGAAGAGGCTGCTGACGGCGACCTCGAGCCGCCCCCGGTGCCCGTCCCGCCATCCCGGCCGGCACCCGATCCGGCGGCCGAGGCGATCGTGGGCGGTGCACTGGCCGATTACGACACCTTGAGCGCCTCCCAGGTCGTCCGCCGGCTGGAGAGCCTGGGCCCCGAGGAGCTCCACGCCGTCCAGCGCTACGAGGCGTCAACCCGCAACCGGCGCACGATCCTGAACCGGGCCGGCCAGCTCCTGGCGGAGCGGCCCCCGGTGCCGCCCCCCTCCTAGCCGGACATGGAACTGGCCCGACCGGCGGGTGCGACGGACCGCCAGGCCTGCACGCGCCTCCTCTCGCGGGCGCTTCTCGGCGCGGCGTCCATGCGCGGCGGGGCAGCACTGGTGGGGGAGGCAACTCCCGTGACCCTGCTCGACCGCTGGACCCGGCCCGGGGGAGCGGCCCACCTGCTGGTCGGGGAGTACGAGGGTGCCGTGGTGGGGCTGCTCGGGGTGGCCGTAGCCACCGAGACCGGCGGGCGCCGCAGCAGCCTGATCGAGTGCTGCTACGTCGAGACCGGTGCCCGCGGCGTGGGCGTGGGCACTGCGCTGATGGAGGCGGCGGTCGCCTGGTGCGCTGCGCAGGGTTGCACCGATGTGGACGCCCTGGCGCTCCCGGGGGACCGCACGACCAAACAGCGCCTGGAGGCGGCGGGTTTCACCGCCCGCCTGCTGACCCTCAGCCGCCGGTTGGGCTGAAGCGGCGCTCCGTGTTGACCCGCCGGGGCGGCGGGGGAGGGATGCGGAGCCCGAGGAGCTTGGCCAGCGCGGGGACAGAACCGGCGGCGTGGCGGGCCGCCTGACGGGCCACCTCGTCGTCGGGGATGGCCGCCGGCTTCACCGTGCGGCGCACTGGGGACGCCACGACGGCGTCGAGCAGCCGCATCCACTCCTCTGGCGCCAGATCGGCCGACATGGCCTCCCCGGCGGCGCTCGCGAGGCGGACGGCCAAGTCGGCCGGGCAACGGGTCCCGGGCTCCGGGGGGCGGATGGAGGCCTCGACGGCCTGCAGCACCCGCCCGTCATTGAGCGCGTTCGCGATGCGGGCCAGCCACTCCTCCCGCAGGGCGGTCGTGCGCTGGTCGAGCGATTCCTGGAGCGCCTTCGCCAAGGTGCGCCCCTCCTCGTCCAGAGTGACGGTGCGCGACGCGGCCACCACGGCGCGGAGCTCCCGCAGGCGATAGTCCTTGCCGGCGGTCTGGGCCACCGTCGCGCGGTCCTTCCAGTCGGCCAGCCGGACCGTCGGGAGCAGCTCGTCGGCCATGGCGAGGAGCGCATCGGATGCCACAGGGGGCTTCCCAGCGGCCTTGGATGACGTGTTCTGGGCCTCGATGGCCTGCCGCACCGCCTGCAGGCCCCCGCGCAGGAGCTGCTCGGCCACGGGGATCTGCTCGGGACGCAGCGTTGCCAGCATGGCGTTGCGGTGGACGGTGGACGTCGGCGCGGCGGGACGCTCGCCGCGCGCCGGACGCCCGTCGCCTTCGCCCGGGCGCCGCCCCCCGCTTCGCCGTGGGCCGCTCCCGCCACGGGGACGGTCGCCCCGCCCGTCGCGCGAGTCACCTTCTGCGTCGGCGCCTGCGCCGGCGCCGCGACGCCCGTCGCGACGCTCCCCGCGTCCGCGCTCCCCTTCGTCGTCACGTCGCCGCTTCCCCGAACCCGCAGCGAAGACCACCGACACGTCGGGCGCCCGCTTCGGGGTGCCCTTCACCTCGATGCGTCCCTCGGTCTTCTCAGGCGATCGGACGGGCTTGGCCGAGGTGAGCGAAAGGACCTCGATGCCCTCGAGGCCGACCTCGATGTCGGCCCGCAGGACGGCACCGACGGCCTCGCCGGACGGTACCAGCGAAGCGTCGACGGTGCCCTTGGGCTGGCGCGCTCCGGCGGCGCGCCAGGTCCACGACCCGTCGCCCATCCGGCTCGTCAGCTCAATATCAATCCGGCGTGACATGCGGCGGACACGCTACCTCGCCTGGCACCGTGCCCTGATGACGGCCCCGGATCTGCATCCCGTAACATGGGTCGGACGTCCGCGGGAGTGCGGGAGCCGCCGGGACGGGCAACCACCCATCGTGAAGCGGTGCGACGGAACCACGTCCCTTCAGGAGGATCCACATGAGTGAGGACACCGAGCAGCCAGGACCTGAGTCCGCTGCCGGCGCGCCCGAGGCGACGCCTCCGGCAGAACCCTCCGTCGAGCCACCCACCACCGAGCCGCCGGCGACCGGGAGCCCCGGCGACGCGACCCCGGCCGAGGAGCCGGCCTCGCCACCGTTCCTACCCCCGATCGCGCCGTCGTCGTACCCGCCGCCACCCGCCTGGTCGTCCCCGGGGCGTGACGACACCCAGCCCACGCCCCCCATCGCGCCGGCGGCGGTCCCGTTCTCCTACCCGCCCCCGCCCGACCTGACCCTGACCGGTGCGCCGGAGCCCACGCGCGGCACCACGGGCGGGGCGTCAGGCCGGTCCCGCACCTGGCTCCCGGTGGCCATCGTGGCGGCACTCATCGGTGGGGCGGTGGGCGCTGCGGTCACCGCCATCGCCGACCACAACGGCAACGGCGGCACCTCCGGCGTCACCATCCACGAGAGCAACGCGTCGCCCGGCGCCGCCGTGCTCAGCGGCAACGTGACCATCCCCCAGCTGGTCGACAAAGTCATCAACGCCGTGGTGTCGATCGACGTCAAGTCCGGGGGGAACGAGGACGAGGGCACGGGCATGATCATCACGTCCAACGGGGAGGTGATCACGAACAACCACGTGATCGAGCTCTACAGCGAGGGCGGGGGCACCGGCTCCATCACGGTCACCGAGTACGGGCAGACCAAGGCGCTGCCGGCGACGCTCATCGGCGCCGACCAGACCAAGGACGTGGCGCTGCTCAAGATCGACAACGCATCGAACCTGCCCACGGTGACCTTCGGCGACTCGTCCAAGGCCGTGGTGGGTGACGCCGTGGTGGCGATCGGCAACGCACTGGGATTGTCGGCCGGCACGCCCACGGTCACCCAGGGAATCGTCTCGGCCCTCGGGCGCTCTGTCACTGCGGGTGGCTTGGGCACGCAAACCGAGACGCTGCAGAACCTCATCCAGACCGACGCCGCCATCAACGCCGGCAACTCTGGGGGGCCGCTCATCGACACGGCGGGCCAGGTCATCGCCATGAACACCGCCGTCGCCGGGACCTCCAGCGACGGCACGTCGTCGCAGAACATCGGCTTCGCCATTCCCATCGCCCAAGTGGAGTCCCTGCTGCCCGAGCTCCAGAAGGGCGGTCAGGCCGGAAGCGGAGGCGGTTATCTCGGCGTCGACATCACCACCCTGACTCCCGCACTCCGAAAGCAGTACGGGTTCACGCCCACGTCGGGCGCGGTGATCCTGAGCGTGGTCTCCGGGTCGCCGGCCGCCAAGGCGGGCCTGGTCCAGGGCGACGTCATCGTGGACATCGCCGGCACCACCATCACCTCGGCCGAGGATCTTCAGAAGGTGGTCCAGAAGGCCAAGCCGGGACAGTCGGTGAGCATCACGTACTACGTCGGTGACAGCAAGCGGACGACGACGGCGACGCTCGGGAACCAGCAGGAAGCCCAGCAGCAGCAGTCGCAGTCGGGCAGCACCACGAACCCGTTCGGCGGGGGAGGGTTCCCCGGCTTCGGCAACTCCGGGAGTAGCGGGAGTACCCCCTAGTCAGCCGGCCGTGCCGGGCGGGACGTCGAAGTTCCGGTCCGGATGGGCGGGCGGAACGTTCATCGACCCTCCGCTCGGCTGCCACCCACTGGCCTCGATGTCCTCGAGCACGTGCGCCATGTTGTAGGTGTCCTCCTCGTAGGAGAACTTCCCGTCGCCGGCGTAGATGAGGCGCGAGTACCCGGACTGGCGGTACGGCGTTCCGTCCGGCCTCGTGCGCGGCATGATCTGCGTCCACTTGACCACGACGTCGTTCCCCTCAATCGCCGTGAACTCAATGGGGAACTTCCAATCCTCCATGCCCACCATGGAGTCGACCAGCCACCGCGCGATGGTCTCGCGGCCCTCGAGGCGGCCCCAGGCGCCATCGATGTACACCGCGTCCTCGGTGTAGAAGTCGGCCAGGACCCCGAAGGCGTCCGGCTCGAGCCCTTCGTCGATCCGGCGACGCAACTCGTGGTAGCGATCCACGGTCGCCCGGACCTCCTCACGCGGAAACGGCATGGTGCTCCCTCCCTCAGCGGTCTGCCGCGTGCTCGCGGTAGGCCTTCCGGCACGATTCCAGCTCGGCCAGCGCCCTCTCACGATCGCCGAACCCCTGCACCTCGGTCGACTTCTGCGGCTCGAGGTCCTTGTAGATGCTGAAGAAGTGGGCGATCTCGTTGCGCAGGTGCTCGGGCACGTCCTCGATGTCGACGGCACCGTCCCACTGGGGATCGTGCTCCAGGACGCAGATCAGCTTGGCGTCGACGCCCTTCTCGTCGCGCATGGAGAACATGCCCAGGATCCTGACCCGGACGACGCAGCCGGGGAAGGTGGGATCGGCAACGAGCACGAGCGCGTCGAGCGGGTCACCATCGCCCGCAAGCGTGTCGTCCACGAAGCCGTAGTCCGCCGGATAGGTGGTGGCCGTGAAGAGGCGGCGGTCCAGCCGGATGACGTGCTGCTCGTGGTCGTACTCGTACTTGTTGCGACTGCCGGTGGGGATCTCGATCACCACATCGATCGCGTCGTCGGGCCGGGTGCCGGGCACCGGCCCACCGTAGTGCTCAGGGGCGGTAGTACGCGTTGGTCGGCGCGTGCCGCGCCGCCAGCGCGTCGGAGACCGTCGGGTTCCCCGCCCGGCCGGCCCTGAGCGCCAAGAGCGTCGCCGCCTTGTTGTTCTCGAACACCGCCCGCTCGTCGGCCGCCTGCGGGTTGACCCAGACCGCGGCAATGAGGAGCAGTGACGCCACCTCGCCCTCGGGCACGGTGCCCTCGGCCACGGCCTCCATCACCCCCGCGGCCACGCCGGCGTGCGCCGCGCCCCAGGTGAGGGTGGCGTGGCGCTCGCCCTCGATGGCCGCCTTGTTGACGAAGAGGGTGAAGGGGCGGACTGCGGTGCCGGGCGCCACGGTGGCCACGAAGGCCACATGACCCGCCCGGGGGGTGGCCAACGCCGTCACCCACGCCGTCTCGACGGGACCGCCCGTCGCACCGAGCACCGTGTTCACATGGGCGGCCTCAGCGCCCTCGCCGACGAACGACTCGCCGAAGTCGGTGCTCATGTGGTCACGGCCAGGTCAAGGGGGGCACGTCCAGCGCCTCCGTACGCCCGTAGCGATCCGCCCGGAGGAGGTCGCTGCCCATCGTGCCCGGCTTCGTGTCGTAGGCGAGGAGGCCGACGTGACGCCAGCGGCCGCCGACGATGGGACTGACGCGGTGCAACGAGTGGCGCCCCTCGAAGATCAGGAGGGTGCCCGGCGTCATGGGCAGGGTCTCGACCCGCGACCGGTCGCCCGAGAGCACCGCGGCGACCTGGTCGTAGCGCTCGTCCTCGACGCTGCGGATGCGCGGCACGACCTCGAAGTCCCCGCCGGCCTCGGCGGGCTGGATGGCGAGCGAGACGACGAAGTCCGTCTGGTCGAAGTGCCACTGCAGCTGATCTCCCTCGCCCATGACTGCGAGGTTGAGCGCGCCGAAGGGGTCCGCGTACCGGAAGATCGGGCCGCGGTCGAGCGCGGCCTCTATCAGGTCCTTGAGCGGGTCCCATTCGTAGAGGCAGCGCAACGGCGAATCGAGCGGCGTGACGTCGTAGGCGACGGCGCGTACGGCGTAGTCGGCGAAGTGCAGGCGGGGGTGGTCCGGGGGCAGGGAGAAGTCGGGGAACTCGAGGTAGGCGGTGCCCTGCCCTCCCGAGGGATGGGCCCGTGGGGCGAGGGCGTCGGCGTCACGCACGAGCTCGGCCACGCCGGCGGCGGAGACGAAGCCGGGTATCTCGGCCGCGCCCTTGTCGCTCAGCTGGCGACGGGCCGCAGCCACGCACTCCCGGTAGGCAGGTGAGCCGGGCTCAAGGAGCGGGTAGCGCCCCAGGTCGACCAGGTGGGCGGGATCGCTCACATCGGTCGGCATGTCGTTCCCTCCAGTCCTCAGGTGCTCGGCCCTCGGGCGTGGGCCCCGGCTCGGCGGCCCCGGCGCACGGTACCAGCGGGCCTTCCCGCGCTGCGGCCGGTCCGTACGGCTGCCGTCGTGCTCAGCCGCCCCCGAGGGCACCGCTGCCGCCACCGGCCGTGATGCGCTGGATCCTGAAGGTGCCGCCGCCACCAAAGCCACCGCCCCCGAAGCCGCCGCCCCCGCCGAAGCCGCCCAAGCCCCCGAAGGTGTTGGTGTTGGAGGAGGGGACCGGCTCGGCATAATCGGCCAGGACCACGCTCTGGCCGAGCGTGAGGCCCGAGAGGACCTGGGTGTAGGTGTCACCCACCATGCCGACCTTGATCACCTTCCGGGTCAACGTGCCGTAAGAGAGCATCTCCACGTAGGAGCGCGACCCGAGGCTCTGCACGGCCGACGTCGGCACGGCGACGACGTTGGCCACGGCACGCGTGGCAATGACCACGTTCGCGGTGGAGCCCGTGAAGAGCCCGGTGGCCGACGACGGCAGCGCCACCACGACCGGGTACGTGTAGCCCGACGTTCCCGACTGGACGGGGCCAACCTGGGACACCGTACCGTCGATGGTGCCATCGACGCCGTCGACCTGGACGCCGGCCGAGTCGCCGACCTTGACGGAGGGCACCTGGGAGCTCGAGAGCGTGCCGGCCACCTCGAACGACTGCGTGCCGATGATGACGATCACGTCGGTGCTCGAGTTGGCGCTGACCGTGTCGCCGACCTTGATACCCACCGAGACGATCGTCCCGTTGATGGGGCTGGTGAGATTCGCCTCAGCGAGGGACTGCTCGGCGACCGTCAGCTCAGCCTGTGCCGTGTCGATGGCGGCCTGGTCCGCTGCGATCTGCTGGGGCGTGTCCGCCGATTGGGAGACGCCGGTGCCGCCGCCCGCACCCGAGGTGCCGGTGCCTCCCGTGCCGCTGCCGGTGTTCCCCGTCGTCGAGCTGATGGGCGTGGACGACAAGGCCCTCGACGTCTGGGTGGGGGAGCCCGTGCCCGCGCCAGCGCCCGGACCCGTGCCCGTGGTGCTCGACGATCCCTGGTTCAGCGCCTGAGACAGCGCGGCCTGGTCCTTGGCCACCGCCGCCTGGTCGGCCGACACCTGCTGCTGGTCCTTCGAGACCCGGGCGAGCGCGGCCTCGCAATTCGTGGGGTTCGTGGTGGCGGTGGTCGTCGTCGACGACGTTGTCGTCGTGGTGCCACAGTCTTTCTGCGCCTGGGACAGGTCGGCTGCCTCCTTCTGCTGGTCGGCACCGGTCTTGGCCTCATCCTGGGTCAGCGTGTTCTGGTCCTGGGTGATGGTGCTCTGGGTCCCGGTGGAGGACCCGCCCTTGGACGGCGACGTCGTCGTCGTGGTGGTCGGCGTCGACGACTCTGACGGCGTGTCGGACGTGGAGGAGGACTGACTGCTCTCGTCCTGTGCCAGCTTCGCCGCGTCAGAGTTGAGGGTCGACTGCGCCGAGGAGACCGACTCGCTCAGCGACGTCGTGTCGAGGGTCCCCAGCGACTGTCCCGCGGTGACCTGTTGACCCACCGCTGCGGTGACCGTGGCCACCTGGCCGGCCACCTGGAAGGAGGCCGAGGCGTCGTCGACCGGCTGCACCGTGCCGACGACGGTCATGCTCTGCCCGATGTCGGCCCGGGTGACGGTCGCCGTCCGATATCCCGAGTTTCCGCTGCTGGTAGCCGCCCAGGCGGCGGCTCCGCCGCCCAGCACGACGATCAGCACGATCGCGCCAACGATCACGGCGCGTCGGTGCCCGGAGCGGCCCCAACCGGAGCGCGAAGAACTAGGCACTGCCACCGCCCGGAGCGCCCCCACCGAAGCCACCACCAGGGCCACCTCCCCGGAAGAAGCCGCCGCCGAAGCCACTGGTGCACGATGCGCCACCGGTCGAGGTGATACGGACCGTGGTCGCCGTCACCGCACCGTTCGTGGCGGCCGGCCCGAAGGCGCTCACGCAATCACCGACGGCCAGGTCAGTGGCTGCTGCCGACTGGGTCGAGGACAGCGTCGTGGATCCCGAGGTCGTGATCTTGAGGTTCTCGGTCTTCGGAGCGACGGGCTTGGAGGTCTTCGAGCTGTTGGAGCTCCTGGACTTGGTGCGCGCGAAGCTCCCCGGGGAGATGTCGACGCCCGACACGGAAACCGTCGAACCGCTG
>Ga0116215_1000284_pt1 | contig 40942 bp, 40 predicted proteins | sample Sb_taG_7_FD_89698 | JGI IMG/M metagenome (GOLD analysis project Ga0116215, IMG submission 89698) | Peat soil microbial communities from Weissenstadt, Germany - Sb_50d_2_FS metaG | ecosystem: Environmental > Terrestrial > Soil > Wetlands > Peat | place: Germany: Weissenstadt | collected 2010-09-21
CCCGGATCGGCGGCTTCTCTTCGCAGTTCTGGGGCATGTAGGAGAGGTACTGCTTGATGCGCTCGATGCACTCCTCGTCATCGGCCACCTCCATGTCGCCGACACCCGACTTGCGGCAGTGCACGCGCGAGCCGCCCAGTTCCTCTTGGGTGACGTCCTCGCCGATCGCCGCACGCACCAGGTGCGGGCCGGCGAGCGCCATCGAGCCGCGGCCCTTGACCATCGGCACGAAGTCCGCCAGGCCGGGGATGTAGGCGGTGCCCGCCGCGCACGGCCCCATCAGCGCGGCGACCTGCGGGATCACGCCGCTCATCACCACCTCCTCGCGGAATAGGTGACCGGAGCCCGCGAACATCGCCCCTGCGGCCTCCTGCACGCGCGCGCCCGCCGAGTCCAGCAGCCACACGAACGGGATGCGCTTGGTCAGCGCCAGCTCGCGCAGGCGCGTGACCTTGAACTCGCCCGTCATCCCCATCGAGCCGGCCATCACCGTGAAGTCGTACGCGCACACCGCCGTCAGGCGCCCGGCGACCTTGCCGTAGCCGGTGATCACGCCGTCCGCCGGCGCGTCCACGCCGTCCATCGCCCGCTGGGAAGAGTGCGGCGTGCCGTGAATGCCGAGCTCCACGAACGTGCTCTCGCCTGTGCCCTCATGGGTATCGATCAGCAGCGCGATGCGCTCGCGCGCCGTCAGCTTCTCGCGCGCGTGCTGCGCGGCGATCTTCTCCTCGCCGCCGCCCAGGCGGATGCGCGCGCGGCGCGCTTCCAGGTCCTCGACCAGCGGGCGCAGGAGACTGGACTTCGTGGACGACGCGGGCACGTCCGCCATCCTAACGGCATCGACAGTTCGCTGGAAGTAGAGAGTTCTACTGCTTACTTTGCCCCACGCGCAGGTCTACACATCGAGCCCCAATGCCAGCACCAGTGCGGTGTTGAGTCGGCGTATCGTGACCGGATCGAGCGAACCGCGGCGGCGGACGAGGCGATCCTTGGCGACGTTGACGAGCCAGTCACAGTTGGCGACGCTTGGCTCGCGCACGCCATGCGATCGTGTCAGCTCGACCTCAGCGACGTGACCGCGCACAGTGCTCGTCACGACCACACAGCTGAGACGAGCCAGGACGGGGATCGCTGTTTCGCGTGTGGCGATCACGACCGGACGAACGATGGGGCCGAGATCGGCATCCCACACCTCGCCGCGGGCGATCACGACATCGCGTCGCCGACAAGAGCAGTCGCCGCGTCGAGCACGTGTGCCTCCTCTGCGGTCAGTGGCGTCGCCGTGTACGCGGCGCGATAGGAATCCGCGATCCGCCGCTCGCGCAACTGCTCTTCAAGTAGTCGGATTGCGGCGCGAACTGCCTCCGCACGCGAGGGGAACACCCCTTCGGCCACAGCCGAGTCCAGCCGACCCAGCTCCTCGTTCGTCAGACGCACCGCGATCTGTGACATGCGATAAGCATACCATTACGGGATACGCGACACCTCAGGCCTGGCAGTGCGCACCGACGTACACGCGCATCACGTCCATCAGCGCCCTTTCCACACCGGCTCGCGCTTCTCGAAGAACGCGGTGACGCCCTCGACGATGTCCTCGGTGGAGAGCGCGAGGCTGAGCTGCGCGCGCAGGTAATCGAGGGCGTCGTCGAGCGGCATGTCCAGCTGACGGCGCATGGCCTCCTTGCCCAGACGCATGATCACGGGCGACTTGCCGGCGAGCTTGCCCGCCCACTCGGCTACGGCCGCCTCGAGCTGATCGTCGGGCACGACCTTGTTGACGATGCCCGCCGCGAGCGCCTCGCTTGCACTCCAGCGCTCGCCCAGCAGCAGCAGCTCGTTGGCCTTCTTGCGCGGCACGTTGCGGTAGATCAGCGCCATGATCATGAAGGGGAACGTGCCCACGTTGATCTCCGGCGTGCCGAAGCTCGCGGACTCAGACGCAACGATCAGGTCGCACGCGAGCGCGATCCCGAGCGCGCCCGCGAGCACATGCCCACGCGCGGCGCACACGGTCGGCTTTCCCAGCGCGCCGATCAGCTTGAACAGGCCGACGAAGCGCTCGGAGCCGAAGTGCTTCTCCACCAGCGGCGCGTCGGCGCCGAAGCCTCCCAGGCTGGCGCCGGAGGAGAACGTCTTCTGGTGCGAGGAGGCGAGCACGACGCAGCGCACAGCATCCTCGTCGCGAGCGCGCTCGAACGCCGCGATCAGGCCGCCGAGCAGCTCCGGTGAGAGCGCGTTGCGCGTGTCCGGGTCGTTGAGCGTGATCGTCGCTATGCCGGCGACGACGTCGTAGAGGACCTTGTCCCCCTGCGGGGACGATGCGGTTGACGGCGTCTCGCTGGGCACCGGCGCATCGTAGCCGGGATCGCCGGCAGGCGGGAAGTAAGCAGCGCTACTGCTTACTCTCGCAAGGACAGCGATCACCCACTTTGGGGCTTACTCCCCATCCGCCTGCCTGAATATTCCCCACTTGCCCTACTACCTACTCCCCATTTGTCCGACCACGACGGTACCCTGAACGCATGGTCTCCGCTCCCTTCATCGATCGTCATCTTCGGCCGACCGTGGTCGAGGCCCTTGGCGAAGCTAGAGCCGTGTGCCTGCTGGGAGCACGACAAGCCGGTAAGAGCACGCTCGCTCGGGCGATCGCGAGTCGCGAGCACCCGGCGGAGTACCTCACCCTTGACGACGAGGCCACGCGCCGTTCCGCGCGGGAGGATCCGACCGGATTCATAGCCCGCATATCACGCTCCGCTGTGATCGACGAGGTTCAACGCGCGCCCGATCTGATGCTTGCCATCAAGGAGCGCCTCGACACAAGCAACGAGCGCGGCCAGTTCTTGCTCGCAGGGTCAGCTAACCTCCTCACGCTCCCGACGATCGCCGACGCGCTGCCCGGGAGGGTTGACTATGTGCACCTCTGGCCCTTCTCACAAGGCGAGCTGATCGGTCGGCGCGAGAGCTTCATCGACCGGCTGTTCGCCGGAGAGGCGCCGCACATTGTGGACGCCGAGGTGGGACGCGGCGCCTACGCCGCGCGGATCGTAGCCGGAGGCTTCTCCGATGCCCAGCACCGAAGCGCGCGCGGTCGTGCGCGCTTCTTCGACGGCTACATATCGAGCATGCTCGGCCGCGACCTCCAAGACGTCGCCACCGTGAGGGACACGGAAAACGTGAATCGACTCCTGCGGATCCTCGCCGCTCGGTCCGCGACCCTCACGAGCTCGCGCGGCGTTGCGAGCGAGCTCGCCGTGGATCACAAGACCGTCGCGACGCAGACGCGCGTGCTCGAGAACCTGTTCCTCGTATCGCGCCTGCAACCGTGGCACGTCAACCTCGGGAGCCGTCAGATCAAGACTTCGAAGATCTACATGACGGACGCGGGGCTGCTCGCACACCTAATGAACCTCAATGCCGACAGACTCGTCAGAGAACCAGAGGTTGCGGGCTCGGTCTTCGAGACGTTCGTCGCGATGGAGCTGGCTCGACAGCGTGACTGGGCTGACAGCCCGCCAGCGCTGTTTCACTATCGAGACAAGCAACAGCGTGAGGTCGACGTCGTGCTCGAGCTGGGTAGCGGAGAGGTAGCCGGGGTCGAGGTCAAGACGGCCGCGGGCGTCCAGCCGAGAGACTTCGCGGGCCTACGCCACCTGCGTGACAAGCTCGGCACCCGCTTCAAGGCGGGCGTGGTGCTGTACACGGGCAAGCAGACCCTCAGCTTTGGCGAGCGTCTCCACGCTGTGCCGTTGTGCGGACTGTGGGCCTGACCCGCCCCCGCCTCGAGCGCCCCCCGCGCGAGGTCAGTTGCAGACCTGACAGCGCCCGGCGGGGCAGCTGCACGCGGGCGGGACGGCCCCGGCCACGCGCGGGCCCCAGCGGCGCACCCACTCGCGGGCCACCGTCTCAGTCCGGTCGCCGGTGCCACCCGGCCAGCAGCGGCGGAGCATCGCGCAAGCGAGCCGGTCGGTATCAGACTGGGCTCGGCTCGAGACCGACTGTATGTGTGCGGCGATCCGCGGGTCGCCCGGCTGGGCCTCCATGCCACCTGCATCGACCCGCAGGCGCCAAGGCATTAGAACCCGGGCGCCGGCGCCTCGCCAACGGAAGTGAGGCGCCGACCTGACCCGGTCAGTCCTCACGCGGTCTGCGGGACCCGCGCGATGCTTTCCTGGTAGAGCGCCATCTGCTGTGCGATCGCCTCGTTGGTGTAGCCGTCGATCTGACGCAGCTCGTCGACGACGAGGCTTGCGTCCGCGAGCACGCGTCGATAGTCCTGGCTCTCGCGCAGCGCGCCGAGCTGTTCGGCGGAGCCGTGCAGCTCGATGTAGCCACCGAGGTCGCCGTTGGGACCGAGCAGGACGACATCGAAGCTCTCGATGCGACCCCCCTGCTGCATTTGCCCGTACAGCCCGATCGCCTCGTTGAACACCTCGATGCCGTGCTCCTCGCGGCCACGCACTGTGGCACCCCAGCCGATGAACAGCATGCGGTCGGCCATGCCGACCTCCTTCCCTAACGGCCCGGCCCATCGCCGGGCCTGTAGCCGCAAGCTACCAGGGTGCGAGCAGCGACGGTCTGACAGCGCGGCAACGCGCACGACCACAATGGCCACCGCACCCGGCGCCGGCGCCCTATGCGAAGAGTAAGCAGCTCTACTATTTACTTTTGGTCGGTCGTGCGGTAGCTTCGGACCATCACCGCCCAACAAGGAGATCGCCCCATGGCAGCCACCGCCGCATCGTCCCCGCATCGTCCCGGCACGGGGACGGGGGAGAGCGTGCTCAAGCCGGACTTCAAGAGTCAGCGCAAGCACTTCATCTTCACCGACGAGCACGAACAGCTGCGCGAGTCGATCAGCAACTTCGCGACCAAAGAGCTCGCGCCCCACGCGGACGAGTGGGAGGAGACGACGTTCCCCGACTGGGTGTTCACGCGCATGGGCGAGCTGGGCTTCCTCGGCCTGGACAAGCCCGAGCAATACGGCGGGCAGGGCGGCGATTACTTCTCCGCGATGGTGCTCGGCGAGGCGATCGCACACGCCAACTGCGGTGGGCTGGCGATGGGCGTGGCGGTGCAGACCGACATGGCGATGCCGCCGATCCTGGCGTTCGGCAGCGAGGAGCAGAAGCAGGAATGGGTCGTGCCGGCGATCAAGGGCGAGAAGATCCTGTGCCTGGGCATCACCGAGCCGGACGCGGGCTCGGATGTGAAAGGGATCAAGACGCGAGCGGTGCGCGACGGCGATGACTTCGTGATCAACGGCTCCAAGACGTACATCACCAACGGCCACCGCGCGCACGCGATCGTGCTCGTCACCAAGACCGACCCGGACGCCGGCTACGACGGCTTCAGCCTGTTCCTCGTGCCGATGGACGCGCCGGGCGTGATCCGCGAGAAGAAGCTCCAGAAGATGGGCATGCACGCCTCAGACACTGCGCTGCTGGCCTTCCAGGATGTGCGCGTGCCGGCCTCGGCGATGCTGGGCCAGGAGGGCAAGGGCTTCTACCACATCATGTGGGAGCTCCAGGGCGAGCGCATGATCGGCGCCGCCGGCAGCCTCGCGGGGGCGCAGCGCTGCTTCGAGCGCACGCTGCAGTACGCCAAGGAGCGCGAAGCGTTCGGCAAAGCGATCGGCCACTTCCAGGTCATCCGCCACAAGTTCGCCGAGATGGCCACCAAAATCGAGGCCGCCCGCCAGCTCGTGTACGTGACCGCCTGGCGTTTCGCCAACGGCGAGTACCCCGTGCGCGAGATATCGATGGCCAAGCTGTTCGCCTCGCGTGTGGCTGTGGAAGTGGCCGACGAGTGCATCCAGATCCACGGCGGCGCGGGCTACATGAAGGAGTACAACGTCGAGCGCGCGTGGCGCGACGCACGCCTGAACCGCATCGGCGCGGGCACCGACGAGATCATGCTCGAGGTGATCGGGCGCTCGTACGGGCTGTAGTCCGATCCGCGATCCTCATCTCCCATGGCGAGAGGGCCGCATGCTCGATCGTGAGCTAGGGCCACGCCGCATGCGGCGTGGCCGGGAGAGCCGCATGCGGCTCTCCCTCGGGGCCGTACATGTACGGCCCCGCCACCCGGCGCATGCGCCGGGTGGAACGACAGGAAGGCGATCAGGAGTCGAGGAACGCCACGTCGACGCCCATTGCCTCGTAGGCGTCCCGCGCGCGGCGGTCGGCGCTGAGCAGCGTCGCGCCGTGCTCGCGCGCGGTAGCGGCGATCAGGGCGTCGTAGAGCGCGCCGCCACGCAGGCCGGCATCGACGGCGCTGCGCAGGCACGAGCACTGCGCATCCCGATCGAGAGCAAGCCACGGCTCGGGGAATTCACGTTCGAGCGCATCGAGGACGACCGTCGCTTCCATCCTCTGCCCCTCGGGCATGCGGCTCAACACAGAGGAGGTCTCGAAGGCCACGTGGATGATCAGTCCGGGAGCGTCGCCAACGGCATCGACCGCCCGCTCATGGGCCGCGTGATGGCTCGCCAAGGCGGCGACCAAAACGCTCGAGTCCGGGACGATCACTTCCTGACGCGTTCCAGCACTTCGCGGACCAGCTCCGTGGTAAGCGGCGGGACTGGCTCGTCGGGAACGATCACCGTATGTCCGTTGCGATCCTCCAGATGGACCTTGACGTACGGCACGGTCAGCTCCAGCTTCCCGTCCACCTCTGTGAGCTCCAGCTCCGTGGGCCCGTCGATGCCCAGCGCGTCGCGCATCGGCTTCGGGATCACGATCCGTCCAACCCCATCGATGGCAACTCGCATACCATCAGATTACCAATCGCCCTCGATCTCGTGTCCATGAGCACTCTCACTCCCCCCTTCTCCGACGAGCACGAGCAACTGAGACAGTCGATCCGCGGCTTCATCGACCGCGAGCTCGCGCCGCATGCCCAACAGTGGGAGGAGGACCATTGGTTCCCGGACGAGGTGTTCGACAAGCTCGCCGCCCAGGGCCTGCTCGGGCTGAAGTACCCCGAGTCCCACGGCGGACAGGGCGGCGACTACCTGCACGAGGCGGTGCTGTGCGAGGAGCTCGCGCGCACCGGCTCCGGCGGCACGGCCGCGGGCATCGGCGCGCACGTCAACATCGCCACGCCGCCGATCTGGAAGTTCGGCTCAGAGGAGCAGAAGCAGCGCTACCTCGTGCCCGCGATCCGCGGCGAGAAGATCGGCGCGCTCGGCATCACTGAGCCCGGAGCCGGCTCTGACGTCGCCGCGATCTCCACGCGCGCCGAGCGCGTGGACGGCGGCTGGGTGGTCAACGGCGAGAAGACCTACATCACCAACGGCGTGCGCGCGCACTTCATCGTCACCGCCGTGAAGACCAAGAAAACGACCCCGCCCGCCCGCCACCACGACATCTCCTTCCTGATCGTCGACCGCGACGAGGGAGTCGTGTCGACGGCGCTGCACAAGCTCGGCTGGCACGCGTCGGACACCGCCACGATCAGCTTCCAGGACGTGTTCGTGCCCGAGCAGAACCTGCTCGGGGAGCTCAACGGGGGCTTCAAGCTGATCATGGCCAACTTCCAGTGGGAGCGCCTGGCGATGGCGCTGGGCGCGGTCGGAGCGATGACGATCGCATGGGAGCGCACCGCCGCCTTCGCCCGCGAGCGCCAGGCGTTCGGGCGCCCGCTTTCCGGCCACCAGGCGATCCGTCACAAGCTCGCCGACCTCGCCACCTCCGTGTACACGTGCCGCTGCGTCACCTACGACGCGCTACGCCGGTTCGTCGCCGGCGAGGAGCCGCTGAAGGAGGTCACGATGGCCAAGCTGCTCACCCAACGCGCGTCCTTCGAGCTGATGGACGCGTGCCTGCAGATCCACGGCGGCGCGGGCTACATGCGCGAGTACTTCATCGAGCGCGCCGCCCGTGACGCGCGCCTCGGGCCGATCGGCGGCGGCAGCGACGAGATCATGCGCGAGATCCTCGGTCGCGTGCTCGCCCTGTAGGCGCCCCCGCTCGCAAAACCTGTCCAAACCTCCTTGCAACGCTCAAACATGCTCGCCGCGCGGTCGATACGTGGCCCGTGGTCGCTGCTTCCTCGGCTCGGACTACCGCCCTCGCCATCCTCTGCGCCGCCGCATGCGCTTTTGCCGGCAGCTCGCCCGCGCTCGCGTTCGCCACGCACGGACACCGCCCGGCGCGCGCCCATCGCGCGTGCGCGCACACTGGCCTGCGCCCCAGCCTCACGAACATCGCGCTGATCCGCGCGGCCACGTTCTGCCTGGTCAACCGCGAACGCGCCGCCCGCGGCGAGCGACCCCTACGGCCGAACAGGCGCCTCAGGCACGCCGCGCAGGCACACACCGACAGCATGGCGTTCAGCGATTACTTTGAACATGTCGGCCCACGCGGTCAGACGCCGCTCGCGCGCATGCGTCGCGTCGGCTACATCTCCAGCTCGCGAGTGGGCTATGAAGTGGGCGAGAACATCGCATGGGCCACGCTGGCGCTGGCGACGCCGCGCGCGATCGTCGCCGCCTGGATGGCATCGCCCGCGCACCGCGCCAACATCCTCGACCGCCGCTACACGGAAACGGGGATCGGCGTCTCGCCCCACCCCCCCTCGTCGCTCGCGCACGGCAAACCGGGCGCCATCTACACGCAGGACTTCGGCGTGCTCACCCGCGGCTGACATCGGCGGCTGACATCGGCGGCTGAGCGCTCAACAGCGCCTCCAGCCGCTCAGCGTCTGACAGCCGCGCACACGCGCGTAGCGCGCATGGACATCCCGCGCCGCTCGTGTTCGGCCGTATATAACTTCCGGTCCCCTACCCACTACAAGGAGACCTCACAGCTATGGGAGTACTCGACGGCAAGTCGGCGATCGTCACGGGCTCGGCGCGCGGCATCGGACGCGCCACCGCGGAGCTGCTCGCCGAGCACGGCGCACAGGTGCTCATCAACGATCTGGACGGCGACGTCGCCGAGCAGGCGGCATCGGAGATTTCCGGAGAGACCGCGGTCTTCTCCGGCGACCTCACCAAGCCGGGCATGTGCGACCAGCTGGTGCAGAAGGCGATCGACTCGTTCGGCAAGCTGGACATCGTCGTCAACAACGCCGGCTACACGATTGACGGGCCCGTGCACAAGCTCTCCGACGAGCACTTCCAGGCGATGCTAGACATTCACACCGTCGTCCCCTTCCGCGTCATCCGCGCCGCCGCTCCGCACCTGCGCGAGCCCGCCAAGAAAGAGCGCGAGGAAGGCCTCGAGGTGTTCCGCAAGATCGTCAACGTGTCCTCCACCTCCGGCACGTTCGGCAACGCCGGCCAGGCCAACTACTCCTCCGGTAAGGCGGGCGTCGTCGGGCTGACCAAAACCGTCGCCAAGGAGTGGGGCCAGTTCAAAGTCAACGTCAACGCCGTCGCGTTCGGCTTCATCGACACGCGCCTCACGCAGGCGAAGGTGGACGAGAACACGATGGAAAAGGACGGCGAGCAGATCCAGCTGGGCATCCCCGAGCAGATGCGCCAGATGGCCTCCGCGATCATCCCGCTCGGCCGCCCCGCCACGCCCGAGGAGGCAGCCGGCGGCGTGTTCTTCCTGTGCTCCCCCTGGTCCAACTACGTCCACGGACAGACGCTGCACATCACCGGCGGCATCTTCGGCGGCATGACCGGCTGAGGGCGCCCACCCCACGGCCGCTCCCAACGAGAGCCGCTCGAGGTCTATGTCCCGCTGCGAACGCTGTATATCTATCGCTATACAGAGCATCCCCCTCAGCCCTCGTCTCTTTACGAACGCTGTATAGCCATCGTTATACAGCGTTCGTTTTGGAACACCTGCACCAGGCCTCTTTAGGCTCACCCAGCCCAGCTGTACAAAGGAGCGCTAAGCCTGGCTTGCGATCCGACCGCCGAGATCCAGCAGGCAACCGGAGAAGTAGGCGCCCGCTGGGGAGGCGAGATAGGCGGTGAGCACCGCGACCTCTGCCGCCGCCTCTGCCTCTGCCACGCCGACCGCGCCGGGGGCGATCGCCACGGCGGTGACCTCATGGCGAGCCCACTCGATCGAGAGCGTGCGCGCGAGGTTCTCCAAGCCGGCGCACGCCGCCTCGACGTGCTCCCCCTCCCCCTCCGGGGAAGGTGCCGGGGAAGGTGCCGGGGACGATGCGCCAAGGTCGCGTGCGGGCACCAGGTAGACGATCCGCCCACCGGTCGCGCGGGCCCGTTCAGCCCCGCCAACCCCTCCCATCCCATCCGCCGCAAGGGCCCCTGCGGTTCGATCGCTCTCGCCGGGTAGGAATGCACGGCATGCCACCACGCGCGTGACGTTCCAGCTCGCGTCCAGGCACGCGCGCAGCGCGGCCCGCCCAGCCTCTGGCGCCGTTTCCGCCACCTGCGCGAACAGGCTCGCACCGTCGATCACCAGCAGGTGAACGCCACCGACCTGGGCGAGCGCTCGATCGACCGCCTGCTGCGCGGCGTGCTCGCTGTCGAGCTCGCCAGCGGCCAATCGATCGGCGTCGAGCGGGCACTCGAACACGCGCGCGCCCAGCTGAATGCAGGCCGCGCTCACCGCCGACCCGAGCGCTCCCCCCGCGCCGGCATCCGCGGGCGTACCGGCGAGCACGATCGAGACCCCTTGCAACAGGCCCGGGCGCAGCAGCTCTGATATCTCGACCGTGGACATCGCCCCGGCGAGAACCCTAGAGGCCGCCGGGCTCCTCGCGGGCGCTGCTGCCGCGCAACTGGAAATACATGACCGCCGCGGCGAGCGCGGCGAGCGGGGCGGTGAGCACGCCGACGACCACGCGCACGACGATGCCCACGCCGGAGCCGGCGGATTCGGCGATGCCCTCGATGATGAAAGAGACGACGCCGACCATGATGTAGAGCAGCAGGATCACGCCGAAGACCTGCCAGCCGTTGCCGCGCACGAGCTCGCGGCTGCGCTGCAGCGCGGCGAACACGCCGGGGTGCTCGAGCACGACCACGGGAGCCGCGAGCGACCAGATCGTGATCAGGATCAGGCCGGGGACGATGATCAGGATGAAGCCGATCACGATCCCGATGCCGGCCACGATGCCCACCAGGATCAGCTGGCCGATCACCGGCGTGGCGGCTCGCAGCAACTGGCCGGGGCTCGAGTCGCGCCGTCCGTCCTGGACGTCGGCGACCAACTCGACGACCATGCCGGTGAACAGGGTGGTCGCGACGAGGCTGATCAGCAGGGCGACGAACAGCAGGCCGGGACTGGCGAGCACGAGCAGCGTCGAGAGGATGCCGGTGAACACGAACACCACCGCGGCGGCGGGCATCAGCACCGACGCCTGGTCTACGTAGATCTCGAGCACGCGGCGAACGACGCCGCCGACGTCAAGCCGAGCCGGCATGCACACCCCCGACGGCTCGCCGCTCGGCCCGGCGCTGCTCGCGCACGCGCCTGAGGACCCCCTTGCGGCCATGCTGTTCGAGGCCGCCGTACAGACGGCGTATCTCAACCAGCACCTGGTCGGCGACCGCCTGCTGCTGCTCGCGCGTGGGGTTCTCGATCGGCTCCCAGCAGATCGCCTCGCCGTACTGGATCGTCACCTTCGGGAACTGCAGCCGCTTCCAGTTTCGGATCCGCGAGGAGCCGTGGATGGCGATCGGCACTACGGGCGCGCCCGTCTCCAGCGCCAGGCGCCCGATGCCGCGCTTGGCTTGTTCGGCGACTTTGCCGGTGCGCGAGCGCCCACCCTCGCAGTACATCGTGATCGCGGCGCCGCGATCGAGGATCGTCCTGGCGGTGATGAACGTGTCCTCATCGCGTGCGCCGCGGCGCACGGGGAACACGCCACCGTGGGTGTAGATGAACTGCATCGGCCGTTTGAACAGCTGCGACTTGGCCATGAAGCGCACCTTGCGGCGGATGTAGCAGCCCATCAGGAAGTGGTCCATGAAGGAGAAGTGGTTGGGGGCGAGGATCACGGCGCCGCTGCCGGGCACGTTCTCGGTCGAGATCGCCCGTGCGCGCAGGAACGTGTAGCCGTACAGCGAGGTGAGTATGCGCGTTAGCTCGTACGCCCAATCGGGTTCGCGCGTGCGCGAACGCAGGTGGAAGCGGTCGAAGTGCTCCTTGGGACGCGGGTCGCTGTAGACCTGCTCGCGCATCGGCGCAAGATCGCTCATCAAACGCTCTACCTTCGGCGCGGCGCAAGGTTACGCCTCGACGCGACGCACTCCGGCTCGACGCCGCCCGCCTCGGCGGCGCGCATGCACCGATCGGTCGGCGCCGCGATCTATTGTGCCAGTGGCGAACATCCCCTGGAGGATCACATGACTGACATCGAGGCGCACATCACGGGCACGGTATGGAAGATCGAATGCGCGGTGGGCGACACGATCGAGGAGGGCGACACGGTCGCGATCCTCGAGTCGATGAAGATGGAGATGCCCGTCGAGGCGGAAGACGCGGGCACGGTGACGGCAGTGTGCTGCGAGGAGGGCCAGGCGGTCAACGAGGGTGACACGCTCGTCGTCCTGGAGTGAGCTCCGACGCCCCCCCACGCGAGCTCGCGGACGGCAAGCTGCTGATCGAGGAGCCGGCCAACGGCGTCGTACGACTTACGATCTCCAACCCGGCCAAGCGCAACGCGCTCGACCACCCGATCCTGGATGCGATCAGCGCGACGCTCGGCGAGCTGTCGTCCTGCGCGCACACGCGCTGCGTGATGATCACGGGCGCGCACGGGATGTTCTCGGCGGGCTATGACATCGGCGAGATCCCGGAGGACGAGTTTGAAGAGCGGGCCGAGCGCCTGGTCGCCCATCCGTTCACCCAGGCGATCGAAGCGCTCGAAGCGTTCCCCTATCCGACAATTGCGGCGCTGCCCGGGCACACGATCGGCGGCGGCCTGGAGCTGGCGCTGTCGTGCGACCTGCGTGTGGCGGGCGCGGACATCAGGCTGGGCATGCCCCCGGCGAAGCTCGGGCTGGTGTACTCGCATACGGGCGTGCGCCGCTTCATCGACGCGATCGGCGCGGCGCGCACGCGCGAGCTGTTCCTGCTGGGACGCTACATAGATGCGCCGACGGCGCTCGCGTGGGGGCTGGTCAATCGCGTGGCTCCCGGGGACGCACTCGACGCGCTGGCGCTCGAGCTGGCGGGCGAGCTGGCCGGGAACGCGCCCCTGTCGCAGACGGGCAACAAGCGCGTGATCGCCGCGCTGCTGGCGGCGGAGGGCGGGCTGCCGGCTGATGTGGAAGCGGAGCTGATCGAGCTGCGCCGCGCCTCGTTCGCCTCGCAGGACCTGCGTGAGGGATTGCGGGCGTTCGCGCAGCGGCGCGCCCCGCGCTGGACCGGGGAGTAGACCGCCCGCGCCACGTAGGCGGGTGTTGCTGGCGGCCGACGGGGGTGCCGTCCGCCGCGTCACATACGGTTTTTTCCGGTGACACCGCTGATTACACGCGCGGAGGCGCTGGCGCTCGGCGAGATCGAGGACCACGAGCAGATCGAAGCGCTGATCGAGCGCGCGTGGCATGCGCGCGTGGAGCGCTTCGCCGACTCGACTGACATGTGCTCGCTGGTGAACGCCAAGTCGGGCGGCTGCGCGGAGGACTGCGGCTTCTGCGCGCAGTCGCGCTTCGCGGATGCGGAGACGCCGATGCACGCGATGATGGAGCCGGAGCAGATCCTCGAGCACGCGCGCGCGGCGGAGGCCGCGGGTGCGCACCGCTTCTGCATGGTCACGCAGGGCCAGGGTCTCTCCCGCCGGGATTTCGAGAAGTATCTAGAGGGCGTTCGCCTGGTCTCACAGAACACCAATCTGAAGCGCTGCGCGTCGGTCGGCCACCTGTCGGTGGAGCGGGCGAGGGCGCTGCGCGAGGCGGGCGTGCAGCGTGTGCACCACAACGTGGAGACCGCTCACAGCTACTACGGCGAGGTGACGAGCACGGTGCGCTACGAGGGTCGCCTGCGCACGATCGAGGCCGTTCGCGAGGCGGGGCTGGAGACGTGCGTGGGTGGCATCCTGAACCTGGGCGAGACGCGCGAGCAGCGCGTGGAGATGGCGTTCGAGCTGGCGCAGATCGAACCGACGAGCGTGCCGATCAACATGCTCAACCCGCGTCCGGGCACGAAGTTCGGCGACCGCGAGTACATGGACCCGTGGGAGGCGGTGAAGTGGATCGCGATCTTCCGCCTGATCATCCCGGACGCGCTGTTCCGGCTGTGCGGCGGGCGCGTGGAGAACCTTGTGGAGCTGCAGCAACTGGCTGTCAAGGCGGGCATCAACGGCGTGATGATGGGCAACTTCCTGACCACGCTCGGCAACGAGCCGGAGGCCGACCGCGCGATGTTCGAGGAGCTGGGGCTGAACGTCGCGCGCCAGCCCGACAACGCCGCCAACCCGCGACCGGACAACCGCTCGGGCTGGCTGGCGGGCGACACGCCGCGGGCGGCGGAGCGGACGCCGGAGCGCGTTCCGGCAGGCGACGCGCTGCAGCTCGATGTGCGCCTGTGGGACCCGTCCACGCAGCTGCGCTACCGCGCCAAGCGCAAGGTTCCCCCGCGCCCTGACGGCGCGCCCAACGCCGTGCCTGTCGGCTAGGACCGAGGGAGATATGAGCGAGATCGAACAGCGCCTGGAGGAACTGGAGCGGCTCGGTCTCAGCCGTCGGCTGCGCCTGGTGAGCGGACCGCAGGGACCGACGGTGCTGCTCGGCGGCAAGCCGGTGCTGCTGCTGTGCTCGAACAACTACCTCGGGTTGGCCGATCACCCGCGCGTGCGCGAGGCGGCGGCGGAGGCAGCGATGCGCTGGGGCGTAGGTGCGGGCTCCTCGCGGCTGGTATCGGGGACGATGACGATCCACGGTCGCCTGGAGGAGCGCCTGGCGGAGTTCAAGGGCAGCGAGGGATGCCTGCTGTTCGGCTCGGGGTACCTGGCGAACATCGGCGTGATCGGCGCGCTGGCCGGCCGCGGGGATGTGATCTTCTCCGACGAGCTCAACCACGCATCGATCGTGGACGGCTGCCGACTGTCTCACGCGGAGGTGGTCGTGTACCGCCACCGCGACGTGGAACAGCTCGACTGGAGCCTGCGCAAGCACGGCCGCCGGGACGGCGGGACACGTCGACTGATCGTGACCGACTCGGTGTTCTCGATGGACGGCGACGTGGCGCCGCTGGAGGCGATCGCCGAGCTGGCGGACATCCATGGAGCGCGTGTGGTGGTCGACGAGGCGCACGCGACGGGCAACCTCGGGCGGGGCGGTCGCGGCGCGGTGGCAGAGGCGGGTCTGGAGGGCGAGATGGACGTGATCGTGGGGACGCTCGGCAAGGCGCTCGGCTCCTACGGGGCGTATGCGTGCGCGAGCGCGGAGATGATCCGCTACCTGGTCAACACTGCCCGCCCGCTGATCTTCTCGACCGCGCCCTCGCCACCGGCGGTGGCCGGCGCGCTGGCGGCGCTCGAGCTGTTGCAGGAGCGCCCGCACCGCGTCCAGCGGCTGCGCTCCAACGCGCGTGTGCTGCGCCGGGCGCTGGCGGCGGAGGGCTTTCCGGCGGCGGACACGGAGATGCAGATAGTTCCGCTGATCGTGGGCGATGAGCGCGCGGCGATGCGCCTGTGCCAGGCCGCGATCGAGCGCGGGGTGTTCGCGCAGGCGATCAGGCCGCCGACGGTGGCGGCGGGCTCTTCGCGCCTGCGGCTGACGGCGATGGCCTCGCACACGGCATCCGAGCTGGAGATGGCGGCGGGCGTGCTCGGCGACGCCGCCCGCGAGCTGGGGTTGGACCCGGCGTCGCTGAAGCCGGCGCTGCCCGAGCGCGTGGCGGCAGCGCAGGAGATCGAGCGGCTGGAGCTGGAGTACACCGAGCTTGTCGCGTACGCGCACGATCCCTCGGCCACAGGCGAGGGGCCGGTGTCCGCGCCGTTCGACCTCGAGCAGGACACGGAGAGCATCCCCGCGCTGACGCCCGCGCTCGTGGCGGCAGGCGCGCCGTGCGCCGTCGAGCACGCTGAGGACCAGGCGCGGGCTTCGTCGTCCACCGCCGTGCCCGCGGCGCCGTTCGACCTCGAGCGCGAGCTCGAGGGCATCCGCGCGGCCTAGCCCCCAGGTCACGGGGCGGGCGTGCGCGGGCTGTTCGTCACGGCGACGGACACGGGCGTCGGCAAGACGGTCCTGAGCGCAGCGCTGCTCGCGGCGATGGCCGCGGAGGGCGAGCCGGTGCGCGCGTACAAGCCGGTCGTGACGGGCCTGGAGGACCCGGACGAGATAGCGGCGCGCGGCGCATGGCCTCCCGACCACGAGCTGCTGGCGGCCGTCGCGGGCATGAATGCTGAGGATGTCTCGCCACTGCGCTTCGGCCCGGCGGTCTCACCGCATCTGGCGGCGGAGCTCGCGGGCGAGCGGATAGAGCCGGCGCGGCTGCTCGCCGCGGCGCGTCCTGACGACGATGCGGCGACGCTGATCGTCGAGGGCGTGGGCGGACTGCTGACCCCGCTGGCAGACGACTACACGGTGTGCGATCTCGCGGTCGCCCTTGGAATGCCGGTGCTGATCGCGGCGCGCCCGGGCCTCGGCACGATCAACCACGCGCTGCTCACCCTGCGGGTCGCCCGAGCGGCCCAACTGCAGGTGCTGGCGGTCGTGCTGACGCCGTGGGACGAGCACCCCACGACCATGCACCGCTCAAACCGTTCGACGATCGCGCGCCTCGGCGAAGTGCCTGCGGAGACATTGAGCCTGGTACCCGGTCCCTCCGTAGCCGACCTCGCCGGCGCCGGGGCGCCGTTGGTGGAGGCCCTGCGATCCTGGCTCGTTGGTTAGACCACGCGGATCCAGAACGCGTTCAGGCTGCGTAAGCGAGGTCTTTGATGAGACCCTCGTACTCGTTCGCCAGTGGAGATGCGCCAAGTGAGAGCAGCATCGCGGAGTGTTCGAGGGCGGCGAGCGCCTCAGGTGTGTTGAGTCGCAGCGAGATCTGTCTGCCCACAGTAAATCTCGCGAGGTTTCTCCACCACACCGCCGCCCGGCATCCTACTATGCTTCATGTCCATGCCCGATGCTCTTCGCGATCGTGCCACAGATGTGACCGAGCATATGGTTAGCAGTTTCCCGCAGATCAGTGGCGTTTGCTTGTTCGGCTCGGTCGCTCGAGGCGATGCCGGGCCTGACAGCGACCTGGATCTCTTGGTCGTTGGCGATGATCCTAAGCTCACGCCATCGTCGATTCGACGTCGCCTTCGGCTAGATGACGCGACGCCTAAAGTCTCGATCGTCTACCACACGCCTGCGACATTGGGTCGCTATGTCAGGACGGGATCTCGTTTCTTGCTTCACGTGCAGTTGGAGGGTGAGGTGCTCTACGACGAACGTGGACTCCTACGCGACCTTCAGAGTCTACCCCCGGTGAGCGCTCCGGTGCGAGCCGAAGTCGACGGGCAGCTCAAGCGGCTCACTCTGTATGACGACACCGACCGCTACAATGGCAACTTCCTATTTCCTCTTTCACATATATACGCCATCGGTAAGGCGATTGTAATGGCGATTCTCGCCGAGAACAAAATCTTTGAGTTCAACCGGGATCGAGCGTTCGAAGCCTTCTCTGCCCGGTTTCCCGAGTCGTCGCAAGAGGTAGCGATCGTCGCGAGATTGAGTCCCTTTTATCGTCTAGCGTCAAAGGGAGTCGAGGCGGAACTACCCTTCTCCTACCACAACTGCGAGATCGAGGTGCGAAAGGCCGTCAGGGCGGTGAGGAGCCTTGCCGCGCACGCCCGGAGCACCTGAGCACGTCGTTAGCCCAACCCTTCTCGACTCGATCGATAAGTATGTGGAACAGCTAGACGCAGGCACCGCGATCTCGGGCGATGTCGTTCCGGAGACATCGCCGGTGATCAGCTTCATGGAGAATGCATTTGCGCAGTTCTTTGAAAACGAGACTCACAGCGAAATAACGGGCTTCGACTCCAAGGCCAAGAAAAAAGCCTCTCGACTCCGTCGAACGAAGAAGGCTGGTCTCTCTGCAGAGGCACGAGCTATCATCGCATTGTTTGAGCAGTATTGCGATATCCACGAGGACGTGTTGGGTGCCGGTTACGGTGGCCAAGCGTCGGTCCTTGAGGAATTCCACTTCAAGTACGTAGTAAGGCTATTGGAGCGGATCTCAGCCTTGGCAAAGAAGAAGAGTGACGACGAGCTCCAGGAGCACACAGAAAGGTCGCTCGTCGCGTTTCTTGCGGCGATCGAAGCTTACGATTGGAACTCCGACGAATCCGATGGATGACAATATACGCGAGCTTGTTCGCCTTCTCGAGCGCGACTACGACCAGACAAGCGAATTCATCCGTAGCGTCGTAGGGACCGGGTCCACGACTCGAGGATGGGCCGTAACAGTGTGGCTTGCCGTACTTGGGGTCGCGATCCAGCAGCAAAGTTGGGCGCTCGCGCTGCTCGCGAGCGTCGCTGTACTGCCGTTTTCTCTACTCGACGCTTACTACTCTTGGCTCTACGGGCAAGCCTTGCGCCACGGCCGGGCACTCGAGAACCTCTCCGCGGCGTACTATCGCGCGATAGAGGCCGGCGATGACGACGCCGATCTCGTCGCGGACTTCGAGTCGGAGGCCGCCGCGCACCGGCTCGGTCTGTACGCACATTTTCGGCGCTTCTCGATCCCAGAGCTGCGGTCTGTGCGCCCGAAGCTCGTCTTCCAGTGGTTTTACCCCGGACTAGTCGCCATTGCGGCGCTTGCCGCCATACTCATCGCACTGTTCACGTCGGCCGGCTCGGGTGTGGCGTAGACCAGGAGGACGACGTCGACCAGAGGGACGACAGCGCGATCGAGCGCACTGCCATTCACGAGGTGAAGGTAGCCGACGCCGCAGCGACCATCGCGGCGGTGACCCGCGCGAGATCCTCCTCGCCGATCACGTACGGCGGCATCGCGTAGATCAGGTCGCGAAACGGCCGCAGCCACACGCCGCGCTCGACGGCGACGGCGGTAGCGGCGGCGACGTCCACGTCGCAGTCGAGCTGCACGACGCCTATAGCTCCCAGCACGCGCACGTCACTGACCCCCGGCATCGCGCGGGCGGGCTCAAGCCCGGAGCGCAACCCGGCTTCGATCGCGCGCACGCGCTCGCGCCAGTCGCCGTCGTCGAGCAGCCCGAGCGACGCGAGCGCGACGGCACACGCGAGCGGATTGCCCATGAAAGTCGGCCCGTGCATCAGCCCCCCGCCCTCGCCCGCGCTGACCGCCTCGGACACCGCGGGCGTACACAGCATCGCGGCGAGCGACATGTAGCCGCCGGTGAGCGCCTTGCCGACGCACATCACGTCCGGCGTCACGCCGGCGTGCTCGCACGCGAACATCGCGCCCGTACGTCCGAAGCCGGTGGCGATCTCATCGAGCACGAGCAGCAGGCCGTGCTCGTCGCAAACGCGCCGCAGCAGCGCGATGCACTCGGGCGCGTGAAAGCGCATGCCGCCGGCGCCCTGCACGACGGGCTCGACGATCACCGCGGCCAGCTCGTGCGCGTGCGCGGCCGCCAGCTCGCACACATGCGCCGCCCAGCGCTCGTCCAGGCCCGCCTTGAACCCGTCGGGGGGTCGCTCAGCGAAGACGTGCTCTGGCAGCAGGCCGGTGAACAGGCTGTGCATGCCGCCCTCCGGATCGCACACGGCCATCGCGCCGGCCGTGTCGCCGTGATAGCCGCCCCTGACGGTCAGCAGCCGCGTGCGTCCGGCGTGCCCGAGCGCACGCTGGTACTGCAGGCACAGCTTGATCGCCACCTCCACGGACACCGACCCGGAGTCGGCCAGGAACACGCGCTCGAGGCCATCGGGCGCGAGCTCGGTGAGGCGCTCGGCCAGGCGCACCGCCGGCTCGTGCGTGAGCCCGCCGAACATCACGTGCGCCATGCTGCCGAGCTGCTCGCGCACCGCCGCGTCGAGCGCGGGATGGCGGTAGCCGTGGATCGCGCACCACCACGAGGCCATGCCGTCGATCAGCTCACGACCGCCCGCCAGGCGCAGGCGCACCCCTTGCGCGGAGGCGACCAGCAGCGAGGGCATCGACGCGGGCAGCGCGCCGTACGGGTGCCACACACGCTCGGCGTCGAGCGCGAGCAGCCGATCCCAGTCGTTTTGGGACATGGCCACTAGGGAGTCGTTGGGCAAGCGAGGCAAGGACGCAGTGAGCGAAGTGTGCTCAGCACACGAGCGATCGAGGACGCAGCATCGCGCCGCTCAACGGCTCCCTAGTCTTCGTAGAGTGTGAAATCGCGCTTACGCGCGCCGCACACCGGGCAGAACCAGGTGTCGGGGATGTCCTCGAACGCCGTCCCCGCCGGGATCCCGCCGTCCGGGTCGCCTTCGTCGGGGTCGTAGATGTAGCCGCAGGACTCGCAGATCCAGCGCTGAAGGGTCTCCCCTTCCGGGGACGATGCAGTGGGAGCGCTCATGCGCCAAAGAGTAGCGAGCTGTAGGGTCGGCCGATGAACCAACGGCCCGCTCCGGGCGAGGCGTACAACCCCGGCCCACCCACGCAGCCGCGACAGGCGGCGAGCGTGATCCTCCTTCGCGGCGGGGCCGAGGAGCTCGAGGTGCTGCTCGTGAGGCGCACGCCGAAGGCGCGTTTCATGGGCGGCGTGTGGGTGTTTCCAGGCGGTGCGGTTGACACCGGCGAGGGCGACGGCGATGAGGCGCATCGCGTGGCCGCCGTGCGTGAGCTGCGCGAGGAGGCGGACATCGCGCTCGAGGATCCCGGCGCGCTGGTGAAGTTCTCGCGCTGGATCACGCCCGCGCAGGTGCAGATCCGCTACGACACGCACTTCTTCCTCGCGCTGCTGCCGCAAGGCCAGGAGCCGCGGGTGGACGGCGAGGAGTGCGTCGACCTCGGCTGGTTCAGCCCGCCTGCCGCGTTGAACGCCCACGCCGCCAAGGAGATCGAGCTGGTCTTCCCCACGATCAAGCACCTGGAACAGCTCGGCGAGTTCTCGTCGGTGGAATCGCTCATGGCCTACGCCAGCGGGCGCGTAGTGCAGCCGGTGGAGCCGCGAGTGCTGCTCGAAGGCGAGGTCGCTCGCATCCTGCTGCCGGGCGAGCCGGGGTACTAAGTACGTCCAGGACGGCGCGATGCGCCGGCTGGACTGCAGAGACGCGTCCATGACGGCGCGATGCGCCGGCTGGACTGGTGATCACGCCCGCTGCTGGGCCTCGATCACATGCGTGACGGCGTTGATCAGCGCCAGGTGGGTGAACGCCTGCGGGTAATTGCCCAGGTGACGCCCGGAGGAGGCCTCGAGCTCCTCCCCGTAGAGACCCAGCGGCGAGGCGTAGGAGAGCAGGCGCTCGCACAGGTGCTCGGCCTGGCGGTGCTCGCCGATCTCAGACAGCGCGGAGACCAGCCAGAAGGAGCAGATCAGGAACGTGCCCTCCTCGCCGTGCAGGCCGTCGTCGGTCTCATCGGTGCGGTAGCGCAGCACGAGGCCGCCGTCGGTGAGCTCGTCGCGGATCGCCATCACGGTCGCGCGCACGCGTTCGTCCTGTGGCGGCAGGAAGCGCACGAGTGGCACGAGCAGGTTGGAGGCGTCGAGCGCGTCTGTGTCGTAGTGCTGACGAAAGACCCCGCGCTGATCGACGCCGCGGTCGAGGATGTCCTTGCTGATCTCGTCCGCGAGCGCCTGCCAGCGTTCGCCGTTCTCCTGCTCGCCGCGGCGTTCGGCAAGCCGCGCTCCGCGGTCCATGGCCACCCAGCACATGAGCTTGGAGGAGACGTAGTGGCGCGGCTCGCCGCGCGCCTCCCAGATGCCTTGGTCGGGCTGCTGCCACACGCCGGCAGCGCACTGCACCTGGTCGGCGAGCACGGGCCACAACCGCTCGGGGATGTGGTCGCGCTTCTTGGAGTGCAGGTAGACCGAGTCGAGTACCGCGCCGAAGACATCGTTCTGGCGCTGGTTGTACGCGCCATTGCCGATGCGCACCGGGCGCGCGCCCTCGTAGCCCTTGAGGTGGTCGAGCGTGGACTCGGTGAGGTCCTTCTGCCCCTTGATCCCGTACATGATCTGCAGCGAGCCGTCCTCGTTGCGCTGCATATCGGCGAGGAACTGCACGAAGTCGTCGGCCTCCCAGTCCAGGCCGAGGGCGTGCAGACCCCACAGTGTGAAGGTGGCGTCGCGCATCCAGCAGAAGCGGTAGTCCCAGTTGCGCTCGCCGTGCGGCGTCTCGGGCAGCGAGGTGGTCGCGGCGGCGACGAGCGCGCCGGTGGGCATGAACGTGAGCCCCTTGAGCGCGAGCGCCGAGCGTTGCAGGTGAAAGCGCCACGGGTGGTCCGGGTAGACGCCTTCGGCGAGCCATTTGCGCCAGAAGTGCGCCGTGCGCTGCATGTGCTCTTCGGCCTGCTCGACCGTGTGCGGACCACCGCGCTCCTCCGTCCAGGACAGCGCGCAGAAGCACTTCTCGCCTTCGCTCATGGTATGCCGGCCGTGCGTGCGGTTGCCCTCGATGCCCATGCGGATGTCGCTGAACAGCCTGAAGCCAGGGACGGCGTCGCTCGAGCCTTCGCCCACGGGCTCGCCGGCGTCCATCTCTTGCACCGCGTCGATCAAGCACGTGCCGTTCTCACCTGACTGCACGATGCTCCACAGCGCCGGCGTGGCACCGTAGTCGAGCATCGGCTCGCACACGATCTCCACCTGCACCTCGCCCTGGATGCACTCGACGATGCGCACGAGCAGGTGGTCGGCGTCGTAGTCGGTCGGTGGGCGCGTGTGGCTGGAGCCCTCCCTGTTGTCGTGCCATGGGCCAATGGTGAGCGCCTCGACGACCCGCAGCCATCCCTGCGGCGTCATCCAGGTCGTCTCGATGATGTTCGTGCCCGGTATGTAGCGGCGCCCGGCGGGGACGTAGACTCCGTAGGGGCCGACGCGCCAGCTGCCGGCACCGCGGTCGAGCAGCGCGCCGAACACGGACGGCGAGTCGAAGTGGGGCAGGCACATCCACTCGATCGAGCCGTCGGAGGCGAGCAGCGCGCAGGTGTGGCAGTCCGACAGGAACCCGTAGTCGGCGATCGGCGGGAACGGGGAGTCGATCGAGGTGGCGCTCTCGCCGTGCCCGCTGCCGGCGGCGTGCGCGCTCCCGGACACGGAGGACGCCTCGGAGGTGCTCACCATTCGGTCCGTTCGAAGCGCGGCCGCTCCACGCCCGCGGGCAGGATCTGGTCGTCTTCCAGCTTGTCCAGGTGCGCGGCGAGCGTGGCCGTGGCAAGCGGTACCAGCGGCTCGGTGACCTCCGGCCAGACGGCGTCCAGCAGTTCGCGAATCGTGCGCCGACCTTCCCCGAGCACCATGATCAGGCGGTTTTCGCGGTCGATGCGGTGTGCCAGGTAGTCTTCGAGCTTGGCGTGGGCGTCCCACACTGGCGGTCCATGCCCGGGGCACAGCACGTTGAAGTCTTCGCGCATCCGCAGGCGCGTGAGCGCGAGCAGGTAGCCGGACATGGCCCCGTGGTAGGGGCTGATGAAGACGCTGCCTTCGCCGAGCACGGCGTCGCCGGTGAAGCACGCCCCGTCGGCCACGAGCGCGAAATGATCGACGGAGTGCCCTGGCGTGGCGACCGCCTCGAACGGGCCGAAGCGCGCATGTTCACTCAACAGCACGTCGACGGCGCCGCGCCCGCCGGCGAGCGGCGCGGGGTAGCGCTCGAGCAGCGGCCGCGCGGCTTCGGCGTGGTCGTGGTGGTCGTGGGTGAGGACCACGCCGCCGAGCCCGCCGCGTCCCTCGATCGCGGTCGACAGGCGCGCCATGTGCTCCTCCAGCAGCGGTCCGGGGTCGAGGACCCAAGTGGGATCGCGCCCGACCAGCCAGCTGTTCGTGCCGGAGAGGGTGAGCATTCCCGGATTGGGGGCACGTACCCGCAGGATGTCGTAGTGGTTGAGAAGATCCGCGTCCGAACCCGACTCCGCGGAGTCGCCGTTGGCGCCGGCCTGTTCTTCCGGATTCGGCGGATGCGACTTCTGCATGGGCGCGACGTTAGCTGACGATGCGGCTGAAAAGCCTCCTCGCGGCCCGCAAACTCCGCGCCATACGCGCCGGCGGCAGGCGGGCGGCGAGCGTCATGAGATGTTTGCCATGACGTGCTTTACGACCGTGTAGTCCTCGACGCCGTAGATGCTCAAATCCTTGCCGTAGCCGGACTCCTTGAAGCCACCGTGTGGCATCTCGGAGACGAGTGGGATGTGGTCGTTGATCCACACGCAGCCGAAGCGCAGCGCCCGCGAGACGCGCAGCGCGCGCCCGACATCGCGCGTCCACACCGAGGAGGCGAGCCCGTAGCGAGTGGCGTTGGCCCAGGCGATCGCCTGCCGCTCGTCGGAGAAGCGCTGCACGGTGATCACCGGGCCGAAGATCTCGCGCTGGATCATCTCGTCGTCCTGTTCGAGCCCCGCGACGACGGTCGGCTCGAAGAAGAAGCCGGACCGCTCGGGAGCCTTGCCGCCGGTGACGATCTCGGCGCGATCGGGCCGGCGCTCGAGGAAGCCCTGCACGCGCTCGCGCTGGCGCGCGGAGTTGACCGGCCCGAGGGTGGTGTCGGGCGCGAGCGTGTCGCCGATCACCAGGCCCTGCGCCTGCTCGCTCAAGCCTGAGACGACCTCGTCGTAGACGCCGGCGGACGCGAGCACGCGCGTGGCGGCAGTGCAGTCCTGACCGGCGTTGTAGTAGCCGGTGCCGGCGATCGTTTCGAGCGCGCCCTGCAGGCTGACGTCGTCGAACACGACCACGGGCGCCTTGCCGCCGAGCTCGAGGTGCACGCGCTTGAGCGTGTCGGCGGCGGTGCGCGCGAAGTGCTTGCCGGTGTCGACGGAGCCGGTGAGCGCGAGCATGTCGACCTGGGGGTGGTTGATGAGCGCCTCGCCGGTGGGGCGGCCGGGACCCATGACGATGTTGAGCACGCCCTTGGGCAGGATCTCGGCGGCGAGCTCGGCGAGCCGCACGGTGGTGATGGGCGTGGTCTCGGCGGGCTTCAGCACGACGGTGTTGCCAGCGGCAAGCGCGGGCCCAAATTTCCAGATGGCCATCATCAGCGGGTAGTTCCACGGGGTCACCTGCCCGATCACGCCGACCGGCTCGCGCCGGGTGAACGACGTGTAGCCCTCCATGTACTCACCGGCGGCCCTGCCCTCCAGGCAGCGCGCGGCGCCGGCGAAGAAGCGCAGGTTGTCGGCCATCACTGGGATCTCGTCGTTGATGACCGCTTCGATCGGCTTGCCGGCGTTGAGCGCCTCCAGGCGAGCGATCTCCGCGCCGTGCTCCTCGACCAGGTCGGCGATCGCCAGCAGCGCGTGCGCGCGCTGCGCGGGCGTGGTGCTCGACCAACCGTCGAACGCACGTCGGGCCGCCAGCACCGCGCGGTCGACGTCCTCGGCGCTGGAGACGGGCGCCCGCGCGAGCTCCTCGCCGGTGGCGGGGTTGAGCACGGGTTCGGTCTCGTCGCCGCCGGCGGCGACGCGCTCACCGTCGATGAAGTTGCTCAGGTTTTCTACGGCGGCGCTCGCCATGTCAGCCTCCTGGTCCGCTTAGTGATGTCGCGGTCACGCCGAGCGCGTCGGCCACCGCCGGATGGGTGATCTCGCCGGCGCTGACGTTCAGGCCCATGCGCAGCCCGGGGTCGTGCTCGAACGCGCCCCCCACGCCGCGCTCGGCGAGGTCGATGACGTAGGGCAGCGTGGCGTTGGTGAGCGCGTAGGTGGAGGTGATGGGAACCGCTCCGGGCATGTTGGTGACGCAGTAGTGGGTGATGCCGTCGACCTCGAACGTGGGTTGCGAGTGCGTGGTCGGGCGCGAGGTCTCAAAGCAGCCGCCCTGGTCGATCGACACGTCGACTAGCACGGCATTGGGCTTCATCAGCGCGAGCTGCGCGCGCGTGACGACGTGCGGCGCGCGTCCGCCGTGGACGAGCACGGCGCCGATCACCAGGTCGGCTACGGGCAGCATCTCCTCGACGGCGAGCGTGGAGGAGTACACGGTGGAGGCGCGCCCGGCAAACGCGACTTCGAGCTCGCGCAGGCGGTCGATGGAGCGATCGAACACGAACACGTCGGCCTGCATGCCGATGGCGATGAAGGCGGCGTTCATGCCCACCACCCCGCCGCCGATGACGAGCACGGTGGCAGCGGCGACGCCGGGCACGCCGCCGAGCAGGATGCCGCGCCCGCCGAGTGGCTTCTCGAGCATGAACGCGCCCGCCTGGGTGGCGATCTTGCCGGCGACCTCGCTCATGGGCGCGAGCAGCGGCAGGCGCCCCTCGGGGTCCTCGACGGTCTCATACGCGATGCAGGTCGCGCCGGAGTCCATCAGCCCGCGCGCGAGCTCGGGCTCGGCGGCGAGGTGCAGATAGGTGAACAGCGTCTGCCCCTCGCGCAGCCGTCCGACCTCCTCCGGCTGTGGCTCCTTGACCTTCAGCACGAGCTCGGCTACGGAGAACACGGCGTCGGCGTCGACCACGATGCGCGCGCCCTGCGCAGCGAACTGCTCGTCGCTCATCGCGCTGCCATCGCCGGCGCCGGCCTGCACGAGCACCTCGTGCCCGCGCGCGCTCAGCTCGCGCACGCCCGCGGGGGTGATTGCGACGCGGTACTCGTCGGTCTTGACCTCGGTCGGCACGCCGATCCTCATCGTGCAAGCTCCCTTCCTCGCAGCGCCAGCCAGAACTCGATACGGTCGCGCGCGTTCGAGAAGTCGCGCCCGGTCAGCTGCTCGATGCGACGGATGCGATAGCGCAGCGTGTGGCGGTGGCAGTACAGCGCCGCGGCGGCCTTCTCCCAGTGCCCGTTGTGCTCGATGAACACGTCCAGAGAGCGCACGAGCTCCCCGCCGTAATCGCCCTCGTTCTGCTCGATCGGGTCGAGCACGCCGCGGCAGTAGGAGCTGAGCGCGTCGTCGTCCTGCAGCGAGAGCAGCAGCTGGAAGGCGCCGAGATCGGCATAGGAGGCGACCTCGGGGGCGCTGCCGTTGCGCAACCGCACGGCCTCCAGGGCGCAGCGCGCCTCGTGGAAGGCCAGGCGCAGCGAATGCGTGGGCACGGCGCGACTGGCAGAAGCGCGCACCTCCCCCTCCGGGGACGATGCGCCGAAGCGCGCGGCGAGCTCACCGCGCACCTTGCGCGCGAGCTCGACCGGCACCGACGACGCCGCCGCGGCGCCCGGATCGACGACCGCGCACAGTAGCCCGGCGCGGATCGCGACGAGGCTGGGCACGCGTTCGCGCTGCAAGGTCCGCTCGACGGCCGCGGCGGCGGCACTGGGGTCGGGCGTCTTGAACGCCAGCACGGCGACCTGCTCGCCGATCCCGAACGGGCGCAGCCGCGCCTGCAGGTCCTCGGGGTAGAGGTGGCCGGCGAGCGCCTCGGCGAGCACGTCGCCGACCATGTTGCGTTGCAGCAGCTCGTAGCGTTCGTCGAGCAGGTGCGTGAACGCGCGCTCGGTGATCGCGATGAACGGCAGCTCGTAGGGCACCTCGAACAGCGGGAACTCGCGCGCGCGCGCCGCCTTGACGAGCGCCGCCGGCAGCCGCTTGTGGGCGAAGCCGGTGCCGAAGCCGAGACCCGCGATGTCGTGCTCGGCCAGACGCTCGATCAGCTCGCGCTGCGCCTTCGGGCTGGTCAGCTGGATGCCGGTTGTGAGCAGCAGCTCGCCGCCTTTCAGCCACGGCGTCGGGTCGGGCAGCTCGGTGCTGTGCACCCAGCGCACGTGCGTCTGCGCGGACTCGCTGCCGCAGAGGAGCTCCAGGCCGAGCTCGTCGATCAGGCTCGCGACAGTGAGCTCCATCGCTCCATCCGCCGCGAGGCCTCGCCCAGCACCGGGCGCAGGATCGCCTCAATCTCCTCGAACTGCTCCTCGCCGGCGATCAGCGGCGGGGACAGCTGCACGATCGGATCGCCGCGGTCGTCGGTGCGGCAGATGAGGCCGCGGCTGTAGAGCTCACCCGAGAGGAACCCGCGCAGGAGCTCCTCCGATTCGCCGTGGTCGAAGGTCTCCTTCGTGTCTTTGTTCTTGACGAGCTCGATCGCGTGGAAGTAGCCGGCGCCGCGTACGTCGCCGACGATCGGCAGGTCGCGCAGGCCATCGAGCATGTCGCGCAACGCGCCCTCGTTGGCGAGCACGTTCTCGTTGAGCTGCTCGCGCTCCATGACGTCGATGTTCGCGAGCGCGACCGCACACGCGACCGGATGCCCGCCGAAGGTGAAGCCGTGGTTGAACGCCGCCTTGCCATGCAGGAACGGCTCGGCGATGTGCTCGCCGGCGATCACCGCCCCGAGCGGCACGTAGGCGGAGCTGATGCCCTTGGCGGTGGTGATCATGTCCGGCAGGTAGTCGTAGCGTTCGCAGCCGAACCAGTAGCCGAGCCGGCCCCAGGCGCAGATCACCTCGTCGGAGATCAACAGCACCCCGTGGCGGTCGCAGATCTCGCGCACGCGCTCGAAGTAGCCGTCCTGGGGCACGAAGCAGCCGCCGCCGTTCTGCACCGGCTCGAGGATCACCGCGGCGACCGTCTCCGGCCCCTCGAACTCGATCGCCTCCTCGATCGCGTCGGCCGCCCACAGCGGGTCGCGGTCCTCCTCCCAGCGGTAGGAGTTGGTGTTGGGCACGTGTACGCCGCCTGGTGTGAGCGGTTCAAAGGGCACGCGCAGCGGCGTGAGGCCGGTCGCGGTGAGCGCGCCCATCGAGGTGCCGTGGTAGGCCAGGCGGCGCGAGACGAGCTTGTAGCGCCGCGGCTCGCCGCGGGCGGCGTGGTAGGCCTTGGCGAGCTTCCACGCCGTCTCGACCGCCTCCGAGCCGCCGGAGGTAAAGAACACGCGGTCCAGGTTGCCCGGCGCCAGGTCGGCGATGCGCTGCGCCAGTTCGATCGCGCGCGGGTGCGCGTAGCTCCAGTTGGTGTAGAACGCGAGCTCCCGCATCTGCTCCTCGGCAGCCCGCGCAAGCTCGGCGCGGCCGTGGCCGATGTTCACGCAGTACAGCGCGGAGAGGCCGTCCAGGTGGCGCTTGCCGTGTTCGTCGTAGACGTAGCAGCCCTCGCCGCGCACGATCACGGGCACCTCGTGGTCGGCGTAGGAGCCCATGCGCGTGAAATGCATCCACAGATGCTGTTTGGCCTGCTCTTGGAGATCACCGGACATCGCGAAGACCCGCCCTCTCGAATCGCTGACTAGACACTGAGGACAACGCTAGCCGCTCGCCTTACGCCGCTCAATGCGCTGCGTGGTCAAGAAGTAAGACCGTCATTGTACGTGATGTCCAACTGAGAACGCGCGTTTTGGGAATCGCGCCCATTGTGCATCCCGGCGTATGACCGTTACTTTTCGTCACAGGGCCAGCCCATGTCCGCCGTATCTGCCGAGAGGAGCAGCTAGATGGCCACCGAGAGCGTCCTAGGATCGGGTCCCGCACCCCCCTCCCCGGCATCTTCGGGGGTCATGGACAAGGGGCTGAAAAAAGGCGCGATCGGCTACATCTCCAACGTCGTCATCGGCGTCGCCTCGACGGCGCCCGCGTACTCGCTCGCCACCACCCTCGGGGCAGTGGTGGCCGTCACCGGAGTAGGCACCCACGCTCCCGCCGTGCTGCTCGTCGCTTTCCTGCCGATGCTGCTCGTGGCCGGCGCCTACAAATACTTCAATCGTGCCGATCCGGACGCCGGCACGACGTTCGCGTGGACGACGCGGGCACTGGGCCCGACGACGGGATGGATGAACGGCTGGGCGATCTTCCTCGCTGACGTCGTGGTGATGGTCTCGCTATCGGACATCGCCGCGGAATACACGTTCAAGCTCTTCGGGTTCACCGAACTCGGTGAATCGAAAGCGGCGATCATCATCGCCGCGGTCCTGTGGATCGCGCTGATGACGTGGATTTGCTTTCGCGGAATCGAGCTCTCAGCGCGCCTGCAGACGGCGCTGCTGGGCGTCGAGGTCGCGATCCTCGCGATCTTCTCAGTGGTGGCCTTCGTGAAGGTGTACGGGTCTGGTGCCCCGCACGACTCGATCACGCCCGCTCTCAGCTGGTTCAACCCGTTCGCGATGAGCACGGGGGACCTCACGGTCGCACTTCTGATCGGCTTCTTCATCTATTGGGGCTGGGATTCCGGCGTGGCGGTCAACGAGGAGTCCGAGGATCCCGCCGAGGGCCCGGGCAAGGCTGCTGTCCTGTCCACGATCCTGCTCGTGCTGATCTACGTGGTCGTGACGGCCGCCGCGCAGTCATTCCACGGTACGGCCTTCCTCGAACACAACGAAAGCGACGTGCTCAACGCGCTCGGCAAAGACGTGCTCGGCGGCACGCTGAACAAGCTGCTGATCATCACGGTGCTCACGTCAGCGTCGGCGTCGACCCAGACGACGATCCTGCCGACCGCCCGCACGACGCTGTCGATGGCCCACTGGAAAGCGGTCACGTCGTTGCTGGGTCGCGTGCACAAACGGTTCCTCACCCCGACCGTCTCGACGCTCGGGTTCGGGCTGCTGTCGATCGTGTTCACGGTCATCGTCCTGATGCTCTCCGAAAGCGTGCTGCTCGACTCGATCAGCGCGGTCGGCTTCCCGATCTGCTTCTACTACGGCTTCACGGGGGTCGCCTGCGCGATCTACTATCGCCACGAGCTGCGTAAGAGCGTCCGCAACTTCCTGTTGCTCGGCGCCGGCCCGATGATCGGCGGTCTGGCGATGTGGGCGGTGGGCGTCAAGGCGGCGATCTACTACGGGCGCTACAAGAACGTGGCGTCCAAGCCGATCCTGCACATCACACTGCCGCTGTGGATGGGCATCGGCGGCATGCTGCTCGGCTTCGTGGTGATGCTGATCTCGCGGCCGTACTTCCGCGAGTACTTCGCGCGCAAGAGAGAAACCGCCGCGCCGGACCTGCTCGATCGCCCGGCGCCCACTGGGCCGGTGCCCGCGCGCGTGGACTTCTGAGGCCGAGAGGGAGGCCTCGAAGGGGGGCAGCGACGCGCGGGCAGGGAGGGCCCGCGCGTCGCGCGTGCCGCGTCGCGCGAGCACAAGCGCAGAGTTGGGCCAAGCCCTCAGCTGCGCGGCAGCGACAACGGGAGCCTTTTGATGCCGGCGACTTCGTCGAACCCGCGATCGAAGCTGAGGATCTCACTGATGTTCCGGCGCCGCATCACGGCCGCGTGGACCGCGTCGCGCGCCGACAGTCGTGTGTGAGCCTGGACAAGATCCTTGGCAACGAGCACGTCGGCCTCCTCGACCGCGAACACGTCGTCGACGAGCTCGCGCAAGACATCGAACACGGGCTGGATCGCGTCGCGGCGACCAGCCGAGACATAGCGATGTAGAAGCTCTTGGAAGACCTCGCTGCTCGTAGCCAGATGCCGTTGCTCACTTGCGAGCCGCTCGAGCACGCGTTGTACGTCGATCTTACGGTCGAGATCGTTCCCGACCATGTACATCGGAACGTTCGAGTCGACAAAGATCAAGCGTCGTCCACACCCCCCATCCCTTGCTCGATGTCGGCAAGACGAGCATCCTCCACCTCGGCCAGCAACGTGTCAACGTCGGGAGGGACTGGGAAGTTGTAGCTCGCCGCCTTGCGTATGGCCGCGAGCTTGGCCTCGACATCGGCCGTGGACACTTCGCGTTCGGCCGCACGCAGCGACTGGCGCACCCACTCGGACATCGTCATCCCGACAGCCTCCGCCGTGCGCGCGTAACGCTCGAGCTCCTCGTCCTTGACCACTACCTGAAGACGCTTACTCATAGTGGTAGTATAACATACTCACCATATACAGTAACTCTGTCGACACGGCGCGCCCTCACACCGTCAGCTCCACCTGCCCGTGCGGCGAGCCGTACTCCTTGAGCAGCTCCAGGAACGGCCCCGGCGGGAACGCCTCCGGCCCGAGCACGCCGGCGCCCTTCCAATCCCCCCGGTCGAGCAGCTCAAGCGCGACCGCGGGGTTGACCGCGGTCTGCCAGACGACCGCCTGACTGGCGTACTCGCGCATGGTGGTCTCGTTGTCGACCACGTGGTAAAGGTAGGTCGAGCGGGGCTGCCCGTCCTTGCCCGTACCGGTCACCCATGTGCCCGCGCAGGTGCGCCCGCTCATGCGCTCGCCGAGCGTCGCCGGGTCGGGCAGCGCGGCGGCCACGACGTCGCGCGGCGCCACCTTCGTGCCGCGCACTGACACCGGCTCGGTCGAGTCGAGGCCCAGCTTGTGCAGCGTCTGGAGCACGTCGATGAACTCCTGCCCGAGCCCGTACTTGAAGGTGACGCGCTCGCACTGCACCCAGCGCGGGATCAGCACGACCTCCTCGTGCTCGACGTTCACGCATTCCACCTTGCCGATGCCCTCGGGGAACTCGAACACCTCGGGCTCGGAGAACGGCGCGGTCGTGTAGAAGCCGCGCTCGCGCTCCCAGATCAGCGGCGGGTTCAGGCACTCCTCGATCGTCGTCCAGATCGAGAACGTGGGCGCGAAGTCGTAGCCCTCGACGACCAGGTCGGCACCGTCGCGCACCCCGACTTCGCGGATGCTCGAGAACAGCTCGTCAGCGGCGTGGCGGGCGAAGATGTCCGACAGCCCCGGCTCGACGCCGATCCCCACGAGCGCGAGCAGACCCGCCTGCTGCCACTGCTCGTGCTGGGCCAGCTGGCGGTCACCGAGCATCTCCCCGGGGAGCTCGAACGGTCGCTGCGGGTGCGGATGGGAGAGCGTCATCGCCATGTCGAGGTAGGTCGTCCTAACGTCGAACGCGGCCGCGAAAATCGGCTCGTTGAAGCGCGGGTCGCACGCGTTCAGGACCGCGTCGGGGCGCACGCGTCCGATCAGCTCAACGAGCTCCTCGCGGCTGGAGGCGTCAACGCGCTCGGCGCTGAAGCGATCGGGTTCGCCGAGCCGGCCGCTCGCCGCGCGCGCGCGCTCGAGCGCCACATCCGCCATCACCACATGCTCGAACACCCCGCGGCGCTGGGCGATCGCGGCGAACGCCGCGCCCACACCACCCGCTCCCACGACAAGGATCCTCATCCATCCAAGTCTGACGCAAGCCGCAAGTTCGAGATGTCACAAGAGCGGAACGCCAGTGCTACGCAATGCAGCAGGCGGCTCCCGTATGCTGCCCCGATCGGCGCGGCTTCGAACACCAGCAGACCATGAGCACCGGTCTTCCCAGCCTCCCGCGCACGCCAGCCGAATCGCCCGATCCCCCCGGGTGCGATGGCACGGTGCGCACCGAGTCACGGCCGTCCGCTCCGCGCGCTGGCGCGCCTGCGCGCTGGACGCCATCGCCGACGTTCACGCGCGCCGAGCTCGCGCTGGTCGCACTGGCGGGCGTGCTGCTGGCCGTGCTCACGAGCTGGCCGCTCGCGCTGCACATGTCCAGCCGCATCGCCCCCGACCTCGGCGACCCCGTGCGCACCGCCTGGCAGATCGCGTGGGTCGGGCACGCGATGCTCCACGACCCGCTGAACATCTTCAACTCCAACGCCTTCTACCCCCATCCGCTGAGCCTGGCGTTTTCGGACTCGCTGCTCGGCTACGGCCCGACGGCGTTCTTCGGCTCGGGCACGGCCGCCGCGCTCGTCCGCTACAACCTGCTGTTCCTGTGGGCGTGGTCGTTGTGCTTCTTCGGCGCCTACATGCTCGCGCGAGAGCTCGGGCTCGGGCGGCTCGGCGGCGCCGGCGCCGCAGCGGCCTTCGCGTACGCCCCCTACCGCGTCACCGAGGCAGGCCACCTGCACGTGATCTCCTCCGGCGGGCTCGCGCTCGGGCTGTTCCTGCTGCTGCGCGGCTATCGACGCTGCTCGCGGCGACTCGTGCTCGCCGGCTGGCTGCTGTCCGCGTGGCAGATCAGCCTCGGCTTCACGCTCGGCCTTCAGTACTCGTACCTGCTCGCGCTGCTCGCACTGCTTGCGCTCGTGTACTGGTGGCGTGGGCGTCTGACCCCGGGCCCGGCGTGGGCTCGCGCGCAAAAACGCCCGCGGGCTCGCCCCGGCGGACGCATCGTCGCCCGCGATGAGACCGGCGCCTCCCCGCCACCCGTAAGCGCGGGGGAGCGCCGGACACGCGGAGCGCTCATCCCCCACCGGCTGCTGGCGGTGACGCTGATCGGAGCGGCGGTCGTGGGCGCCGTGACCGTGTACGAGGCGCGGCCGTACCTGAAGGTGGCGGCCGACTACCCCACGGCCAAACGCACGATCAACGAAGTCAAAACGTACTCCGCGGGTCCAGCCGCACTGCTGGGCGCCTCATCGGAGAACCGCGTGTGGGGCTCGCTGACGTCCGGCATGCGCGCGAAAGTCAACTCCAAGAACGAGAGTGTGTTCTTCCCCGGCGGGCTGATCCTGGTGCTCGCCGCGATCGGCCTGGCGGCGGGCGCGTATACGAGACGATTGCGCCTCGGCCTGCTCGTGGGCATCGTCACCTGCTCGATCCTCGCGCTGGGCTTCGGCCTGACCGGGGCGGGCTATCCGTATCGCCTGCTCTACGACTACGCGCCCGGCTGGGACGGCGTGCGCGTGCCCGGCAGGGTCTTCACGCTCGCGACGCTGTTCTATGCGCTGCTCGCGGGGGCGGGTGCACAGGTGCTCGTGCAACGGCTCAAGGAGCCCGCCCTCGGGCTGCCCGCACTGGTAGGCGCAGTGCTGCTGGCCGGCATCCTCGGCGAAGGCGCGGGGCACCTGGGGCATCCGGTCGTGCCGCAGCCGGCGCGCGCGGAGATCGGCCTGCCCGGTCCAGTGCTCGACCTGCCCACCGACGGGGCCATGGATCGCGTGTGGCAGTACTTCTCCACTAACGGCTTCTACAAGCTCGCCAACGGCGAGAGCACCTTCGACATCCCCGCCGAGGACGACCTGCGCGGCGGCATGTCGGGCTTCCCCGACCGCGCGAGCGTCGAGAAGCTGCGCTTCTACGGCATCCGCACGGTCGTGCTGCACACCGTCATCCCCAAGGGACTTCCCCACGAGAAGACCCCAGTGGTCCCCGAGCCGCCCCAGCCGGCCGCCGCGGCGGCCAAGCCGATCGCCGGCCTGGGCATCACGCGCCGCCAGGTCGGCTCGCTCGTGATCTACGAGATCGGCCCGGGCCCGAAGGCCCTGCACGGCAGCGACCAATGAGCGCACAGGAGGGCGCCGGCACGGCCTCCCCGGCGACGGGCGCGGGCGAGCGCAGGCCGCCGATCGTGCCGCGCGCGCAGCGTCTGCGCAGCAAGCGGATGGCGCTCGCGGCGATCGTGCTCGTGGGTGTGGCGTTCGCGACGATCATCCAGAGCTTCTCCTGGAACCAGGCCTCGCACTACGACCTCATCCGCGCGCTCAACCAGGACCGAACGACGATCGACGCCTACCAGGCGAACACGGGCGACAAGGTCCACTACAAGGGGCACTACTACTCCGCCCGCGCCCCCGGGTTGGCGCTGTTCGCGCTGCCCTTCTACGACACGCTGAACCTCGTCGGCGCCGAATCGTGGACGGACCGTCACGTGGCGCCGCCGAACCACCCGGGCGACGAGATGATCTATCTGATCGGCCTGTGGGACAACGTGCTGCCGGGCCTGTTGCTGCTGGTGCTCGTGTGGCGCGTGGCCGAGCGCTTCGAGCCCGGCTATGGCGCGGCGACCGCGGTGGTGCTCGGCCTGGGCACGATCGTGCTGGCGCTCTCGACGCTGCTGTTCTCGCACGTGTTCACCACCTTGCTCGCCTTCGGCGCGTTCACGCTGATGCTGTGGGAGCGCGACGGGCCGCCCAGCCCGATGCTGCTTGGGCTCGCCGGCCTGGCGATGGGCTACGCGTTCAGCTCCGAGTACCCGACGTTCTTCGCCGCGCTCGTGCTCGGCCTGTTCTTGCTCTCGCGCAAGGACTCCCGGACGCTGGCGGGAGTGGCGCGTCGCGGCGGCGCATATGTGGCTGGCGGACTGGTGGGCATCATCCCGTTGCTGCTGTACAACCACTACGCGTTTCACTCGTGGACGCATCTGGCCTACTCGGACGTGCCGCGCCAGCAGAAAGGCTTCTTCGGGATCGACCTTCCCAGCCTGCGGGTGCTCGTCACGCTGATGCTGGACTCGCGCGGCCTGCTCACGATCTCTCCGGTGCTGATCATGGGCGCGGTGGGCACAGCGATCCTGTACCGACGCGGCCGGCGCGCGGAGGCGTTGACGATCGGCGGCATCTGCGCGTGCTACCTGCTCTACAACTCCGGCTACTACCTGCCCTTCGGCGGCGGCTTCATGGGCCCGCGCTTCCTGGACACGCTGCTCCCATTTCTGGCCTTCCCGATCGCGATCGCGCTCAAGCGCTTCCCCGGCCCGACGATCGCGCTCGCGGCGGTCTCGATCACGACGACCATGATCGCAACGGTCACGCATCCGCTCGTCGGCTACGAGAACGAGACGGTGACGTGGATGCGCTACCTGTCCAAAGGCCTGTTCCAGCCGACGATCGCCTCCGCGTACGGCCTCGGGCGCGGCTGGGGCGGCATCTGGCCGTTCTTCCTGGCCGCCGGAGGGGCGGTGCTGCTGGCGGCATCGGTCATGCCACGGGTGCGCCTCTCGCTGCCTGCGCTGCGGGGGGGCCTGCTGGCGCTGGTCGGGTGGGCGCTGTTCACGGCGCTGGCGCCAACGCTGCTGGGAATCGACCACGCGGGCCTGAGGAGCATCTACGACGCCGGCGACCACACCGCCTTCAACCTGAAGCTGCACTCCGGCAGCACCTATCCGTTGAAGACGCTCGCCCCGGTCGCAGCCACCGCCGGGCTGCTCGCCCTGTGCGCGATGCGCCTGGCGCGCAACGAGCCGCGGCGGCCCCCGGCGCGAGCCGGCACCGGCACGCACGCACGCACCCAGCCCGCGTTGCGCGCATAGCCGCAGTCAGTTGCTGGCGATCCTCACGCCGCAGCGGGTGGCGTGCAGTGCCTGGCAGACGACCACATAGCCGGGGCGCGGCTGTTCATGGACGTTCGTCAACCCGGCGTCGAAGCGCGTCGAGCTGGTGCCCCCGTTCCAGTCGTAGAGGTACAGGCGCTTGACCTGCGGGACGGCGGAGGCGAGCGCGAACGTGAACCTGATCACCTTCGCCGCGCGCGCCAAGCCCGAGCCGCGGACGTTGGGGAAGGAGCCGCCGAACTTGACGATCCCGCCGGTCTCGGTGAGCCATACCTGGCCGCGTCCGAAGGCGCGCACGATGTCGCGCGTGCGCCAGCCTTCCAGGCGATTGACGTCCGAGTAGTCGTGCAGCCCCCAGACGGTTGGCATGACCGTCTCCAGCCTGCCGATCTCGCGCTTGAATTCGGAGATGTACTGCAGCGTCGGGCCTATGAACTGAGCATCGAGCACGTCGAGGCCAACCACCGTGCAGCCCTTGCACACGCGCAGCAGCGCCTGGTAGTAGCGGGCGGCCATGACCGCTGAGGGGCTCGAGAACGCTCCCGGTTCGTTGCCCCGATTGGACTCGTCCCAAGACTGGTATTCCCTGACGTGCGGGAACAGCTTCACGAACTTCTGCACGTCGCGCTGGTAGACGGTCAGGCTGGGCAGCTTCGTGGGGGTGTACTCGGAGTGGTAGAAGGCGACCAGCACCTGCTCGTGCTGGGCTTCCGCATCGTGGATGAAGGCACTTGCCAGGCTCAGCGAGTACCCGCGCACGGCAGCGTCGTAGGGGGCGATGTAGCGCACGATCTTTGTGTGCAGCTGCTTGTAGAGGGGGTTGTTGAACATCGACGCGTGCTCATTGCCGACGCCCGTCAGAAACGAGTAGGCCGCGCGCGCGGGGGGTGAGGGACGGGCGGCCGCGCCGGTCGCTTCGGCCTGGCTGATCGCGCCCGGCGCGAGCGCGGCAACGACGATCGCGAGCAGGGCGCTCGCAAGCAGGCGCGATGGCGTTCTCATGTAGATGCGCAACAGCATAGGAAGGACAGGGTTGCGTGAGCCCCACAAGTCTTACTAGCTGGTCATGCCATGACCTGCCGGGCGGCGCCATTCTTAGGTGGCGCTTAGGACTCAGTCCACGGCCGACTCGGCGAGCAGCGTCTCCCCCGTGCCGTGCGCGCGCAGGGTCGGGTCGGCGACGATGCGCACGTCCACGCCCGGCAGGCCTCGTACCAGGCGCATCAACAGGTTGCGCTCGGAGCTGGCACCCAGGCGGGCCAGGCCGCGGCGCTCGGAGGGCGTGCCCATCAGCAGGTAGGTCGTGCCGAGCGCGCGCGCGAGCCTGATCGCCACCACCGCCACGTCTTCGCCCTCCTCCACCCGCAGGCGCGCGCCGAGCATCGACGTCAGGCGCCTGAGCTCCTCCAGGCGCTTGCGGTCCTCGGGGCTCGGCGGACGGCCGGGCGGGCGCACGACCAGCACGTCGAGCTCCGCGTCCAGACGCTGCGCCGAGCGCCATGCGCGCCGGACGATGCGCTCGGAGTGCGGCGCGAGCGTGGCGAGCGCGAGCAGGCGCTCGGCGATCGCCTGCGGCCCAGCCTCCGCCGCGAGCGGCTGGCCCTCCTCGTCGCGCCGGCGGATCGGCAGCGACCGATCGGGGGCCGTCCAGCGCACCAGGCGCTTGACCTCGACGTCCTCCGCGACCTGGCGCAGCGCCGTCTCGCGCAGCGCGGCCAGGTTCTCGATCTTGAAGAAGTTGTTCAGCGCCGCCTGCACGCGCTCCGGGCGATAGACCTTGCCCGCGCGCAGACGCGCGATCAGCGTCTCCGGCGTGACATCGATCAGCACCACTTCGTCGGCCACCGAGAGCACCTCGTCGGGGATCGTCTCGCGCGTGATCGAGCCGGTCAACTGGGTCACCTGGTCATTGAGGCTCTCCAGGTGCTGGACGTTGACGGTCGAGAACACGTCGATGCCCGCCTCGATCACGTCGCGCACGTCCTCGTAGCGCTTCTCGTGCTCGACACCGGGCGCGTTCGTGTGCGCGAGCTCGTCGATCAGGCACAGCTCTGGCTTGCGCGCGAGCACCGCCCGCAGGTCCATCTCCTCCAACGTCGTGCCGCGATAGACGACACGCCGGCGCGGCAGGATCTCCAGTGCCTTGGCCTGCGCGACGGTCTCCGCGCGACCGTGCGGCTCGAGATAGCCGATCACCACGTCGCGCCCGCTGTCGGCCTCGGCCACGCCTTCCTGGAGCATGCGGTAGGTCTTGCCCACGCCGGGGGCCATGCCGATGAAGACCTTCAGGTGTCCGCGGTCGTCGGGCATCGTGTAGCGCTCGACGCTACAAGCTAGACTGCCGCGCGGCGAGCCGGGAAGCCTGGTCGGCACTGTCCTCTGAGAGGGAGATCCTTGTCCGACCCGCTACTCGCCGTCGCATTCCTCCTAGCCGCCGCAGTCAGCCTGAGCGCGAGCTGGCTGCTCGTAGTGTCGCTGGAGCGCGTGGGCGCCCGCCTTGACCTCTCGGAGGCGCTGCTGGGCATGCTGGCGGCGCTGGCCGCCGATGCCCCTGAGATCACCGCCGCCGTCACAGCGCTCGCCCACCATGACCAGCGCATCGGCGCGGGCGTGGTGATCGGCTCGAACGTGTTCAACCTGGCGGCGCTGATCGGTCTTGCGGGTGTCGTCGCCGCCCGGGTAGCGCTTCATAGACGCGTGATCGAGCTGGCCGGCGGGGTGGCATTGTGGATGGCCGCCGTGACGCTCGCCGTCGTGGTCGGCCTGTGCTCGCCGGCCGTTGGCCTGCTCCTCGTGATCGCCGTGCTGGCGCCGTACATCGTGATCCTCGGAATGAGCCACGAGCGCCTGCGCCGGTTGCCGCTTCCCGACGCATGGGCCGGCTGGCTGCTCGCGGCCGTGACCGAGGAGGAGCTCGAGCTCGAGCTCGCGATTCACCCAAGCCGCGGACACACCCGCGACGTGCTCTTGACGCTGGGAGCGGTGGCGCTCGTCGTCGGCGCGAGCGTCGCGATGGAGCAGACGGCAGCGGATCTCGGCTCGCGTCACGCGGTGCCGCCGATCGTCGTCGGCGCCCTCATCCTCGCCGGCGTCACGAGCCTTCCCAACGCCGTCGCGGGCGTGTACCTGGCCGTGCGCGGCCGGGCCGCGGCGGTGCTGAGCACGTCGTTCAACAGCAACGCCATCAACAACCTGGCCGGCCTGCTGATCCCCACGTCGCTGCTCGGGCTGGCCGCTCCGTCGGGACAGACGACGTACATCGCCGTCTCCTACGTGGCGATGACCGTACTGGTGCTCGCCACCTCCTACCTCAACCACGGTTTGCGGCGCGGCGCCGGGCTGCTGATCATCTGCGCCTACCTGGCATTCGCCGGCGTGCTCCTCGCGGTGGCCTACTGAGGGCCCTCTCCGGGCGCCGCAGCGCCCGACGCGCCTGGCTCTGCGAATGAGCGAGGCTCACTGCCGGTTGGGGGCGCAACTCACGCGCCGAGCAGGTTGTGCACGAGCAGGTCGATCAGCTTGATGCCGATGAACGGCGCGATGATCCCGCCGAGACCGTAGATCCACAGATTGCGCCGCAGCAGCGCGCTCGCGCCGATCGGGCGGTAGCGCACGCCCTTCAGCGACAGCGGGATCAGCAGCGGGATCACGATCGCGTTGAAGATGATCGCCGAGACGATCGCCGAGCGCGGGTCGCCGAGGCCCATGACGTTGAGCACGTGCAGCGGGCCCTTGGGTGGGTGGGGACCCGATCCAACGGCGTAGGTGGCGATGAAGATCGCGGGCAGGATCGCGAAGTACTTGGCGACATCGTTGGCGATCGAGAAGGTCGTCAGCGCGCCGCGCGTGATCAGCAGCTGCTTGCCGACCTCGACGATCTCGATCAGCTTCGTCGGGTTGGAGTCGAGGTCGACCATGTTGCCCGCCTCGCGCGCGGCCTGCGTGCCGGTGTTCATCGCCACGCCCACATCCGCCTGGGCGAGCGCGGGCGCGTCGTTGGTGCCGTCGCCGGTCATCGCCACGAGGCGCCCGTCGGCCTGCTGCTCGCGGATCAGCGCCAGCTTGCGCTCGGGCGTGGCTTCGGCGAGGAAGTCGTCGACACCGGACTCCTCG
>Ga0116215_1000292_pt1 | contig 40225 bp, 40 predicted proteins | sample Sb_taG_7_FD_89698 | JGI IMG/M metagenome (GOLD analysis project Ga0116215, IMG submission 89698) | Peat soil microbial communities from Weissenstadt, Germany - Sb_50d_2_FS metaG | ecosystem: Environmental > Terrestrial > Soil > Wetlands > Peat | place: Germany: Weissenstadt | collected 2010-09-21
CGATGTGGAACCAAGCGCGAAGGGACGTGGCAGCCGCTCCCACGGTCGCGGCGTCTGCACTTGCCATCGCGAGCACGCAGGCGAGCACCACGATGACCCTGGCGCGCTCGGGCCCCCCGAGAAACACCGTGAGTCGCTGTGTGCCGGAGGAGGCACCTTTTCCGGCGCCGGCTGCGGCTCGAGACGCCGCCCTCGAGGCGGACTGCCAGAAGGACCGCTTCGGCGGGTAACGAGAAGGCCGACCGGACATCCCCCCCGGGCGTCCCCCTCCTGGCCCCCGCGGGGGCTGACCCGGTGCGCCCGGGGGTCCGGGCATGTCCTGGTGGTAGGTCACCGGCGAACCTTCATCTCGAGAACGGGGAGACCCCTCGGGGGAAGGTCACTTCCCCAGCTTGGCCCGCGCCGGCCGCCTGAACGAGTCACAGAGAGAGTCATGGGTTTAGGCCCTGCTGGACGGCAGGCCGGACCTCAGAATCTTTGCCAGTAGGTGCCGGCGAGCATCTCCTCGAGGCTCGTCCGGTGCATGATCATGTCGTCGGGGTCCTCTGGCATGACGATCTCCCCGAAGAGCACCTGGCGGCGTGCGACCCGGCTCATCACGACCGCATGCCGAAGGGCGGCGTAGAGCGTGTAGAAGTCGAGGTCTCGGGGGGCGTACCGCGAGGCGGACTCGTAGAGCGAGGCGACGTCCTCGACGTGCATGAAGCGACCCATACCCGGAAGCCCGGCGGAGATCGCGATGTCGTCGAGGAAGCGGTGCAGGTAGACCATCCACGCGATGTCGACCTCGGGCGGTCCGACGGCGGCCATCTCCCAGTCGAGGACGGCCACCGGCTCGAAGTCGCGGAACATCATGTTCCCGATCCGGGCGTCCCCCCAGCTGACCACCGTGGGCCCTTCGTGCTCGGGCCAGTGGTCGTCGATCCACTTGAACGCCCGCTCGATGAGGGGGGACCGCACGCCGTCCGAGCACACCCACTCGTAGTACGCGCCCAGATCGGCCACGTGACGTCTGAGGGCGGTGTCGCCCGGACGTTCCAACTCCAAGAACGTGATGTCCCCCGGAGAGACCTGCATCTGGTGGATCTCGGACAGGACGCGCACCGCTGAGTCCTGGAGGCGACGCTGGTCGGCCTCGGGAGCTTCCGAGAGCCACGACCCGAAGGGGTACGGCATCACGTCAGGCGGGACCTCTCCGTCGACTCGCTCCATCACGAAGAACCGAGCCCCGACCGGAGTTTCGTCCTCCTCCAGCCAAAGAGTGCCCGGAACAGGCACCCCGGAGCGCTCTTTGACGAGCTGCATCACGCGGAACTGGCGTCCCAAGTCATAGACCGGGAACACGGGAACTGCTGCCGGGTCCGGGCTCAGCCGTGCGGCACAGCGTCGCGAGTGGGGCGAACCACCCTCGTTGTAGGCGACGTCGAAGAGAAGCGTCTCGCTCGACATCCCGTTCGACTCGGGTGCCTCGAAAGAGGTGATCTGCGCGCCGGCGAGCTTTCCCCGCAGCCAGGCGGTGAGGCGCCGCTCGAGCTCGTCGCGGTCGCGCGTGGAGATCTTGAGCGAAGGGCGTCCCTCATTCCCTTGAGCTGCGCCGGCCCCGACGACGGTCTCCGCCGCACCGGCAGGAGCTCCGTCTCCGCCGTCGTGATCTCGCATTCAGGTCGCTACCGAGGACCAGTCGTCGAAACCCGACGGTTGGTGACGGCCGAAGGTGCCGTGCTCGAACATCCCCCATCCCTCTTCTCCGTCACAAGTGGCGCGAGCCACGTGGTCGATCACGCCGAACGCAGAGCGCGCGGCGACCTGTGCGTCCTCGAGGTCCACATCGACCCGCTCGACGAAGCCACGCCCACGCCAGGATCCGTGTGCCCAGTCGGGGTCTCCGCCGTATCCAGGCCCACAGTTGAGAGCGACCATGCCCAACGTGGTGACGTCAACGGTGAACGACTTGCCGCGGGTGCCGAGCTGCAGCTTTGCCGCCGACGGTTGACGGGTTCCCGGTCGGTAAGCGACCTCGATCTCCGGCCAGCCGAGCTGCTCAGGCGCCCTCGCGGACGAGGCCGGCCAAATGCGTACCGCATCGCTCATGGTTCGATTGCCGTCGCCGTCCTCCTGCGCGATCACCAAGAGACCGAACTGTTCGAAGCGAAGGGGTACGTACGTCCACCAGAAACCGAACCTCTCATCGGGCTCAGCCGCCGCGCGGCCGGGCGGCTCCGGCTCGCCGACTGGTCGAATGCCCCATGACCGGTCTCGGGTCCCCACCCAGCGGTCGTCGGACAGCTCCAGCTCGTCGCCGTCTATTCGCAACGTTCCCGACCAGGTGCCTACCTGCGCGAAGCGAGCGGCGTCCAGGATCACGCGGTCGCCTTGCCGCATGACGTGCTGCGGCTCCTCGACTGCGGGGAAGGATCCGGTCCAGTTGAGGTCGAACCAGATCCCGTGTTCCTCGGCCTCGCACACGAGCCTCACACGATGCAGTGGTTCGACCACCTCGATCCTGTAGGGCCCGACCTTCTGGAGCGAGCGATCGTCGCCGAGCGCGTCCGAGAGGCGCAAGGTCGTCTGGCGCGGGCTGCGCGCGAGGGTGACATACGCGTCGATCACGCCCAGGTTGGGATAGACACCGAGGCCTGAGACGAAGAACACGTCACCGGTTCGGTCGTGCGCATTGAAGTAGCAGCGGTCGTAGGAGTTGCGATCGCTGGTCGCCATGTGCCGGATCGACAGAGGGACCTGGTGTAGCGGATATTCGTCGAAGGGAACGGGCATGGGTGTTACCCGATCAGCCGCGTGGCGACGCCCGGTTCACTCGCCACCGAGGAGCTTTGCCACTTGGGCGAGGTCGAAGTAGTCGCGCCACGCGGATATACGCCCGTCCCGAACCTCGAATGCCCCCATGACGGGCACCGGGGCGGTGGCAGAGTCGGTGGAGAGCACGTCGATCCGCTCGGTGAGCACGACATCTCCGTTCGATGCGAGGTTCAGCATTTGGATTTCCATCGATTGGAACATGGTGAAGAACATCGAGAGGGCTTCGAGCGTGGCGTCGATCCCTTCTGCAGGCTCCATCGGAATGTTGTGGTACACGACGTTCTCGGCGAGAAGCGGTCTGAGCTTCTCGAGGTCCTTCGTCGACACCAGCTCGCAGAACTCGCGCACGACTGTCTCAGGACTTCCCATCACTCCTCCTTCTTTCGACTTCTTTCATCTTTCAACTTCTTTCGACCGCCCACGATCTTGACGCGGGTGGGACGGTTCACAGGTCGGGCATGCCGAGGTCGAGGTTCGGACGATCCAACCCGCCGTCCACTTCGAGAACCTTGCCCGTGACATAAGAGCCGGCGTTCGAGCTCAGGTAGACGACGGCAGCCGCGATGTCCTCGGGGTCCCCGATCCGTCGAAGAGGAGTGGCCTCCTCCATGGTGCTTCGAAGGTTGTCGTCCGTGAGCACGATCTCGAGGGCCGACGTCGCGACCGATCCGACCGCAATGGCGTTCACTCGTATCCTCGGAGCGAGGTCCACCGCGGCAAGCCTGGTGAAGTGTGCGAGGCCGGCTTTGGCGGTCCCGTAAGCGACGAATCCGCGTCCCTGAAGCCGTCCCATCGCCGAGGTGATGTTAACCACGGAGCCGCCGTCACCTTCGAGCATCAGCGGCGCTGCGGCACGAGTCAGTGCGTGCGCCGTGGAGACGTTGAAGTGGAATGCCGCCTCCAGGAAACGTGGGCTCGTGTCGAGGAATGCACGCGGCATCGTCCCCCCCACGTTGTTGACCACGACGTCGAGGCGGCCGAATGCCTCCTTGGCCGCGCTTGCCAGCGCCGACACCGAATCGAGGTCGTCCAAGTCAGCCGGCACGACCACCGCTCGTCGCCCTGCCCCTTCCACGGCTTTGGCCACGTCGCGCAGCTGCTCCTCTGTGCGCGAGGAGATGATGACGTCGCATCCGGCCTCGGCGAGCCCGACTGCGCAAGCAGCACCTATCCCTCGACCGGCGCCCGTGACCACAGCCGACCGGCCCGTCAGCCGGAAACGGTCCAGGATCATCTCCCCTCCTAGCCGCGCCGAATGCCGGCGCCGATCACGATCGCTGACCCGGGTGGACAGTAGCAGCGGCTGTGAAACGTGTTCTATCCCGGCATAATTGATCGTGCGCGCTGACATAGTCGTGTTCGACGGCCTCGACGAGCTCGACGCCCTCGGGCCCTTCGAGGTCTTGCGCAATGCGGCGAGCGCTGGTTGCGACCTGAGCGTCCACCTGGTGACGCGCGAGCATCAGCCGATCGTCACCGGCTCACACGGACTCAGGTTCGAGCCCGACGGCGTCTACCAGCCGGGAGCTGACATCCTGATCGTCCCGGGAGGTGGATGGCTGGCCCGCGCCGAGGTGGGGGCATGGGGAGAGGCGCAAAGGGGACACTGGGTGCCGATCCTCACGGCGGCCCGCTCGCACCCAAGCCTTCGAATCTTGGCGGGGGTGTGCACCGGGACCATGTTGCTCGCGAGAGCGGGCGTCATAGGTGCGCGCAGGGCATCGACCCATCACTCGGCCTGGTCGGAGCTCGAAGCGTCAGGCGCCACCTTGGTCAAGGACCGGGTGGTGGACGACGGGGATCTCGTGACGAGCGGAGGGGTGACGAGTGGCATCGACCTCGCTCTGTGGCTCGTCGAGCGCGAGTTCGGAGGCTCAGTCGCCGACGCCGTCTCCGATGCGATGGAGTACCCGAGATCGAAGCCGGCCCCTCGTCAAGGCACGCCCGATCCGGCGGGGCCCCGAAAGGCTCGCTGACAGGTGGAGGAGCTTGGCTACTCCACCGCCAAGGGTCGCTGGGTCATAGCTGCCACCGTTCTCGGATCGGGAATGGCCACGATCGACGCAACGGTCGTGGGCATCGCCCTTCGCCCGATGGGCCGGGAGTTTCACACTCCGCTCGGACCTCTCCAGTGGGTCGTGACGGGTTACACGCTGACCCTCAGTGCCTTCTTGTTGCTCGGCGGGTCGCTCGGTGACCGTTTCGGCCGAAAGCGGATCTTCATGATCGGGATCACTTGGTTCGCGATCGCCTCCGCTCTGTGCGGAATCGCCCCGAACCCGTCCGTGCTCATCCTCATGCGCTGCCTGCAAGGGGTTGGAGGCGCACTGCTGACACCTGGGAGCCTCGCGATATTGCAGGCTTCGTTCGCTCCAGAAGACCGAGCCCGGGCGATCGGGGCCTGGTCCGGGTTGGGCGGGCTGGCGGCGGCCGCCGGCCCCGTCCTGGGGGGCTATCTGGTCAGTGCAGCGTCGTGGCGGTGGATCTTCTTCATCAACATCCCGCTGGCGTTCTTCGTCTTGTCCGTGAGCGCCAGGCACGTGCCGGAGTCTCACGACCCGTCCACCACCCGTGGCATAGACGTGCCGGGGGCTGTATCGGGGGTACTGGCCCTAGCCGGAATGACATACGCCTTGATCCAAGGCTCGAGCGAGGGATGGGGCCATCCCGCGGTTCTCGTGTCCGCCGGGATAGCAGTGGTGGCGATCTCGGTTTTCGCGTTCGTCGAGCGGTCGGTGGACTCCCCGATGCTTCCCTTCGACGTCTTCAAGAGCCGCCAATTCAGTGCCACCAACGCGGTCACCTTCGCCGTGTACGGGGCGCTAGGAGGAGCCTTCTTCTTGATTCCCATCGTGTTACAGGGCGTTTCGCACTATTCCCCCCTCGAGTCCGGTATCGCCCTCATGCCGATCACCGTTATCATGCTGGTGTTCTCCGCACGTTCGGGACGGCTCGCCACGCGCATCGGCCCGCGACTTCAGATGTCGGTCGGCCCGTTGGTGGTGGCAGGAGGGATGGCGCTGCTGGTGAGGGCCGTATCGGGAAGCAACTACGTCGAGTACGTGCTGCCTGCGGTGCTGGTCTTCGGGGTTGGCCTCGCAGTCGTCGTGGCGCCGCTCACTGCGACGGCGATGGACTCGGCTCCGGCCGAGCATGCAGGCGTCGCCTCTGCGGTCAACAACGACGTGGCGCGCGTTGCCGGACTCGTCGCTGTTGCGATCCTGCCCTGGCTGTCGGGGTTGACGGGACGGGCGTACCTGCATCCACACCAGCTGTCATCCGGCTTCCGGACAGCTGTGCTGATTTCGTCAGCGGCTTGCGCGCTTGGTGGCGCGCTCGCAGCCATCGCGATCCGAAACCCGCCGACCGCAGCGGAGGAGAAGGTTGCCTTGGTGGAGGTGGGACCGTGGGTCCGGTCTTCCACGGAGTGCCTTCACTGCGGGCTCGACGCTCCGCCCCTCAACCGCAGCGCATGAGCGCCGGCGGTCTCGCCGTGGGTCTCGAGCTTCACTGCTGAACGAGCATGACCGGGTTGCCCTCCGGGTCGGTGATCGCCGCCAACGTCGGAGCGTCGGGGAGGTCGAACGGCTCGGCCACCACCGTGCCCCCCAGCTCCGAAGCCTTCTCGAGCGACTCGCGCAGGTCGCGCACCTGGACGTAGAGAGTCACGCCACTGCGCTCGCTGCTGCGGATGTGACCACCGGGCCCGGGCTCGGGCCCTCCGACCCCAGCTGGAATCTGCATTATCGGCCCGGGTCCGATCTGCCAGTTGAACAGAGCAGCGTAGAAGCCACGCAAGCGGTCAGCGTCGATCGCCTCGATCTCCCAGTGCACTACCGGCCGCGCCCAGTCGTCGGACATCGCTCCTCCTGCAAGTGAGAATACACAGGCCTAACGTTGTGCGATGGCTGTGGTCGAGACCGTCACCTTCCGGCTCGCTAGCGACACCGACGAAGACGACTTCCTGCGCGCGGACCGCGCCATGCAGACCGAGTTCATCCCGAACCTTCCGGGGTTCTTGCGGCGAACGACCGCCCGTTCTGATGACGGAGAGTGGCTCGTCGTCACGTTGTGGCAATCGCAGCCCCAAGCGCTCGAGGGGGAGAGGCTGGCAGACAGCTCACCCGTGTGCCGGCGCTTCTTCGACCTCGTCGACCGCGAGACGCTCATGGTGAAGCGCTATTCGACGCTCGACTGAGCACGAAGCCGAAGGCTTCCTGGGCGTTCGTGGTGTTCAACGGGCGTTATTGGAGACTTCGCCTCGAATTCGCGTCCTCGTCATTCTCTCGTAACGTACGGCCGGTACCTTCGAACCGGGCGGACAGGTGCGAAGCCAGTCAAGAAATGTGTCAGGAGATATCGATGCGGATCACCTCGAGGGAGAGCGTCAACGATCTCGAAGAGATTTCACTGTTCGAAGGTTGTCCTCCGAAGGAGCTCAGGGGCCTCACGAATCTCGGGACCCGCCTCGCCGTCCCGGCCGGACAGCGGCTCGTCGATCAAGGTGCGCGGGGAACCGAGGTCGTGGTCGTGGTGTCGGGCAGGGCCAGGTGCTCGAGGGACGGCTCCGATATCGCGCAGTTCGGTCCCGGTGACTTCTTCGGTGAGGTTGCCGTGCTCGACGGCGGCCCGCGCACGGCGACCGTGGTGGCGGAAACCGACATGGAGTTGCTCGTCCTCGATTGCCGAGAGTTCGAGCTGCTCCTGACGACGTCCTCGGAGATCGGGCGTCGGATGGTGAAAGTGCTCGCAGGCCGGCTCCGCAGCGCCAACACCCTGGCTCTCGCATAACCGCACCCAGCGACGCGGCGGTCGCCGGGCCGTGCGTAGCGGGCTAGTGCGACGGGGGCAGGCCCAACTTGCGATGGTCCCAGGAAACGACACGGTCCACGAGCAGCTTCACGACGACGCGCTTGTGAAGCATCGTCTCCACGAACGGGCGCAGCTCCTCTGTGTACTGACCGTGGTAACGCTCGAAGAGATCGACTCCGAGGTCCCACATCCTGGCGGGGTCCTCGACGATCTCGGCGCGGCCTACGAGCTCCACGCCGCGTAGCTCCTCGTAGTAGTCACCGTCCTCGACCATGCACGTCATGCGAGGGTCGCGCCGGAGGTTCTGCACCTTCTGGGACTTGGCCTTCGTCTCGAAGGCAACGGATCCCTCGAGGAATCCGTACCACATCGCCACGGCATGGATGGATCCGTCGTGGTTGATCGAGCAAAGTGTGACGGGCCTGCGCTCGTGAAGGAAGGCGTCGACTTCTTCAGGGGTCATCTTGATGAGCGCTCGCTGGTTCACCCCGTGACCCATCTGGCTGCTCATCGTCGAATCGCTCATTGCTCCTCCGATCACCCGTCCACCCGGACCGGCAGGTACTCGAATCGCCGCGTAAAGGGGCCCGCAGCGTAGCGCCCCGCGTTACCGTCGGCTGCGAAGCGGGGCATGACCCGAAGCAGCTCCTCGATGGCGATTCTTCCCTCGAGGCGGGCGGCGGCGGCCCCGAGGCAGTGATGAGGTCCCGAACTGAACGCAAGCATGCGGGTGACTCGCCGGGAAACGTCGAGGTGCTCGGAGTCGGTCCCGAACTCCCTCGGATCGCGGTTCGCAGATCCGTAGAGCAGGTGGACCTTGCTGCCCGGGGCGATGACCTTGTCGCGTATCTCGACTTCGCGCGTCGTGGTGCGCGAGAGGCCCTGGACGGGTGAGGTGAAGCGCAGCAGCTCGTCCATGGCACGGCCTGTTGCCGAGGGATCGTCGAGGAGTAGCTTGCGCTGATCCTGGAACTCGGTGAGCGCGACTGCGCTCTGGGAGATCAAGCCCGACGCGGTGTCGTTGCCGCCCGCGATCATGACGAAGCAGAACCCCAGGATCTCCTCGAGCGTGACCGACCTCCCGTCGATCTGGGACCCCAGGAGACACGAGATCATGTCGTCTTCGGCAGCGCTGCGCCGTTCGTCGATCAGGGCGGTGAAATATTCGTAGAGCTCGCGAATGGCGCCGGCCGCGTCGAGAACGCTGCCGAGCGAATTGGCCTGAACGATCGCGCCGCTCCACGCCCCGAACATGTCGCGGTCGCCTTCCGGGACGCCCAGGTACATCGCCACGACATAGGAGGGAAGCGGACCGGCCAGCTCCGTCACCAGGTCGGCCTCTCCCGCTTCGGCGATCCGCGACACGCATGCTGCGGTGAACGCCCTGACCTCCTCCTCGAGCTCGGCGACGCGGCGCGGAGCGAACATCTGGTTCACCAGGCGCCTGTAAGTGGTGTGACGAGGACGGTCCATCATGACCAGCGTGGGCGCGAGCCCGAGCTTCGAGATCTCGTCCTTCACGAACGTGAGCCCCTCGGCCGAAGAGAAGGTCTCTGTGTCGGTGGCCGCGTCGAAGACGTCTTCGAAGCGCGACAGGACCCAGAAGTCCCGGCCTTCCACAAGGTGGACCGGATCCTCCTCGCGGAGCCTGCTGTACGTCTGGTAGGGGTCCCGCCAGAGCTCTGGGTCGAACGGGTCGTACGGCGGAGAGCTCACGCCCCGGACAAGGCGCAGGGCAGGTGCTTGATGCCGTTTATGAAGTTGGAGCGAAGGCGAACCGGCTCCGACGTGGAGTGGATGTCCGGGACGCGACGGAAGAGCTCTCTGTACATGACAGTGATCTCACGCCGCGCAAGATGCGCGCCGAGGCAGAAGTGCGGGCCGGCCGCTCCGAACCCCACATGGGGGTTGGGGTTGCGCAACAGGTCGAAGCGCTGAGGGTCCTCGAACACGTCTTCGTCGCGGTTGGCCGAGTTGTAGAACAAGATCACCTTGTCGCCCTCGGAGAACGAGTGCCCGGAAAGCTCGGTGTCCTGTGTGACCGTCCGGCGCATGAAGATCACGGGACTGGCCCAGCGCACGATCTCCTCCACGGCCGTCGGGGCCACCGCCTCGAAGTCCGCCATCCACTTCGATCGCTGATCGGGGTGCTGGTCGAGTGCCCACAACGCGTGGCTGATCGCGTTTCTGGTGGTCTCGTTGCCTGCGACGAGCAGGAGGATGAAGAACGACGCCAGCTCGGTATGGCTGAGCGACTCCCCGTCGACGTTCGCGTGGAGTAGGTCCGAGGTGAGGTCGTCGGTCGGATGATCTGCGCGGAAGGCCGCGAGCTCTTGCATGAGCTGCGCCAGATCGTTCCCGGCGTTCAGGAACGCCATGAGCGGATCGTCACCTTCCGGGACGTATTCGGGGTCGCCCATGCTCAAGATGACGTTGGAGCGATTGAACACGAGGTCGTAGTCGCTCTCGGGCACGCCCATCATGTCGCAGATGACCTTGAGGGGAAGGCGGGCGGCAACCTCGGTGACGAAGTCGCACTCACCCCGGTCGCGCACCTTGTCGATGATGTCGTCGGCGGCACTCTGGATGCTCTCCTCCACGCTCTTCACCATGCGTGGGTTGAAGGCGGCCGAGACAATGCGCCGCAGACGCGAGTGGCGTGGGTCGTCCATGTTGATCATCGAGCCGAAGAACTCGAGGAACTCCTGAGGCATGTCGACGATCGTGGAGCCGGACTGGCCCGAGCAGTAGAGCTCGGGATGGCGGCTTATCTCGACGACGTCGGCATGGCGGGTGATCGCGAAGTAACCCGGCCCCGGCGGGACCTCGATGATGCTCTCGGCTTCGAACTCGGGCTCTCGGAAGTACGCAATGGGCCTCTCGTTGCGAAGCGTGTGGAACGCGGCTTCACGCATCGGCCATGGCTCGGTCCAGAATGCGAGATCTGACAGGTCGATTTCCTCGACGCCGAGTGTCTTCGGTGCGGTCACCGTGACCTCCTGAGTCGTTGCCCGGGGTGGTTGCTCCATCCTCGCGCCGCAGTGGTCCGAGGCGCCTATCTGCCGACGGGGATCCTATGAGGACGAAGCGACGAGATCGTCTTATCGCACAGGAGCGCCGCCTCTGCCGCATCTTGGTCGGTGCAATGGTCCGCTGCGTAGCTCGCCTTCTCGGCCAGGTCGGTGAGCTTCTCGTAGGCCTCGAGAGCCGCCAGGAGCTGGGCCGTCGCCTCTCGGTCTCGAAGTCGCGCCACATGCTCTTCGAGGGTTTCGGAGGGCCGCCTGCCCAACCCGGCTCGCCTCAGTCCGCGCAAGGCCCGCTCCAGACGCAGAAGCACACGCGCGTCGGCGCCTTCAGCTCGGCGAAGCCGGCGCGAGCGCCCGATCCTCAGCCGTGAGGCCAACGAGATCCGCCGGACGAATATGGCGAAGCTCACAAGGCCCCCGATGAACAGAGCACACAGGGCGCCTACGGCGACGTACGGCCAGAAGTCTGCGTGGCGCGCAGGGCCGCTTGTCGCGGCGCGATTGGCCGCAGTGCGCGACGGTCTCGCCTGGGTTGTCGGAGTCGAAGGCTGAGCGCCTATAGAAGCCGAGGTCTGGTTGCCCTCTATCACGCCGACCGGGTTCGGCTCGTTCCCGGCGGGGGGCGTGGGCTCGAACGATACCCACCCGGTCCGGGGGCCCAGATAGACCTCTGGCCATACGTGAGCGTCGGCGCCGGTCACCCTGTAGGTGGTGCCGAAGTTGCTCTGCGCTTTCTTGTTGGCGTTGCCCACGGGCGTGCCCGTCGCAAAGCCGACGGCAAGCCGCGTCGGCAGCCCCACCGCGCGTGCGAGGACCGCGTACGCGCCTGCGAACTGCTGACAGAAGCCGGCTCTGTAGACGAAGAGGAACGAGGTGAGGGGATCCTCGCCGGGCACCGTCGGGGGAGGGTCGAGCGTGTATCGGAACAGGCCGCTGTCGAACCACTTGGCGAGCGCCTCGGCCTCGGCCGCCGGGCCGTTCGCTCCCTGGACGATCTGTTGGGCGAGTGTGACGGCGATGCTCGGGACCGAAGAGGGAAGTGCCAAGTAAGGAGCCAGCTCGTCGGCAGTGACCGTTGGGGTCGTAGATCCTGCGCCAGTCGGGGACAACGATCCTGGGGGTGTCTTCGCCACCGCTTGGTACGTCAGACCCACAGAGGACTGGTTCGAGGGGCTCCCCGTGAAGAGCGTGCCGATCGCGGGGTCCAAGGTCGTGCCGGGCCCTGAGACCGAGACCGTCTGTGGGGGGACCGGCAGGAGTCGTCCTTCGAGACCGACCAGGGAGAGCTGAGTCGAGTATGTCGACGGGGTGTTTGGCTGCGGCAGAACGGGCAGGCGGTCCGCTTCGGACGACGAGGTCGCGCCGACGGGGAGCTGCCCTGTGCTCTGAGCGGTGGCCGGGTCGGGGGTCCACTCCGAGCCGCTGAACACCGAGAGGGTGCCGACCTGCCAGTAGGTCGGGAACGGGCTGCGGGCGTTGAACATCACCTGCTGCGAGCGACTCGACAGCACCCCCTGGAGGTTGGCGATCAGGTCGATCACCCCGATGCCGCCGTGCGGCGAGGCGCTGTTTGCTCCACCTCCACCCGAGCCTTCACCTGCCCCCGAGACGCCCGATGCCCCGGGTCCCGCGGCGCCTCGGAAAGGCAGGGCGTCCAGCCGCATGCCGGTGAGAGAGGGGCTGAGGACCAGAGCCAGCACGACCGCGAGCGCGGCACTGGTGAGCCCCGAGCTGAGCCCGGTGCGACCGGGTGCATCCTCGGGGCCGTCCCGCCCCGGGCGAAGAAGGGCGACGAGGCGCGGCCTTGACGGGGTCCCGGCCGGCGCGCGCTCCGAGGACCTTGAAGGAAGGTCAGCTACGACTAGGAACACCGTCGCAGCCGCGATGTACGCAATCGCCCCTGTGACGCGGTCGACGTACGAGCTGAGCACGGCGCTGTAGGCGAAGAGACCGAAGGTGGGGACGAGGCACACGAGCGCGACAGACGAGCGCCTCGGCCTCGCCGTGACGATTCCGAAGAGGGCTCTCGCAGCGACTGCAGCGAGCCCCGCTCCGCAGGTCAGGCACAGCACCACCCCGGGTGTCGGAGGAAGCGGTGTGGGGTGCGACCTGATGAGCGTTCCCGCCTGGGCGAACAGATGCAACAGCGCCCTCACGGTTCTCGCGGTCGGAATCCCGTACACGGTTGCGGACGGCACGGAGATCCACGACGTCACGAGTGCCACCAAGACGAAACCGCTCGCGAGCGCCACACCCGCGGGCGGCCGGAAGCGACCCATCCGCTGCATCAGCGCCACACCCAGGTGGCCGGCTACGACCGTGGCGACGACCGAAAGGACCAGACGCGCCGCTCCGGGCGAGCTGGTGAGCCGCAGAGCTCCCAGTCCCGATGCGAGAGAGGTGGCGAGAAGCGAAGCTTCGACGGCCCATCCCTGCTTCGCCCTCATCCGACGACGACTCTCTCGGCTCGTGCGGCCAGCGCGTCGGGCAGCGCGCTGGTCTCCCCCGGACGCGTGGTGACCAGCAGGATGTCGGCGAGATCCGTGTGGGTGGCGGCCCAGACCGCCGACTGCGCCGAGCCCTGCATCCAGCGGTTGGCGCCCGCGTGAGACCCGGATGTCGGCCCGAGGACCGCCAACGCGCAAAGGAGGTCGTGTCCGGCGCTGGGGCCCGGGGGGATCTCGACTCGCTCACCGGCGCTGGTGCAGAGCTCGACCACGCGACCTCGGTCGAGTGCGCGAAGTCCCAAGCCTGCAGCGCGTGAGATCACCGCCTCGACCGACCTTCGCGTCGAGGGTGAGGACCTACCGGGTGGGCGCGGCCCGAATGCGATCGGTTCGTCCGAGAGCTCGGACTCGTGAACCGAGGACCGCAGGTCCACCAGGATGGTGACGCAGCCTGAAGCGGGCTCGACGAAGTCGCGCACGGTGAGCTCGCCGGTTCGCGAGATGGAGGGCCAGTGCAGCCGGGTCATCCGGTCGCCTGGGACGTACGGTCGCAGCGATCTGAACTCGTCGCCACCTTGGGTCTGGGCGGCCTCGTGCTCGTCGGAGTCGTAGGGGCGAGACGCGCCGCCCACCGGATCGCTTGCGGGGCCTGTCGGTGCTCGCTCGGGAGAGGGGCACACCAGGACGTGCGTCGGCGGTCCGGCGGCCACCTTCCACGCGAAGAGTCGCAGCGGGTCCTCGCACCAGACGCCGAGAGGCGAGAGGGTAAGAAGTCCGCGAGCGGAGGTCGGCACCGGCAGCACCACCACCGCCTGCTCTCCGGTACGAAGGCCCGGGAGGCGAACCGGGTCACCGAGCTTCATCTTCTCCCCGAGGAATCGGCGAAGGTCCCCCGCCACCGCGGTCCCGGTGCTCGGGACGCTCGGGACGCGTGTCCCGGATAACCCGGAGAACCCGGGATGCGAAAGGCTCCAGCGGCGGCCAGGATCCTCGAGCTGGACCGGTCCCGTCGTGCGCGTGCCGGTGTTGGTGACCGTGAGCTCGGCCGTGGCGGGATGTCCCACCACGACCTCGGACACGGGGACTCGGATCCCCACCACGAGCGAGCGACGAGCGTCGAAGGACCTCGACCACGTCACGAGCAGGCCGGTGGCGAACAGCACCACCACCGAGAACGCGACCAACTCGAATTCCTCGACGCCGTATGCAGCTCCGGCTACCGCCAGCGCCACAGCTCCGAGTGCGAGGGTCACACCTCGAGACGAAAGCACGTGTTCGATGTGACCCCGGCCGGTCAGAAGTCGGTGCCGACCGGAACCGCTAGCCGGGAGAGGATCTCGCGGAGCGTCGCAGATGGTGTGACTCCGGCGAGATCGGCCGCGGCGTGCACGATCACCCTGTGCCCGAGCACCGGCTCGGCTACGAGCTTGACGTCGTCCGGTGTGACGTAACCACGCCCACGCGCGACCGCCACCGCGCGCGCCGCTTTGAGAACTGCGAGCCCTGCGCGCGGAGAGGCCCCGACTTCGAGGTCAGGGTGCGAGCGCGTCGCGTGGACGAGCGCGAGGACGTAGCGTCGGACTTCCGCGGCGACGTGAGCGGCCTTCGAAGCGGTCGCGAAGTCCGACAGGAGCACTGGGTTCGCGACCGCTGCGAGCTCTTCGGGCAGCGGCCGGGTCTCGATCGTCGCCAGCAGCTCGTCCTCGGAATCCGGGTCGGGGTAACCCAGCTCCAGGCGTAGCAGGAAGCGGTCGCGCTGACTGTGAGGCAATGGGAAGGTACCGGCCGAGTCGTAGGGGTTCTGCGTCGCGAGCACCATGAAAGGTCGCGGAAGCGCGTGGCTGGTTCCGTCGACGCTGACCTGACGCTCCTCCATTGCCTCGAGCAGAGCGGACTGGGCCTTGGGCGAGGCGCGATTCAGCTCGTCGGCCAGAAGGATGTTGGTGAAGACCGGGCCCTCACGAAACGACAGCTCGCCGCTGTTGCGATCGAGGACGACGGCACCGGTCACGTCGGCCGGTAGCAGGTCCGCAGTGAATTGGACGCGGCCGAACTCGAGGCCGAGCGACCTGGCCAGCGCCTTGGCCAGCGTCGTCTTCCCGACTCCTGGATGGTCCTCGACGAGCAGGTGCCCCTCTGCCATGAGGCAGCAGATCGCCAAGCGGACCGTGAGCTCGCGTCCTATGTACGCGGTTCGGACGGTCTCGACCACTCTCTCGAATGCCCGGGACAAAGCGGCGGGGCCTGCCAGCGAATCAACCGGAGCGAACGCTTCGGTCTGCGCCCCTTGCGGGAGCGGTGTCACGTCGGGAGCCTACGCCCGACCCGGAGCGAGACGGACGCGGGCCCGTCGGCCTCTAACCGTCCCGGCGCGCGCGGTTGGAGGTGCCGGCAAGAGCGGAGCTCAAAGACGAATTGGTGGCGCCCTGAGAGCTCGAGCCGGCCCCGGTGCTCGAACCCGTGGAGCTCGACTGAGCGACGAATTCCCAGGAGCCGTGCGCACAGTCGGAAGTTGACGGAGCTTCGACCACGTAGAGGTCGCTGGCCCCGAAGACGGGATAGACGGGGAGGGGCGGACCTTGCTCGAGGCATGTGTAGGCGGGATCGTCCGTGCTGAAGCCCGTCAACTGACCGGCGGAGACGAGGCCGATTGCGGGAGTCATGCCCGCGCCGAGCTGGTCGAGCGTCACGGTCTGTTGCTCCCAGGTCCCGCTGTAGGAGTACCCGGTCTGGTTCAAGCTGCTGGGAACCCCGGGACCACTCGGCCCACCGGCCGGACCGGCTCCCTCGGGCGAGCCTTGCGGCGCTGCCGTCGTCGAGGTCGTCGAGCCCGTTCCCGAGGGACCCTGCGCGGCTTGAGGAGGCTGTCCCTGTCCGGCCGGGGCCGGCGAAGGCTGGAAGTTCTTCACCGCAGGCGAGTTGCCGAGCAACGCAGCCATCATCGAGGGATCGTTCCCGTCCATTCCGAGTGCCCAGACCCCGAGCCCCGCGATGTGGTAACTGCTCGCCAGCTGCGCCTTCAACGCGAGCGACGTCGCGTCGTCGAACCAGATCTGGTGCCACTGCGTGCCCACTTGGTACGAGGTCCACGGAGTCTGCGAGCTCGGGTCCCAGTAGACCGGGTGATCGGCCGCGGCGACTTGCGCGTAGCTCACCGGGGTGGGCGGCCCGGTGGCCGGGTCGCCTAGCGCGGGCCCTGCGGTCGGCCAGTCGTATCCGTAGTAAGGCACGCCGAGAATCACTTTCGAGGCAGGGACCACCGACGTGTACTCCTTCAGCGCATCGAGATCCGTGAACCCCGACCCCGTGAGTGCGGCGTTCGGAGAGGGAACGGAGGCGTCGTACATGTCGTAGGCCATCACGAAGAAGGCGTCGACGCTCTGTGCGAGCCCAGGGACGTCGTAGAAGCCGCCGGGATCACCGGCCGAGGAGGAATACGTGTCCATCGTCACCTGCCAGTGCGGGTCCGCCCCGTGCAGGGCCCCCGACACGTCGGCGACGAGCCTGTCCAGGCCCAGCTGGTCTTGGCTTCCCTGTCCTTCGAAGTCGAAGTTCACCCCGTCCAGGCTCTTCGCTCCGAGCAGATCGACCAGAGACGACGCAAGCGTGGCCGGAGCCGTCGGGCTCGACGTCAGCGCGTTCAGGTTCGCCGCCCCGAAGCAGGTCGTGGTGAGGACCACTCGCACGCCCGCCTGGTGAGCACGCGTGATCAGGTTCGTGAGGTCCTGGCTCTCGTACCCGGACCATCCCGGTCCCGACTTCGCGATGGATCCGTCCCCGTTCACGTCGACGCTGAAGTAGGCGAGCGTCGTGAGGTCGTGCAGGTCGAATCCCGGTGCCGAGGGAAGCGTCCAGTAAGGGGCGAAACCGAAGATCTCGTGTGGTCCTAGTGGTGGCCCACCTGCGAGCGTCGGAGGCGCCGGCGCGGGTACTGTGGTGGCGGCCGGCAGGTCGATCGAACCCTTCGCCCCGTAGAGGCGGTCCATGCGCGACATGATCGAACCGGCGGAGCTCTCCGAGGCCCTGTTCGACGCCGGCACCGTGCCTCCGCTGGCCCCCACAGAGGCGACCAACCCGCCTCCGATCAGAGCCAGACCCGCCAATGCCGCGCCGAGTGGCGTGAGTCGATTCCTCACCGTGTCCGCAGCGCCGGAGCGGCCCAGAAAGATGTGTCGCCCGATGTCCCGTCGAGCTCGCGCGACCGCCTCCATGGCTCGACCCGCCCGGATAGGCGCAGCGACCCGTTCGAGCACTCGCGGCCTTGCCGGGTTCGGCACCGCGGTGGCGAGGTGAGGCGCGTGCTCCTCGAGGAACGAACGCAACGTGTCGAGCGCGTCCTGCGAGCAGACGAACAAATGCCGTCCTCCGATCGTCTGCAGCTCGAGGAGTCGCAGGATCTCGGCGTCGGATCGCTGCACCTGGCTCCCGACCCCGATGCCGGTCACCGCGCTCCAGGTCCAGCTTCGGACGATGCAGTCGGGGCGTACGACGTTGAGCCCCCGTCTCGTGGCCTTCAGGCCCGTCTCGGGGACCAGCACCCGGCCTTCGTCGTCGGGCGCGACCAACTGCCAGCCAGATAGGTCGAGGACCGCCGCATGCCCGGCACGGCTCGCGGTCCTGCGACGCGCTGTTCCGAACGGCATTCGTCGCCACCCCATTTGCATCTGACGGATCGCAGCATCTCCAGGTGCCGGCGGTGAAAGTCCGGCAGTAAAGATGTCGGCAATCGAGGACCTGAGCTTCAGCCCTGGTCCCACCCTAGATGCTCGGCGCCCGACAATTGGAGATTTGGCGAACTTTCCCCTGTTCGGGGGATCTACATGTGCGGAGAGCAACCTGTGTTCCGCGCTCGGGTGTGACTACCCTTGGGTTGCTCCCGGCAGGGGGCGAGAGCGAGGGGCCGGTCAGTGATTTTCGTCGAGGTGCTCAGACTCCTGCTCGTGGTGGCCGGGGTGATCGGAGGCCTCCACGTCGGAAACGACGTGGGGAAGAACACCGATGCACCTGTGGTCGGCATAACGCTCGGTGCTCTGATCGCGTACGTCGTGGGCGGCGTTCTCGGGCGCTTGATCCGCCGTGGGATGAGACATGGAGTCGCAGGCCTGCGCCGCATGCCGGCGGGCGAGGTCTTCGCCGGGTCCGTCGTGGGGACGACGGGCCTGCTGCTCGGTCTGGTGGCGGGCTTGCCTGTCATCGCCCTCGTCCACTCGAGCATCGACTATCCGCTCGTCGCGGCCTTCGCGTGGGTGCTCTGCGCTTTCGGAGTGCAGCTCGGGGTGTCCAAGGGACGCGAGATCATCAGAGCTGCAGGACTGTCGCACCTCGTCGACAGGCCGAAGGAGGAGTTGTCGTCATCGGCCTTCCTGGTCGACACCTCGGCGGTCATGGATCGTCACCTGCTCGTGCTCGGCAAGGCCGGTCTTCTCAGCAGTGGGATCGTCGTTCCGCGCTTCGTCGTGGACGAGGTGCGCACTCTCGCATCGGGCCCAGACCCGGTTTCCTCGAGGCGAGCACGCCGTGGTCTCGAGGCGCTCGAAGGCCTGCGCGAGAGCGGGGTCGACGTTCGCACCAGCGAGGACGAGGTCCCGCAGTTCGACGAGACTTCTGACCGCGCGCTTGCGCTCGCGCACAAGCTTCACGTGCGCCTCGCCACATGCTCCTCGGAGCTCGCGAAGAGGGCGACGGACGAGGGAGTCGAATCGATCGACTTGCGCCGCCTGCCCGTCGAGCTCACCCCGGATCACCCGGTCGGTGAACACCTGGTAGTCGACCTGCTCAAGGAGGGCAGGCAGCCGAGGCAAGCGGTGGGCTACCTCCCCGACGGAGACATGGTCGTGGTCAACGACGCATCGCACCTGGTAGGTCGTTCCCGAGTTGAGGTCGTCGTGTCATCTGCGCGCCAGACGAGCCAAGGGCTCCTCGTCTTCGCCCGCCTGTCCAACGGCGGCCCCTCGGCACTCACGGGCGACTTGGCCAGCAGCTGAGCGTCCCCGATCGGCGCCGGTCGGGTCCTACGCGCTCTTGACTGCGGCGACGAGCTTCACGAGAGTGTCCTTCGCATCTCCGAAGAGCATCGTCGTCTTCTCGCCGTAGAGCAGTTCGTTGTCGATCCCCGCGAAGCCGGGACGCATCGAGCGTTTCAGGAACACGACGTTCGCTGCGTCGTCAGCATGGATGATGGGCATCCCGTAGATGGGGCTTCCGGGCGTGTTCTGCGCGGCGGGGTTCACGGTGTCGTTGGCACCGACGACGAGAGCGACGTCCGTCGTCGGCAGCTCGCTGTTCGCCTGGTCCATCTCCTCGAGCTCCTCGTAGGGGACGTTCGCCTCGGCTAGCAGCACGTTCATGTGACCCGGCATGCGTCCTGCCACGGGGTGGATCGCGTAGTACACCTCGACACCGCGAGCCTCGAGCGCCTCGGCCAGCTCTCGCGCGGCGTGCTGGCCCTGAGCCACGGCGAGCCCGTAACCCGGGATGATGGCGACCCGGCGCGCATAGGCGAGAAGGACGCCGATGTCTTCGGGGGTTCCGCTGCGAACGGAACGGCTGGGGTCCCCGCCCTCGCCTCCCGTGGCGGTGATGACCGAGCCGAACGCACTGAAGAGGATGTTCGGGAGCGAACGTCCCATGGCGGCGCTCATCATGCGCGTGAGGAGCGTTCCTGATGCTCCGACGAGTGTTCCTGCGACGATGAGGAGGTTGCTGTTGATGGTGAACCCTGAGGCTGCGACGGCGAGCCCGGTGAAGGCGTTCAGCAACGAGATGAGCACCGGGACATCGGCCCCGCCGATGGGCAGCACGAAGATGACACCGAGAACGAGCGAAAGGAGCAGCACGACGACGAGCACGGCCGTGTTCGCCGTCACGATCGTCACGAGCAGGAGGGTGAGGATGCCGAGCCCGACCACCGCGTTTATCGGCTGCTGAGCTGGATAGGTGACCGGCCTCCCGGTCATCAGCTCCTGGAGCTTCGCGAATGCGATCGCGCTCCCGGAGAACGAGACCGATCCGACCAGGACTCCGAAGAGGATCTCGACGATCTTGTAGATGGCGATCGACCCGTGTCCGAGCGAGATGAACTCGGTGACCGAGACGAGAGCGGCGGCACCGCCCCCCACGCCGTTGAACACGGCGACCATCTGGGGCATCGCTGTCATCTTCACGAAGCGTGCGGCGGGGACCCCGATTGCGGTGCCGATGACCACGGCTACCACGATCAGCACCAAGTTGCGCGTGCTCCCGTACACGGCAGGCAACGAGAAGGTCCATCCGACCGCGAGAAGCATCCCGAGCGCGCCGATCTGGTTTCCGCGGCGCGCGTGCTTGGGCGAACTGAGGCCGATGAGCGCGAAGATGAATCCGACGATCGCTATCAGGTAGACGAGATCGGTCGCGGTGGCTCTGCTCATGGTGCGATGGGGCTCACTGCTTGGCGCCTCCGCCGGGCGGTCCAGAGCTCGTGTCGGGGCCCTGTGGGTTCTGAGGCGCCGGACGCTCCGTGGGTTTGGCCTTGAACATCTCGAGCATCCGGTCGGTGACCACGAAACCTCCGACCACGTTCAGGGTCGCGAGCACCACGGCCAAGAACCCCAACGTGAGCTGTGCCGCGCCGTGCGCCTGGCCCAGGACGAGCATCGTGCCGACGAGGATGATCCCGTGGATCGCGTTGCTCCCCGACATAAGGGGCGTATGAAGGATGCTCGGCACCTTCGATACGACCTCGTAGCCGACGAACGCGGCGAGCACGAAGATCGTGATGAAGCCCATGAGACCCGGCCCGACGGATCCGATCACTTCGCACCTCCGGGGTCCGCGGATCCACCGCCCGCGCCGAGCAGCTCCCTGGTCAGCTCGCCGAACGCCTCTCCGGCCCGCAAGACGCAGCTTCCTGACACGACCTCGTCGTCGAAGTCGGGTCGAAGCTCGCCGTCGGTGACGATAAGCCCGAGGAAGTTGGCGACGTTGCGCGAATACAGGAAGCTCGCGTGGGTGGGCATGGATGCCGGCGGGTTCGTCATGCCGTAGACGTTCACACCGGCGCGGTCGATCTCTTGACCGGGTTCAGACAGCTCGCAGTTGCCGCCCGAGTCGGCCGCCATGTCGACGACGACAGAGCCATCGGTCATCCGATCCACCATCTCGGCGGTGACCAGCAGCGGGGCTTTTCGCCCCGGGACGGCGGCGGTCGTGATTACGACGTCGGAGGCGGCGACCTCGTTGCCGATGAGCTCACGCTGTCGTGCGAGGAACTCCTCGGACTGCGCGCGCGCGTATCCGCCCGCCCCCTCCTGGGACTCGAGCTCGAGCTCGACGAAGGCGGCACCGAGCGACTGCACCTCTTCCTTCGCGGCGCTGCGAACGTCGTAGGCGCGCACTTGCGCTCCGAGCCGGCGGGCGGTGGCGATCGCCTGCAGTCCCGCCACTCCCGCCCCGAGCACGAGAACCTTGGCTGGAGGCACTGTGCCCGCGGCGGTCATGAACATCGGGAAGAACTTGGGCAGGCGCTCGGCCGCCGCCAGCGCAGCGAGGTACCCGGAAACGGTGGCCTGCGACGACAAGGCATCCATCGACTGCGCCCTGCTGATGCGGGGGATCAGGTCGAGGCTGAAGACAGTGGCCTTCCGGTCGGCCATGGCCTTCACGGAGTCGAGTTGTGACGCCGGCTGCAGGAAGCTCACGACCGTCGTGCCCTCGGGCAGCAGTCTGGCCTCCTCGGGTGTAGGCGCGTTCACCTTCGCCACCAGGTCGGCCCCGCCGAGCAGCTCGTCGGTCCCGGCGGCGATCTTGGCGCCTTTCTCCAAGTAGGCGGAATCGGGAAAGTGCGCCCGCGAGCCGGCTCCTGACTGCACGAAGACCTCGACCCCCGAACCCGACAGCCGGCCTGCCACTTCGGGAACGACGGCGACACGCCGCTCGCCTGTCCGCGTCTCGGTGGGCACCGCCAGTTTCACGAGGGGTTATCAGAGCACGTGGACCCTTGGGATCTCCAGTTCGCCGTCAGCTTCCCCGTGAACCACGGTGAGCCTTCGGTGTGACGCGCTCGGTGGTGCCTCTCCCACCTCGTCTTTCAGCGAGAAGACCATGCGTGGCTGGGAGTTCGCCATCTCGTATGCCTGGTCAGAGGGCAGAGGACGGGCGAAGAAGTAACCCTGGCCGACGTCAGCGCCGAAACCTCGCAGGATGACCACCTGCTCCGCAGTCTCGATCCCCTCTGCGACGGTGCTGATCGCCAACGAATGGCTGACGTGGATGATCGCCTCGGTTATCGCCCGGTTCATCCCCTCGTGAGGCTCGAGGGCGGAGATGAACTCCCGGTCGATCTTGGCGGTCTCGATCGCGAACCGCCCGAGGTTGCCAAGGGTGGACCAGCTCGTTCCGACGTTGTCGACAGCCAGGTGGACGCCGAGGCGGCTGAGCGCGTGGAGGTCGTCTGCGGCAGACGGGTCTGCGACTGTCCTCTCGGTCACCTCGATCGTCAGCCGGTCGGGGTTGAGACCAGAGACTTGGAGCGCCTCCGCTGCGGCGGCCGACATCTGGTGCTGGCGCAACTGGCTGGTGGCGCCGTTCACCGCGACCTGGATCGCCGAAGGCCAAGCCGCAGCCTGCGTGCACGCCTCGGCGAGGATCCATGAGTTCAAGGTGACGATGTAGCCACTGGTCTCGGCCCAGGGAAGCAGCACGTCGGGAGCGATGAGCCCTCGACGCGGGTGCTCCCATCGGACGAGAGCCTCGAACCCCAGCAGGCGCCCCGTGGCGAGGTCTACGGCAGGCTGGAAGTGAAGGACAGGATTGCCCTCTTGGAAGACTTCATCAACTGACATGTCGGCTCACCACCGGGCCCCTCCCGGCAGGCGCTCCGCCGCCGTCAGAGCGCGATCAGCTGCGCAGCCAGAACCCTGGGCGCGTAGCGTAAGGAAGCCTCGAGTCGATCGTACTGACACACCTCTTGATCGGCAGACTTGGAAGCAGCCTTGAGGCTCTAGCCCTGCCTTGGCGCGATCGGGTTTGTGCCCAGCCGGGCACCACCGACCCGTTCAGCGCCCCAAAGCCGCCAGATACGGGGGTGACTCGCCCCCTCCGTGGAGCTCGACGGCCGCTCCCGAAATGTAAGAAGCAAGAGGAGACGCGAGGAACAGGCACAAGTCGGCCACGTCCCGGGGTGTGGCGAGCCTTCCGAGCGGCACGGTGGCAGCGACTGCTGCGACACCGTCGGGACCCCCGTAGTGATCGTCGGCAGCCTCGGTGGCCACCATCCCGGCGACCACGCAATTGACGCGCACGGTCGGCGCCCACTCCAGCGCGAGGGTGCGGGTCAGGTTGATCAACCCCGCCTTGGCGGCGCCGTAGGCGGCGCTGCCGGGTGAGGGTCGAAGTCCTGAGACGCTCGCGATGTTGATCACGGATCCCCCTCGTTCCTGATCCCTCATCACGGCGTTCGCCGCTTGTGCGCAGTAGAAGGGCGCGAGGAGATTGAGCGCTACCACCGACGACACGAATCGCGGGGAGGCGTCCGCAGCGGGGATCGAAGGTGATCCGCCCGCGTTGTTCACGAGCAGGTCGAGGCGTCCGAAGCGTTCGGCGGCCTCTCTCACGGTCGATGCCGCCTGGTCGGCTTCGCGAACGTCTGCGCGTACGAACACCGCCGTTCGACCTTCGGCGGAGGGAAGGTCGCGCTCCTCGGGCTCGTTGCGCCCACAGATCACGACGTCGGCACCTGCGCCGAGGAGGGTCTCGGTGATCCCTCGACCCACTCCCCTCGACCCACCGGTCACGATCGCCACCTGACCTGAGAAGTCGAGCGGATCGCGGCCTCCGGTCCCCGTGCTCATGGTGACCCAGCGATCATGGTGACCCGGTGCTCATAGCGCCGAGCAAATTACCGGAGTCCGAGGACTCCTCAGTCTTGGGCCTCGATGCCGCCCTGGCCTAGTCTGCTCAGGCTTCCTGACGGTCCATCAGAAACTCTCGAAAACCACCCCGGGGCAGGTCCATGGGTATCGAAACTCACCGAATCACAGCCGGCATCGCCGAAGTGGTGATCGACGTCCCCCCGGTCAACGCGCTCGATGTCTCTTCCTGGTTCGCCCTGGCAAACGCCATCACGGAGGCGGGGCGCGACCCCTCGATATGCGTTGTCGTCCTGAGGGCGGAGGGCCGGGGATTCTGCGCGGGTGTGGATATAAAGGAGATCGCCTCGGGGGGTGAGGCCGTGCTCGTGGGCGTGAACCGCGGGTGCGCCGCTGCGTTCGCTTCCGTCTACGACTGCGAGGTCCCTGTCGTCGCCGCCGTTCAAGGGTTCTGTCTCGGTGGCGGCGTCGGGCTCGTCGGCAACGCCGACATCGTCGTCGCCTCGGACGACGCGACTTTTGGCCTCCCCGAGGTGGACAGAGGGGCTCTCGGGGCAGCCACTCACCTGTCGAGGCTCGTGCCTCAGCACCGGATGCGCGAGATGGTCTACACGGCCACCGCGGCGACCGCCTCGGAGCTGCACCACTACGGCTCCGTGCTGCGGGTGGTGAGCCGCGAGGAATTGGTCGAGACCGCCCATGAGGTCGCGTCAGAGATCGCGGCCAAGAGCCCGACGATCATCCGGAGGGCAAAGGAGTCCCTGAACGGCATCGACCCGGTGGACGTGAAGCGCAGTTACCGCTTCGAACAGGGGTTCACGTTCGAGCTCCAAGTGGCAGGAGTGGCCGACGAGCAGAGGGCGGCATTCGTCGAGAAGCGCGACGCAGACACCTCCAAGTGAGCTCGTGACACCGCCTCGCGACAAGCGCACGACCGTCGAGGAAATGGTCGGAGAGCTGCGCAGCGGAATGACGATCGGCTTCGGCGGCTGGGGATCGAGGCGCAAGCCGATGGCCGCGGTCCGGGCGATCCTGCGTGCCGGCATCGACGATCTCACGGTCGTCTCCTACGGCGGGCCCGACGTCGGCCTGCTCTGCGCGTACGGAAGGGTGCGAAAGGTCGTCTTCGGTTTCGTCACGCTCGACTCGATCGCGCTGGACCCCCACTTCCGGCGCGCGCGCCAGGAAGGGTCGGTGGAGGCCATGGAGGTGGACGAGGGAATGTTCTACCTCGGGCTGCTGGCCGCCTCTCAGCGGGTGCCGTTCCTGCCGACGCGCGCAGGCCTGGGCTCCGACGTCATGCGGCTGAACCCGCAACTTCGCACCGTCGTGTCTCCTTACGAAGACCGCGAGGAGCTGGTCGCCGTCCCCGCCCTCGAGCTCGACGCGGCGTTCGTGCACCTGAACCGCGCCGACACGAGTGGGAACGGCCAGGTTCTCGGCCCGGACCCGTTCTTCGACGACCTGTTCCTCGGCGCGGCACAGAGGCGCTTCGTCACAGCCGAGCGCGTCGTCGCTCCGGGGGAGCTGCTCGGTGAAGGGCCGATCCAGACCATCACGGTCACCCGTCTGCTCACCGATGCCGTCGCCCAGTGTGAACGTGGGGCGCACTTCACATCGTGCGCACCCGACTACGGGAGGGACGAGGAGTTCCAAGGCCTCTATGCCAAGTCCGCTGCCGACCAGGAGTCCTGGAGGTCCTTCTCCTCCAAGTACGTCGAGGTGGACGAAGCCGGCTACCGGGCGGCGCTGCGCGAGCTGTCGGAGACGTCGAGGTCGAGCGGGGGAGCCGGGTGAGCGAGTCGGCGGGCGGATCGCAGGACGTCACCAGGGCAGAGGTGTGCGTCGTAGCGTGCGCGGAGGCGTGGCGCGGAGACGGCGAGTTGCTGGCGAGCCCGTTCGGGACCATCCCGTCCGCGGGTGCACGCCTCGCACGCCTCACCTTCGAACCCGACCTCGTGCTCACCGACGGGGAGGCCGCCCTCATGGCCAACACGCCCGGTGTGTCCGGGCCCCGCGGGGAGCTGCTCCTCGAAGCGTGGCTCCCTTACCGGCGGGTCTTCGACGTGGTCTGGTCGGGCCGGCGTCACGTCATGATGATCGCCACTCAGATCGACCGCTACGGCAACCAGAACATAAGCGCCATAGGGGACTGGGCGAAGCCCAAGGCTCAACTAGTGGGGGTGCGGGGAGCGCCGGGCAACACCGTCAACCACCCGACGAGCTATTGGGTGCCCTCCCACTCTCCTAGAGCGTTCGTCGAGCACGTGGACGTGGTGTGCGGAGTCGGCTACGACCGCGCCGCGAGCGCCGGTGAATCGGCGACGCGCCACCACGACCTGCGCGTGGTGGTCACCAACCTCGCGGTGCTGGACTTCGAGACCCCGGACCACGCGATGCGCCTGCGATCGGTCCACCCCGGAGTGAGCGCGGCCGACGTGCAGGCCGCGACGGGATTCGAGCTCGTGATGGACGATCGAGTCCCCACCACGAGGTTGCCAGACGACGACGAGCTGCGCCTGATCCGCGACGTGATCGATCCCGACGGTCTGCGAGAAGCAGAAGTCTCGGCGTGACGACGCGCAGTCTCGAGCCCCTCACCGACGTGTGCACGATGCCCGAGGTGCCGGAACTGTGACCCTCGCTTCGATGCCCGAACCTCACCCGGCTCTTCGCACGCGACTGTGCGAACTGGTCGGCGTCAGGTATCCCGTGGTCCAGACGGGAATGGGGTGGGTGGCGGGCCCGAGGCTCGTGTCGGCCACCGCGGAGGCAGGCGGGCTCGGGATCCTCGCGTCGGCCACCATGAGCATCGGAGAACTCGACGCCGCGGTCGCAGAAGTCAGGTCGCGCACGAGCGCACCGTTCGGGGTGAACCTGCGCACCGATGCATCGGACATCGACGAGCGCGTGGCGCTTCTCATCGACAGCGGGGTGAAGGTGGCGAGCTTCGCCCAGGCTCCGCGCGCCGACTTGGTACGCCGGCTCTCCGAGGCGGGATTGTTCGTCATTCCGACCGTGGGGGCGAGGCGCCACGCGGAGAAGGTGGCCGAGTGGGGTGTACACGGCGTGATCGCACAGGGCGCCGAGGGAGGAGGGCACACCGGGCAGATACCGACGAGCCTTCTCGTGCCCGAGGTGGTCGACGCGGTAGGAAGCCAGGTCGCGGTGGTGGCGGCCGGCGGCTTCTGTGACGGTCGAGGGCTCGTCGCGGCGCTCGCGTGGGGAGCAGCTGGGATCGCGATGGGGACGCGGTTCCTCCTCACCGAGGAGAGCACGGTGCCCGACGACGTGAAGCGCGTCTACCTCGACACGTTGCTGACCGGGACCGTGGTCACCACGCGCGTCGACGGGGCACCGCAGCGGGTCATCCGCACCGCGCTCGTCGACCATCTCGAGGGTGCGGGCCGCCTGGGTGCTCTGCCGAGGGCCTTGCGGAACGCGCTCGCGTTCCGCCGCCAGACCGGAGCGTCGCTCATGGCTCTTCTCGCGGAGGGACGCGCCATGCGAAAGCACGACGAGCTCAGCTGGTCGCAGGTGATGATGGCCGCCAACGCCCCGATGATGACGAGGGCCGCGCTGGTCGAGGGGAGAGCCGACGCCGGGGTGCTTCCGACGGGCCAGGTGGTCGGGCGCATCGGCCGGCTGCCGTCGGTCGCCGAGGTGATCGGTGGTGTCGTCTCCGAGGCCAACGCAGTTCTGGATCGCCTCTGCGCCTGCTAAGCGCGCACGACGAGCCGCACCGTCAGCCCCGACTCGCAGGGCCAGATGTCGACCTCGTCGCAGAGCTGGCGTGAGACCCACAATCCCTTGCCCCTTTCCACCAGCTCCGCGCGAGCCGGGGGCACGTATCCCGCGAGGAGATCTGTGAAGGCGGTCCCTTCGTCGGTCACGGTGCACACCGCGACTCCTTCCGTCGCCCAGACGCGTACGAAGGTGGCGCCGGATCCGTGGACGAGTGCGTTGGCTGCGACTTCGCTGAAGGCGAGCACCAGGTCCTCGACGCGCTCGGGTGTGAGCCGTGCCGGCGCGACCGCGATCTGGACCGCGTGGCGGGGGATGCCCACGACGCGGTCGAACTGCAGCTCGAGCCGCGGCGCGCTGTCCTCCACCACGAGGTGGCCGATCCCCAACGAGCGGATCATCTCGGTGGGGTCGGCGTATCGCGGGCTGTGAGTGGCCTTGCCCCCCACGAGGAGCTGTGGATGGGTCCGCTCGATCATCTCGATGACCGACGCCGGCAAGGCCCGCCCGTCGAACGGGCAGAGCACCGACAGCGGCCACATGGCGAACGCTCTGTTCAGCACCGCTTCATGGCGCGCCCACGCGCGTTGGTCGGGTTCGAGCTCATCGGGCTCCACCTGCTCGATGAGCCGGACGCGCTGAGCGCCTGCCCCCAAGAGGGACTCGAGCAGGTTGCGATAGGCAGCGATGGCCGAAGCAGGGCGCCGCCACCCGCCGAGTGTCCCCATGAACGAGATCGCCCCCGAAGTGCCCGTCTCTGCGAGCCCTTCTCGCAGCAACCCACTCTGCAGCTCGTCTGCGACGACGACGACCGGCTCGCCGCAGCGGACCCCTTCGCTGACGAACGAGGAGATCGCCGACAAGAGCACCTCTTCGCAGGAGTAGACGAGGGCGATGTGGTCGAGCAGGCGCTGCTTGCCGAACTCGATGCCGATATCCAGGGGAAGGTCGAGGTCGACCACGAGGTCGAGCGCCAGGGCTTCCCCCGGAACCTGCTCGGCGCGCCTCGGTCTAGGTCCAGCTCTTGGAGATCTCCCCGACCTCAACCCTGCGGGCACATCGGACACTTACCCAACACAAGGCGCCCCCGAATCAAACAAATCGCGGGGTCGAGGGGCCGAAGCCGGCCTCGATCTCAGCCGAGGCGCTCGATGATCGTCGCGTTGGCCTGTCCGCCGCCCTCGCACATCGTCTGGAGTCCGTAGCGGCCACCTGTGCGCTCGAGCTCGTTGAGCATCGTGGCGAGGATCCTTGCTCCCGAGCAGCCAGTCGGGTGCCCGATCGCGATGGCTCCGCCATTCGGGTTCACCTTCGCCATGTCGGGGTGGAACTCGCGTTCCCATGCGAGCACCACCGAGGCGAACGCCTCGTTGATCTCGATGACGCTCATGTCCTCGAGTGCCAGCTTCGACTTCTCGAGCACGAGGTGAGTGGCAGGGATCGGAGCAGTCAGCATTATCACGGGGTCGTTGGCGGCGACCGCGAAAGTGTGGAACCTCGCGCGTGGCCGAAGCCCAAGCGCGATGGCGCGCTCCTCGCTCATCACGAGCACCGCCGCCGCGCCGTCGGATATCTGCGACGAAGTCCCGGCGGTCACAAGGCCGTCCTCGGCGAACGCGGGCGCGAGGGATGCGAGCTTCTCGAGGCTGGTGTCGCGCCGCACGCCCTCGTCCCGGTCGAGCATCTCACCGGAAGTCCCGAGATCCGCCGAGCTCGCTGCCGCCGGCGAAGCCGGGGGCGAGGAAGAGAGCGGAAGGATCTCCGACGTGAACCGCCCTTGATCACAGGCGAGCGCTGCTCGCCTGTGGGACTCGAGCGCGAACCGGTCCATCTCGTCCCGGCTTATCTTCCAGCGCTTCGCTATCTCCTCGGCGGAGAGGCCTTGGTGGATGAACTCGTAACGCGAATGCACGCTCGGGCCATACGCCTCGCCCGGGCCCGGGTCGGTGGTGGAGCCGATCGGCACCCGGCTCATCGACTCGATGCCTGCGCCGATCACCACGTCCATCGCTCCGGACATCACCGCCTGAGCCGCGAAGTGGATCGCCTGCTGCGCGGAGCCGCACTGGCGGTCGACGGTCGTGCCGGGGACCGTGTCGGGGAAGCCCGCGGCCAGCACGGCGTTGCGTCCGATGTTCATCGCCTGCTCGCCGACGGTCATGGTGCAGCCCATGACGACGTCCTCCACGATCGCGGGGTCGAGGTCGTTGCGCTCGACGATGGCACGCAGGGGGGCTGCGGCGAGATCGACTGCGTGCCAGCCCGAAAGCCGGCCGCCGCGACGCCCCACCGGGGTGCGCACGGCATCGACTATCACTGCGTTCGGCACGACCCTCATTGTTGCCCAGCGGCTGACTGTGTGTCAGATTTCGCCCCCATGCAGCTCATCGGCGGTCGATCTTGGACCTGAGGTTCACCGAGGAGGAAGATCGCTTCCGTCACGAGGCGAGAGCGTGGCTCGAGGCTCACGTTCCCGGAACGAAGCGCGGCACCGAGCCGCTTGCGTCGGTCGACACCGCCGAGGGCTTCGAGGCTCACCGTGCCTGGGAGCGAACGATGTACGACGATCGCTGGTCGGTGGTTTCGTGGCCCGAGGAATTCGGCGGGCGCGGTGCAGGACTCATCGAGTGGCTGATCTTCGAAGAGGAGTACTACCGGGCGCGTGCACCGGTGCGCGTCAACCAGAACGGGATATTCCTTCTCGGTCCCACCCTCTTGGAGTTCGGCACGCCAGAGCAGAAGGAGCGACATCTCCCGAAGATGGCCTCGGGGGAGGAGGTCTGGTGCCAGGGCTGGTCCGAACCCGACGCCGGGAGCGACCTCGCCTCGATTCGAAGCCGAGCGGAGCCGACCGGTGGAGACGGCGGCGGTCGCAACGGCACGGGTCGCAACGGCGCCGATTGGATCTTGGACGGGCAGAAGACCTGGTGCAGCCGGGGCGCATTCGCCGACTGGATCTTCGGCTTGTTCAGAAGCGATCCAGCGGCCGAGCGCCACCGGGGCCTCACCTACTTCCTCGTCCCGATGGACTCCCCCGGGGTGACAGTGAGGCCGATCGCCCAGCTCGACGGTGAGACCGGATTCGCCGAGGTCTTCTTCGAGGACGTCGGGGTCCGAACCGACCAAGTGCTCGGAGCGGTCGGTCGAGGCTGGGAGGTGGCGATGGCCACGGCGAGCTCGGAACGCGGCCTGACTCTCAGGAGCCCCGCGCGCTACACCGAGGCGGCCGGGCGCCTGGTCGAGCTCTACAAAGAAAAGTCCGCGCTCGACCCCGCGCGGGCTGCACGCTCGTCCGACGCGGTGGCGCGCGCCGTGGTGGACACCGAGGCGTACAAGCTGCACACCTACTGGACTGCGACCCGGGTGCGCGACGGAGGCTCGGTGGGCCCGGAGGCCTCCATGAACAAGGTGTTCTGGTCCGAGGCAGATGTGGCTCTGCATTCAGCTGCACTCGAGTTGCTGGGGGAGGAAGCCCAGATGCTCGACGACGACGGGAGACCGGGACCCTGGCTCGACGGCTTTCTCTTCTCCCTCGCCGGCCCGATCTACGCGGGCACAAACGAGATCCAGCGCAACGTGATAGCCGAGCGCGTGCTCGGGCTGCCGCGCGGTTGACCCAAGTGGTGGCTCAGGACCTGCGTGATCCGGGACGGGGCGACTTCTGATGAGGTTCGCCTTCGACGAGCAGCAGCTCGAGTTCCGCTCGCAGTTTCGTGCCTACGTCGAGAAGGAGTGCGGCCCGGCCGAGGTGCGCGCCGCTTGGGACTCTCCGACCGGTTGGTCGCAGTCTCGCTGGGCCGCTCTGGCGGAGATGGGGGTGGTGGGCCTCACGGTTCCCGAGTCCCTCGGCGGGCTCGGCTTGGGGATGGTCGACCTGGTGGTGCTGCTCGAAGAAGCAGGACGCGCCTGTCTCCCCGAGCCGCTGCTCGAGACGGTCGCTCTGGGGGTGCCGGTCCTCGCATCGGCCTCGGGAGAGCGCGCGCCGGGGATACGACTGGACTGGCTCCCTCGGGTGGCAGCAGGAGAGGCGGCGCTGGCAGTCGGGCTGTCCTCCATGCCCGCCGTGGCGGGCGCACAGGGCGCTCATCTGTTGCTCCTGGAGCATCGCCCTCCGAGCTCGGTCGAGATCCACGCCGTGCCCGGTGACGAGGTCCGACAAAGGCCCCGGCCGGTGCTCGACCGGTCGCGACGACTTTCGGAGGTCGCCTGGGAGCCCTCGGCCGCGACCCTTGTCGCCAGCGGCGACGAAGCAGAGCTCGCCCTGCGCGCTCTCGCGGACAGAGCGGCGATGGGCTCGGGGGCGCTGCTTCTCGGAGTCGCCGACAGGATGATCACGATGGCCGCTCAGCACGCGATGGACCGCAACCAATTTGGCAAGCCCATCGGGTCCTTCCAGGCGGTCAAGCACCATCTTGCGAGCGCCCTCGTTCGTCTCGAATTCGCCAGGCCTCTCGTCTACAGGGCGGCTTGGTCTCTCGACGTCGGCGATCCCGATGCCTCCGTGCACGCGTCGATGGCGAAGGCCCAAGCCTCGGATGCGGCCGAATGCGCGGCGCTGACCGCACTGCAGGTGCATGGGGCGATCGGGTACACGTGGGAGCACGATCTCCATCTCTGGATGAAGCGAGGCTGGGCCCTCTCCGCTTCGTGGGGAGACGCGGCTTCACACAGGGCAAAGGTGCTCGAGGCCCGCGTGGCCTCTATCGACTGACTTCGTCCCCGCTCTAGTCGAAGATCCATCGCGTCGGGGACCCGGTGAAGTCTGCGGTGGCGATCCCGATGACCCGGGTAGGCCGGATGCGAAAACAGGCGTTCACCTCCGGGTCGAGCATCTCCAACGTGTAGTCCGTCGAGTACTTCCGGTTCTCGAGGTCCAGCACCAACTCCAGGGTCGCGAGGTCGTCGACGATCTCGGCTGTGCCCTCCATGACTACGGCTTCGCCGGCGTCGTCGGTCGCGACCGAGCAGCGCGGGTTCGAAACAAGGTTCAGCGTCTTTCGAGATTCACGGCTGGAGCTGAACCACAAAGACGTGTCGTGCCACATGCCCCATACCGCCATGAGATGCGGCCGACCGTCGGGGCGGACCGTCGCGACCCAGTAGTCGTGCGACCTTGCGAGGCGCTCCTCGGCCCAGGACCATGGGAGAAGCCCGGCTCCCTCCGCAGCGGGCTTGATCCCGTATCCCGGCATGTGCGGGCGGTTTGTCTCCGGCACCTCGACGCCCTCAGTCGGTCTTCCAAAGAGAGGTGGCATCAACGTACTGAGCGGTGCACGGATGCCCGTGCGCGACGCTCACCGACATGTCGGCGTCCTCCGACGCCGGCACCCGCACGATGGTGCTTGAACGCGTTCCGTAGGACTCTGTGTGGACGCACGCGGCGAGCGTCTCCGGTGCTCGTTCGAAATTCTCCTGGGGCGACGCCCCCGTCGCAGCCCCCTCGGGCAACGGGGGCAGGCTGTGGTCACCGAGCACCACCCGGAGCCGGTCGAGGAGGGCTTCTGCATTCGGGCCGCGCTGGTCGACGTGTCCCATCAATCGGCGAACGTTGTCGACCTTTGCAGAGGGCGACCCGAGAGGAAGGTTCTCGAGTACGTGGAGCCCAGGGGGAAGCTCGACCACTGCCGGCTTCTCACCGGTCATGTCGATCGAGAAGAGTGAGCGACGGTCACCGACGAGGATCGACGAAGGGTTGTAGAGGGCGGGGTCGAACCTGCCGAAGAAGTCCTCGACGGCATCCTCGGACTTTGTGTGCTGCACGAGTGCCAGAGGCAGCTCGCCGCGCGATCGCTTGGACGGGTCTCGCCCTCCGGGCGAGGGCCTGTTGGTCAATGCCGCCACGAGCCCTCGATCGTTCACCGCCAGCCACGTCCCGCCGGCGAGCTCGTCGCGTCCTCCGAGGATCCTCGGACGCGAATCCTGCAGGACGGTGATGGCGGTCGCCGGGCGTTCCAGGCGCTCGTCTCGATTGGCACCCACCACCAACGGCGCGGACTCGTCGACGCGCGACACCATGACGAGAAGGCACACCGAGGCCCAGGGTAGCGGGCGGTCGCGAGCCTCGGTCGATGACGCCGGGGAGCGAACTCCCTGGACAAGCGGGCCATGGCCGTACCTGACACACCGTCAGATCGCTGGGTAGGCTGGCTCGGTGAGCGACCTTCCCAGGATCATCTCGGTCGACGACCACGTGGTGGAGCCACCCGAAGTGTGGCAAGACCGCTTGCCTGCCAAGTACCTCGACACCGGGCCGCGCATCGTGCGCGCCCCCATGGGGGAGATCACCTTCGTCGGGGGGAAGCTCACGGTGAAGCCCGGGAGCGAGGGGCATCCTGTCGACTGGTGGTACTACGAGGACCTGAAGCGCCCTCTGCTTCGCGTCGACGCCGCCGTCGGAGTCCCACGCGACGAGGTGACGATGAACGGCGTCACCTACGAGGACATGAGACCCGGTGCCTATCAGGTCAAGCCGCGCCTCGAGGACATGGACACCAACCACATCGAGGCCTCGCTGTGCTTTCCCACGTTCCCGAGGTTCTGCGGCCAGACCTTCACAGAGGCCAAGGACAAGGAACTCGGTCTTTTGTGCGTGCACGCATACAACGACTGGATGGTCGAGGAGTGGTGCGCGCACTCCGACGGCCGGCTGATCCCTTTGTGCATCGTCCCGTTGTGGGATGCGGAGCTCGCCGCCGCCGAGGTGCGCCGCAACGCCGAGCGCGGGGTGCGCGCCGTCTGCTTCAGCGAGATACCCCCGTTCCTCGGGCTGCCGTCGGTGCACGATCCCGACAATTACTGGGACCCGTTCTTCAGGGCGTGCGCCGAGACGTCGACCGTCGTCAACATGCACATCGGCTCGTCTTCGAAGATGCCCTCCACCTCGTCCGACGCGCCGCCGGCCGTCGGGTCGACGCTCACGCATACGAACGCCACCTTCTCCGTCGTCGACTTCTTGTTCTCCGGAGTGCTGGTGCGCTTCCCTCAGCTGCAGCTGGCGTACTCGGAGGGTCAGATCGGCTGGATCCCTTACATCCTCGAGCGGGCCGACATCGTGTGGTCCGAGAACCGGGGCTGGGGTGGAGTGGCGGACAAGATCCCCGAGCCACCTTCGACCTACTTCCGGCGCCAGATCACAGGCTGTTTCTTCAACGACGCGCACGGTCTGCGGTCGGTCGAGGAGATCGGTGTGGACAACATCACGTACGAGTCCGACTACCCGCACTCGGACTCCACCTGGCCCGAGACGAAGGAGATAGCAGAGCGGCAAATGGCTCACCTCGACGACGAGACGAAGTACAAGATCGTCCGGGGAAACGCGATCCGTCTCTTCGGTCTCGACCACCTGGCCCCGTAGCAAGCCCCAGGCTGCCCGGCACTCGCCCCGTGGACCTCAGGTACTCCGATTCGGAGCTGAAATTCCGTGCCGGGCTGCATGACTGGCTCGCCGATGTGCTGCCGAAGCTTCCGCCGCCTCCCGACGCGTCCGACTGGCCCGCCCGTCGCTCCTACGACACCAAGTGGCAGCGGATGCTCTACGACGCCGGCTATGCCGGGATCGACTGGCCCACCGACGGCGGTGGCCGTGGTGCGAGCCCCGTCGAGCAGCTGATCTACCTCGAGGAGCTCGAGCGAGCACACGCGCCCTACGTCGGCGTGAACTTCGTCGGGCTGCTGCACGCGGGCCCGACGATCGCTGTCGAGGGCATAGCGGAGCAGAGGTCGAAGTTCCTCCCCCCGATCCTTCGTGGTGAGGAGGTTTGGTGCCAGGGATTCTCGGAGCCGGGAGCGGGAAGCGACCTGGCTGCTCTTCGCACGCGGGCGGTGCGAGACGGGGACGACTACGTGGTGAGCGGGTCCAAGATCTGGACGTCGCACGCAGAGGTCGCCGACTTCTGCGAGCTGCTCGTGAGAACCGGGCCCGAGGGGGAGCGTCACCGGGGGATCACCTGGCTGGCGATGCAGATGGACAGTCCGGGAATCGAGTTTCGCCCGCTGCGCACGATCGCGGGCTCCACGGAATTCGGACAGTTGTTCCTCGATCAGGTCCGCATCCCGGCTGCCAACAGGCTCGGCGAGGAGGGGGACGGATGGCGAGTCGCCATGGTCACCTTGAGCTTCGAGCGGGGGACTGCGTTCGTCGGGGAGGTGCTTCAGTCGATGGAGCTGTTGAGCTCGCTGGGTGAGCTGGCACGGCGAAGCGGTGCGTGGAGCGACCCGGAGATCCGCCGGCGCACTGGTGAGATCGGAGCCGAGCTCGACGCACTGTGGGCTCTCGCCCGCCGCAACATCTCGAACGCAGCGCGCACCGGAGTCCCCGGCATCGGCGGGAGCGTCTACAAGCTCGGCCTCTCGGAGGCCCGGCAACGTCTCGCCGACCTGGGGATGGACCTCGTGGGGCGGGCGGGGCTCGCCTGGGACGAGCTCGAGGGGCGAGACGGCTCGGGGGTGCTCGGCAACGCCGAGATCGTCGGAACCTGGGTGCACAGCTTGTCGCGCACGATCGCGGCAGGCACCTCGCAGATCCAGCGCAACATCATTGCCGAGCGGATTCTCGGCCTCCCGAAGTAGCGCCGGGACCACGGGAACAGCGAAGCACGGGATCACTGGAGCGCGAAAGACAAGTCGTGGACTTCGAACTCTCGGACGAAGAAGCAGCTCTCGCCGACTCGGTGCGCGGGCTCTGCGCGTCGCGGTTCCCTCTAGAGCGCCTGCAGGAGATCGCCACGAGCGCGTCGGAGCCGCCGGTCGAGCGCGCGGCGGAGCCCTCGGCGCCTGACGTCCTCGACACGGTGGGATGGGAAGCCCTTGCTTCCTCCGGGGTTTTCTCGCTGCAGGTGCCCGAGACCGAAGGTGGCGTCGGGCTCGGCATGGCCCCCGCAACCGTCGTGTTCGAGGAGCTCGGCCGCGCGTTGGTCCCGGGCCCCCTCGTGGCGTCGCATCTCGCAGCACGACTCGGAGTCCCTCCGTTGGGTGACGCGGCCGAGGGCAAGCTGCTCGTCGGTTCGCTGCGTCCCTTCCTCCCGACCGGCCCCGATTCGCTCTCGCCTCTCCTCGTTCCCCATCTCCCCTCATTAGGGGCATTGGTCATCACGAGCGAGGACGGCCTCAGGTTGATCGATCCGGCCGCGCTCGACGCGACCCGCGTCCGACGCTCGCTCGATCCACTCACCCCGATGTGGCTCGTCGACTCCCTCCCCGAAGGGGACCCAGTCGGCGTCCCAGGAGATGCGGCGTGCTGGCTTCGCGACGAGTCGATCCTCACGGGTGCCCTGCTCGTGGGACTGGCAGCGAAGTGCGTCGACATGGCGGTCTCCTACGCCAAGGAACGTGAGCAGTTCGGCAGGCCCATCGGCGCGTTTCAGGCCGTCAAGCACATCTGCGCGGACATGCTGGTGCGAGCCGAAGTCGCGCGCGTGTCGGTGCAGTGCGCCGGATTGACGGTCGATCAGCCGGATGTGGGTGATGCGGACCGAGCAGCAGCCGGCGCCGCGTTGCTCGCGGCAGAGGCCGCGGTGAAGAACGCCAAGGCGTGCATCCAGGTGCACGGAGGGATGGGCTTCACGTGGGAGGTGCCGGCGCACCTGTTCCTCATGAGAGCCCGCGTGCTCGCGGAGTCGATCGCGCACCGCTCAGAGCTCTCGGAGCTCGTGGCGGACCGGTACTGAGGAAGTTCGAGGGGAGCGAGCGATGCCAGAACCGCTTGAGCATCTTGACCAGTCGGTCCAGGTCATACCACCGGGAAAGGTCGCTTACGGCATCCAGCTCCCGGTGCAGTCGCAGTCGACGATCTATGTGGAGGAATGGGAGCTCGGCGCGGGGCCAGAGGAGATCGCCCGTGTTGCTCGGCAGGCCGACCAGAGCGGGTTCTTCTACGTCGCGGTCTGCGACCACACGGCGATCCCCCGCCGGCTGGCCGGGGCGATGGGCACGACTTGGTACGACACTGTGGCGACGCTCGGGTGGCTGGCCGGGCTCACCACGAGGGTCCGGCTGCTTTCCCACGTCTACATCGCGGCGCTCCGCCACCCCCTTCGAGCGGCGAAGGAGATGGCGACCCTTGACGTCCTTTCAGGGGGTCGAGTGATCGTGGGTGTCGGAGCGGGACACGTCAACGAGGAGTTCGAACTCTCCCAGCGCGACTTCAAGAGCCGGGGAAAGCTGACAGACGAAGCGGTCGACGGGATCGTGGCGGCGCTCACCGAGGAGTTCCCCGTCCTTCGGGGACCGCAGTGGCCGGCTTCGGACCTGGGGGTGAGTCCCCGACCCGTGCAGCGGCCGCGACCTCCGGTGTGGATAGGCGGTTCGTCAAGAGCGGCTCTGCGAAGAGCAGCGCTGCGCGGAGACGGTTGGCTGCCGCAGTCACCCAAGCGCGAAGACATGCCGGGCCAGATCGCCCATATCCTCGGGCTGCGTCACGAGTTTCGAAACGGGCTTCCCATCGAGATCGGGGCTCTCGCCGGCTCCTTCCACGTCGGCGACCCATCGTGGGACTTGCCGCGCGGGACCGTGTCGGGCAGCCCCGAGAAATTGGCGGAGAACCTTCGAGTCCTCCTGGACATGGGCGTCTCGCACCTGCAGATGCGGTTCCCGAGCCGCTCCGTCGACGAGCTGTGCGAGCAGATGGCCGCGTTCGGAGAGCTAGTCGCCCCTCTTCTCGGCTGACCTCCTTCGGATTCTCGCCGACGCCCTCACCGAAATGGTGTGTGGGGCGGGAAGCCCAGGCATTCTGCTGCAAGGTGGCCGTGAGGAACTGAGCGAGGTCGATCCTCGACGATTCTCATAACCCGAGTGGGTGAACACGAGAACAGGAGAGGGCAGACCATGAGCAATACGACGACGCTGTCGGGCAACCTGACTCGCGACCCGGAGATCCGCTACACGCGCGACGGCCAGGCCAGTGCCAACTTCGGACTGGCGGTGAACAGACGATGGCAGTCGCGCGGGTCCGACGAGTGGGAGGAGGTCACATCCTTCTTCGACGTCGTCTGCTGGCGCGACCTCGCAGAGAACGTCGCATTGAGCTTGGTCAAGGGGAGCAGGGTGATCGTCACCGGCCGGCTCGAACAGCGGACCTGGGAAAACGATGCAGGGGAGCGTCGCAGCCGTGTCGAGGTGAGCGCCGAGGACGTCGGTCCGTCGCTGCGGTTCGCCACCGCCGAGGTTACGAGAGCTGAGCGCCGGGTCCCCGACGCCCTCGCTCCGGACGGAAGCTCCGACCCGTCCGGGGATCCCGAGGTGATCGGGTCCGGAGCCTGACCGGCATGACCGGATCCCCGGGAAGCTGGGCCTCCCGGGGTATCCGGAGCCGGCTCATGTCACGACCACAGCGCCTTTCGAGATAAGGAGACAGGTTGCATGTACCCATGGATCGTCGGACCATTCGTCGCAAGCGGAGCCCTGCTGGGAATCGAGAAGCACATGACTCCGGTGGGGGTGCTCGCGGCACTCGCCACGAGGGTCGTGCGTGACCACGGAATCGCTTTGGTGACGCTGCTTCTCGGCGCGATGCTCGCGCTCGGGATCATGATCGCCAGCCGACTCGGAAACCCAGACGAGTCCGCGACGGAGCGTCCCTTCGAGCCGCCGCCGCTCCCACCTGCGACGTGATGCCCGACAGCGACGACGAGAACGTCGCCGTGCGCTTCGCTCCGGTCCTCGTCCTCTCGAAGCTCGAGGCATTCGAGCTATGCGAGGCGTGTGCCGAGGCCGAGCGGGCATTGCTGCGTTCTGGCAGAGCGAGCGAAGCGGCGCGGATCGCCGCCCTTTTCGAGCTGGCAGAGGCAAGGCTCACCGCGAGGTGAGCGTCCTACTCCGAAGGTTCGAAATCGAGTGAAAGAGAATTGACGCAGTAGCGCAAACCCGTCGGAGCAGGGCCGTCGGGGAAGACGTGGCCGAGGTGGCCGCTGCATCGCGCGCAGGTGATCTCCGTGCGACGCATCCCGATCGAGCGGTCCTCGTGCTCCTCGATCACTCCGTCGGCGACCGCACTGGTGAAACTGGGCCATCCGGAGCCCGAGTCGAACTTGTCGTCGCTCCTGAACAGCTCGGCACCGCAGGCGGCGCATCTGAAGAGTCCCGGATCGTGGACGTCGAGGAGCGTCCCGGTCCACGCGGGCTCGGTGCCTTTCTCGCGCAGGACGTGGTACCGGTCCGGTGAGAGCTCGGCCTTCCATTCCGATTCCGGCTTGACGATCTCAGGGCTCATGAGTTCCTCCTGGTCCTCGTAGGCGTTTCCTGCGGCTTTGCTAGCGTCGTCCCGGAAAACGCCTACGACCTGCAGCTTGTAATACACCAAACCGATGGAACTGCGCGACAGCCCTGACGACGCCTCGTTTCGCGCCGAAGCGCGCTCGTGGCTCGAGTCCAACCTCACCGGTGAGTTCGCCCTGGCGAGGGGTCTCGGGTACGCGGGATCCCAACACGAGGGCCGCGAGATCCGCGTCGCATGGGAGCGGCATCTCGGCGAAGCCGGCTGGACGTGCGTCGGGTGGCCCAAGCAATGGGGCGGGCGCGGAGCCACTATGTCGCAGCA